>Ga0105046_10010789_pt1 | contig 14213 bp, 11 predicted proteins | sample MAT03_FD_78385 | JGI IMG/M metagenome (GOLD analysis project Ga0105046, IMG submission 78385) | Freshwater microbial communities from Lake Fryxell liftoff mats and glacier meltwater in Antarctica - MAT-03 (megahit assembly) | ecosystem: Environmental > Aquatic > Freshwater > Ice > Liftoff... | reverse complement strand
TTTTGAAGATAAAATTTCTGTGTCCACCAATGGTTGTGGTAAACCGTCAATATTGCAGTCCGTAGTAAATTTTCCTGTTTCCTCCCAGGCCGAAAACCAATGGTTTAAAAATGGAATTGCCCTCGTAGGAATGCAGGAAGATAATTTGGTTCTTTCGGAATCAGAAGCCGACCTGGGCCAATACCAGATTATGGTTTCTGACAGTGGCCGGTGCACCATTAGCGACACCCTGTCCCCAATACTTAATTCTGTTTCTGCGGTAATTTCTATTCCTTCTGAAGCCAATATGTTGGTAGGTTCAACAATACAGTTTTCTGACAGCAGCATTGGAGGTTTGAGTCGAAAATGGACTTTATCAGATGGCTCATTTTCAACAGGTAAAGCCATAAGCTTATTCGTAGCAGATACAGGAAAATATTGTGTTCAATTGACAGTAAAAGGAAAAGTGTGCAGCGATTCTGCTCAGAAATGTATCGAAATTGAACCAAGGCCCGCTCTTTTTATACCCAACCTTTTTACACCAAATGGCGACAGCGACAATGAGGTTTTTCAAGTAAAAAGTAACGGTTTGAAATCTTTGGAATGCACAATATTTAATCGCTGGGGTTCTAAAATATTTAATTGGAATGGCGTTAATGGCGGCTGGGATGGAACTTTCAGCGGCAAAATCGCCGTAGATGGAGCCTATTTTTATATGCTCAAATACACCAACATTCAGAATCAGGCTACAACAGTAAATGGATGGATAACCTTAATCAGATAACCAAAAGATGAAATTGGCCAGGCATATATGGTTTTGTTTCGGATTAATTTTTCTTTGCTTTTTAGCTCAGGCCCAATCCACTGAAGTTTGCAATAATGGCATAGATGATGACAGCGATGGTTTAATTGATTTAAATGATGCAGCAGATTGCCCTTGTTTGATAAGCGTTCCTCTGAAATCTCTGATTTCAAACCATTCTTTTGAGGAAAGCACAAATTGTCCTTTTTTCCCAAGTCAGATTCGATTTTCGAAAGGCTGGATAGACCGTACCCAAACCAACCCCGATTATTTACATTCCTGTGGGTTTAAATCCAAAGCGATCACTACCAAAAATCTGTTGCCTTTCCCCGATGGAAACGCAGCGGCAGGTATTTTTATCTTGCCCAATTGGCAGGAATATCTTGCTACCTGCCTGGACACCAATTTGCAAGCGGGTGTTTCATATACATTAACATTTAACGTAGCTTTTACGACTATAGATTGGGATGATTCTAATTTTCCTTCCTGTGAAGATGGGAACGGTCCTTTTGATCCCATCACTTTCACTTTGTTTGGTTCTTCTGATTGCAAAACAACAAGATTAAATACTACCTCATGTCCGACAGCAGTGAGCAACCTGTGGAAACCCTTGGGAAAAGTGATCTACGAACCCAAAACAAAATGGAGCAAACTGAGCATTACCCTCACTCCAGCCGCAGACATACGATCCATCATGCTGGGTCCGGATTGCTATGTGCCCCCCATGTACAACATGATTCCCAGCAATTGCCACCCCTATTTTTTTATTGATAACCTGCTATTGAACACCACATTGCAGGCAAAAAAGCCGGAAATCATTATGCAAAGTCTGGGATCTGCATGTGCTGGAAATTTAGTATTGAAGGCCAGACTAAGAGACTCAATTCCCGCTGGTTCCGTTTTTCAATGGTTTCGGAATGGGATTGCATTGGCAGGACAAACCGATACCATCTTAACCTTTACTAAAGAGAATCTGCAAACCGGAAATTACCAGATTCAACTCCTAACCAGTTCGGATTGCCTTCTCAGTCCGGCCTTTTCTGTTACAGATCTGCCACCTTTGGCTATTATCAGAACCAACTCCGATTCTATTGTGGTTGTTGGTAATGCCGTTGCATTGGTCGACAGCAGCAAAGCATCCTCCAGCCGGATCTGGACTTTTTGCGATGGCACTGAAGAAAGTGGGGCGAAAGTAACTTTGGTTCTTGCGGATACGGGTCAGTGCTGTGTCCGGTTGGTTGCGCTTCAATCTACCTGTAGCGATACTGCTATCCGCTGTTTTAATGTCGTACCGAAGCCAGTTATTTTTATCCCCAACCTTTTTACCCCAAATAAAGACGGCTTAAATGATGCCTTCCGAATAGAGGGAAATGGTTTGAAATCGTTGGAATGCTCCATTTTCAACCGCTGGGGACAAAAAGTGCACCACTGGAAAGGAATAGACGGTTTTTGGGATGGCAGCACGACCAACGGGGAATTAATTTCGGGGTCTTATTTTTTTCTGATTCGCTATTCCGACATTGAAAACAAGGAAGTTACTTCTCAAGGTTGGGTGGATATGATAAAGGATTGAAATTGGGCAATCTCACCAAACTTTCCCAAAGTTTTGGCAAAACAAAAAGATGGCATTCAATACACTCAAGTTACATTCTGGTTGATTAAATTTGAATTAAGCTCATTCAGAATTTCACACTTTGGAAAATGAATATCAGAGATGACAGGAAAAAATTTTACAAATTCAGGCACAAAGCTTTTTGGTCGAAAGCCTGACTTCCACTCTTTTTATTTCCCGTTTTTCTTTCCTCATTCGCATATTATTTTAGCATAGCTCCAAACGATCAGATCCGAATTCATTGGAATTTTTCTACTCATTCTATCAATACATTATCTACCAGTGCAAAGCTAAAGGGGCCAATTCCATTCATTCCCCTTTTGTTTTTGAATTTTACAATGAGGTTCTGGCTCACCCGTATAATTTCTATGCGTTTGAGAAGTTGGAAAATGCTCGTGCCGAACTGTTAAGTGATCAATCCATCATCGAATACCACGATCTGGGTTCTTCCAGACAATTTCGCAAGGGAACCATCTCTTCTATTGCTTCACAGATTTTGATGCCCGTCGAAAAAGCGGTCGTTTTATTTCAGCTAAGCCATTGGCTCAAACCTCAGGGTGTTCTGGAATTGGGGAGCGCATTTGGAATCACAACCAGTTATCTGGCAAAGGCTTATCCATCCGAAATCATAACCATTGAGGGTGTAGAGCCCATCGCAAATCGTGCAAAACAAGTCTGGAAATCGCTGGAAATCAATACAATTAATTCTTTGGTTGGTAAAGTAGAAGATCTTCTTCCCTCATTACTCCTCCAACCTGAAAACCTTCCAGAACTTGTGGTTGTAGATGCAAATCATAGCTATGAGGCTACCATGCAGAATTACAGATGGCTTGCAAATTCTCTCTCCGATTCTGCCTGTATTGTTTTTGATGATATTTACTGGTCTGCTGAAATGGGAAGAGCCTGGAAAGAAATAAAAGAAGATCCCAGAGTAACGGTTTCCATTGATGTGTTTGGCCTTGGTTTTGTCTTTTTCAGGAAGGAAAGTCGGAAAGAAAACTTTGTTCTGAGGTGGTAGGAAAGAAAATCATCATCGTTGCCAATTCTGATTTGACCTTCGATCAGCGGTTGTTAAGAATATCCAGGTCGCTTAAATCAGCAGGATATCAATCGGAATTGTGGGGTAGAAATTTTTTGAATTCAGAGCCGCTCAAAACAGAACCATTTCCACAAAGCCGGATTTCACTGTGGTTTCAAAAAGGAAAACTGGCCTACCTTGAATTGAATATCCGCTTCTTTATTAAACTGATTTCGGCAAAGGCGGATGCGGTTTGTAGTGTGGATCTGGATACTCTTCCTGCCTGTTGGTTTGCCCGATTTTTTACACGTGTAAAACTGATACACGATGCGCATGAATACATGGCAGAAGTGCCGGAAGTGTACAACAGGCCAGTTACTCGATGGATATGGAATTGGATCGGGAAAACGATGCTGCCTGCTGTGGATTTGGCATATACAGTAAGTCAATCCTTGGTCGATGAGTTTAAAAAAGTGTACAAAAAGGAATTTGGCCTGGTTCGTAACATTGCTTTTCTGAATGAAAAACAAGAAGAACAGTCTCCTTTTGCCCAGGAATCGGGTTTTTGGGTATTCCTGGGTGCTGTAAACAAAGGAAGAGGCTTAGAAGAATTTATTCCCCTCATAAAGCAAACCGGACGTAAACTGGTTGTGATGGGCGATGGAGATCAGATGGAAGAAGTAAAGCAGTTGGTGTTTGATTTATCACTTCAGTCCAATGTTCTCTTTCTGGGTAAAGTGAATCCGGAACTCACTTCATCTATTTTGTCGAAAGCAGGGGCGGGGATTAATCTGCTCACAGAAGAAGGGTTGTCGTACCGATACTCGCTGGCAAACAAGTTTTTCGACTACGTTCATGCCGGCATTCCACAGATATGCATTCGCTTTCCGGAATATGAAAATCTGATGGGCCTGTATGAAGTCGGTTGCCTTTGTACCGATATGAATTCCGTTTCCATCATTGAAGCGATGAATAAGATTTCAATTCCTGAAAACCAGCTTCGCTATCGGCGTGAAGCGGCTAAAGCCAGAGAGGTTTGGAATTGGCAATCCGAGGAGAAAGAGCTGATTCGCCTGATTGGAACTATTTTTTGACGCTCCGGAATCCATCTTTAACCGTTTTTCCTCTAAACTCAACTCCCTGTAAAATAACCGGAGAACAAGGAAGCGGTGCGTCCCAACATTGGTACCGGTCAACATACCAATTGGTTTGAACTGATTTAGGTTTGTATATTTTTTTGTTCATGTTTAAAGAAAAAGTTTCGATTTCAATCTTTTGGTAGGGTGGGGGAAATATCCTCTGATTCATAAGAGACCTTGTATCTCTGTAGAGCCAGATTGCCCAAAGGGCTACCCCAATTACAGAAACGTTTCTTATGAGCCTATGGGGAGCGGATTTAAACACCGGCTCAATCCAAATTCCCAGAGTGGCGATCGTATATGAAAATCCATTTCCAAGAATGGCCATTCCAAAACGGACATCTGGTGCATTTGAAAACCAGAAAAGCATCATCATACCGGCAAGCCAGGTAAAGAAAATAAGTGGCCAGAAAGAACGGAATGATTTTCGGATGTTGGTACTGGCATATCGAACCAGCAACAGCCAGCCGGTAACTCCGGAAATCATACAAATCCAATCTTCCCATCTCCTTTCCTTTGCCCAAATCGGGAACCATTCTGAAAATGGAATCAAACCGTATTGATCGTAGGTCATACCCAAACTCAATTCCTGAACCGTAAGAAAATGCCTTGCAAAACCTTTTACACCATTTACATATCCCTTAACAATGACCTCTGGCACCAACCAATCCGGTGATAAGCCACCTTGCCAAACCGGAAAAACCACAAAACCAGTAAGATAGTAACTTCTGAAAACCATGCTAATAGCCACACAAATTCCTAAAAACAACAATTGACTCACCCGGAGATACCAACCTTCTCTAACTACAAGAAAAATTACCACGGCCGCAATAATCAGAAAAGGAATGGCCGATAATTTGATTTGTGCCAGAAAAAGACTTTGAATGAATAGAGCCAGTCCTCTGGTATTAAGCTGATTGGGTTCTCTTGGATTCCATAAACGAAGGAATTTCCGGAATTGCCATAAGGTTTGCATTCCCAGTACACCCGCTGCCAGGTCCGGACTTGGGGCAGTAACAAGATTCTGGGATTGCCAGACAGCAAAGAAAATGAGACCAAGACTGAGATACCTTTCAAAACCTTCCAGCTTAAGCACGTTCCATGAATGAAAAAGTAAGAACCACAAGAGAAGAAGTTCACCTAAATCATCAAAGGACCCTTGAAAAATGGATTTCCAATCGAATGCGGCACTAAGCATATGCCATGCTGAGGCATTCCCAAAGCGGATATGAAGATTGGCAAGACCTGGCACAACCGGATATTGCTGAATCCACCGCACCGTTTGAACATAGTACAATCCACAGTCGTAAAATGAAGTCGGTGCGGCGGCCTTCATTATGAGTGCCATGAAAAACAGAGCAATAGAAGCAAGAAACCAGCGACTTTTAAAGGATATTTCAAGGCGAAAAGGAAGACTGGCTACCGCATAACCAATTCCGATTCCTAACAAAAAGCCACCAAATATTTCATTTACAGGAGCAAACATCCACCAGATTCCACTTAATATGCCCGCAAGTGACACGCCCATAAAAAAATAGCCAGATTCAGAAAAATCCTGTCGTGAATCGGGGGGGCCAAATCCTGTAGAGACCAACTTCCCCCAACCTAAAAAGCAGAAAGAAAGAACAACCCAGGATATAGCGATCAGTAACAAATAGACAATCAGTTAGTCGTGTTTACAAAAAGAAGACACTATAATATGCTCCTTTCTGTTTGTTTTAAAATCCAAAGTAAGGCAAGGAATTACCGGAGGACCAAAATTATTCTTGTATTGAGCGAATTGAATGGAGGTGCTAACAAAAAACCGGCCATTAAAACCTGTTTTTTGAGTGATTGAGAATGTAATTTAAGCCAGATTTGGTTGAGGAGTATATCGAAGATAGGGCTTCACAATTTCGATTCCTTTGGGGAATTTCGTTTGTGCATCTTGGGTGGAGACGGACAGTGCCACAATTACTTTTTCACCTTCTTTCCAATCTGCAGGTGTGGCTACGCTGTATTGGGCAGTTAATTGCAATGAATCCAGAACCCTGAGAACTTCTGTAAAGTTCCTTCCCGTTGAAGCGGGATATGTGATGATCAACTTTACTTTTTTATCGGGTCCGACGATAAACAGAGAACGAACTGTGGTGGTTTCGGAAGCATTCGGATGGATCATATCGTATAAATTCGCCACCACCCTTTCCGGATCGGCTATGATCGGGAATTCTACCGAAACATGCTGCGTTTCATTAATGTCTTTAATCCAACCGGCATGACGATCCAAAGAATCAACGGAAATGGCTAAAACTTTGGTATTCCTCTTTCCAAATTCAGATTGAAGTTGAGCAGTTTTGCCTAATTCAGTAGTACAAACCGGAGTATAGTCGGCCGGATGAGAAAATAAAATCCCCCAGGCTGTCCCCAGATATTCGTAAAAGTTGATTTTCCCAAGCGAGGTTTGTGCCTCGAAATCAGGAGCGATGTCGCCTAGTCGTAAGCTCATGGTATTTTTTTGCAAACATAAAGACTTTTAGTCTACCGTAAAAGTAGATTTATAAAACAGCCTCTTATATTTTGAAAGAATCCATAGACTGGAATTCTGTTTAGCAGAATTCCAGTCCGGATTAATGGGATTCAGAGAAAGAATTTATTTCAAGGGATTCGTCAGAAAGATCAGGAATCAGAAATATCCAGATGAAAACAAGTATTCAAATTGAAAGAACAGAATCCTGGCAAGCAAGATTTAACCTTTGGCTTCCTTCAGAAGAATATCTTTTTGAATTGGAACCACACCTGAATATTCACAAACAAGTCCACCTGCCATATTGGCGAGGAGTAAGGTTGTATGGGAATCACAACCCGCAGCAAGGCAGGCGGTTGCAACCGATATCACCGTATCTCCTGCTCCACTTACATCGGCAATATCTCTTTGCATGGCTGGAAGGAGGCAGAATTGCCCATCAGAATACATCGCCATTCCATTTTCAGAAAGAGTGAGCAGAATGCCTTTTACCCCAAGTTCGTTTACTGAACGTTCACAAGCAGCCCGGATTTCTGCTTCTACTTTCGGATCAAGGTCTATTTTTAGTCCTTCTTTCAATTCTTTCAGATTGGGCTTGAACAGACTTACCCCTGCATAATCCAGAAAATTTCTTTTCTTAGGATCAACGGTGACTGGAATGCCCCGTTTCCTGGCTATTTCATTTACCTTTTGAATCAATTCCTTAAAGATGACTCCTTTATCATAGTCTTCAAAAATGATGGCATCTACCTTTTCTGCCAATTCGAGGGCTTTTGATAACAGCTGAGATTTCTCGTCCGGTCTTGCAGACCGATCATCTTCTTCGTCAATTCGTAATAAGTGTTGTCCGGCAGCAATGATCCGGGTTTTGATGGTTGTAGGTCTGTGGCTTGAACGAACAATGCCGTCAGAGCCAATATTTTCTTTTTCAATTAAGCCAATCAGTTCATCGCCTTTCGCATCATTTCCAACCAATGCGCACATAAATACTTTGATTCCGAGGGCTTTAAGATTTAGAGCCACATTTGCGGCTCCTCCCAAACGAATTTCGTAATTTTTGGCGTTCAACACTGGTACCGGTGCTTCCGGCGATATCCGATCTACTTTTCCTCTTATGTAGGCATCGGCCATCACGTCGCCAATTACCAACACCTTGAGGTGATTCATTCTTTCAAAAAGCGATTCCAGGTCTGAGTGCCGCACAGCTACGAAAGTTTAGATAACGCTTCACCGATGCGGTCGAATGCAATGATCAGTTTTTCATCTGCCGCTGCAAACGAAATACGAAGGCATTGATCTGCTCCAAAAGCCTCGCCAGGAACAACGGAAACGTGCGCATTATTTAGTAAATACATACATAAATCCATAGAGGTTGTCATTTTACTACCATCCGGAGCCGTTTTTCCTAAATAATAGGATACATCAGGGAAAAGATAAAAGGCGCCATCCGGAATCATATTTTTTAATCCGGGAATGGAAATGCATTTTTCCAGAACAAGATCTCTTCGGATTTTGAAACGACGGGTCATTTCCATACTCGGCCCTAAACCTGAATTCAACGCAGTAATTGCCGCTCTTTGGGTAATGGAATTGGCCCCGGAAGTGAATTGACCCTGTATTTTATCGCAGGCATCGGCAATCCATTTAGGTGCTCCCATGAAACCCAATCGCCAGCCTGTCATTGAAAATCCCTTGGATAAGCCATTGATGGTAACCACCTGATCACGAACGCGGTCGATTGCTCCAAGACTGTGGTGCTTTCCGATAAAATTGATGTACTCGTAAATCTCATCCGCAATGGCAACAACATTTGGGTTCCTCACAAGCACATCAGCCAATTGATCAAGCTCATCCTGCGAAAAGACCGCACCCGTAGGATTGGATGGGGAGGAATATAAAATGGCTTTGGTTTTGGGAGTAATTGCAGCTTCGATGTCAGCGATTTGCGGCTTGTACTGGTTTTCAAAAACGCCTGTTACAATAACCGGATTGCCTTCTGCAAGTTTTACAATCTCCAGATAACTTACCCAGTATGGCCCCACAATCACTACTTCATCCCCTGGATCAACCAGACAGAGGATTACATTGGCTATTGATTGTTTAGCCCCGGTTGAAACAACAATATTTTCCGGTTTAAAACGTAGGTCATTGTCCCTTAAGAATTTATCACAAATGGCTTTTTTGAGATCCGGGTATCCGGCAACCGGGGTGTAAAATGTATACCCCTCATCAAGCGCTTTTTTTGCAGCTTCTTTGATGTGGTCAGGTGTTGGAAAGTCTGGTTCCCCAAAACTTAAATTGATTACATCGATCCCTTTGGCGGCCAGTTCCCTGGCTTTTTTTGCCATGCCGATGGTTTGTGATTCTTCCATCACCTGGATGCGGTGACTAAGTAAGGATTCTTTCTCCAATGTCATACATGTTTGAATGGAGGGCAAATGTAAGGCAATGTCTGCATTTGCCTAAAAATGGCGCTAAAAATAGGTTTCAAATGAAAATAGAAACCAGCCATTGAAACAGATAATATTTTTCTCTTTTGGTAAAGCAGCAAATGGCTCATATTTGTGGCATGGTTATCCGCGTAATTTTTACTTGTCTTTTTCTGATTGTTTTATTGGATTCCAAATCTGTGCTGGCTCAGAAGGCCAGTAATTTTTCGTTCCAGATTGCCAAAATGAAATACGGCGGCGGTGGTGACTGGTATGCGAATAAAACCTCTCTTCCAAACCTCATTAATTTTTGCAACCGTAACCTACGAACTAATCTAAATCCGGAAGAAGCGGTTGTTGAGCCCTCTTCTGTTGAACTTTTTCAATATCCTTTTATCCATCTTACGGGTCATGGTAACGTTATTTTCTCCCAGGAAGAAGCCGATAATCTTCGAAAATATCTGCTTGGTGGTGGTTTCCTTCATCTGGATGACAATTATGGAATGGATAAATTTATCAGACGGGAAATGAAGAAAGTTTTTCCGGAACTGGAGTTTGTCGAGGTTCCTTTCTCGCATCCGGTTTACCACATAAAGTACAATTTTGCCAAAGGATTGCCAAAAGTTCACCAGCATGAAGGAAAACCGGCACAGGGATTCGGCTTGTTTTATCAGGGAAAACTGATTTGTTTTTATTCGTACGAATGCGATCTGGGAAATGGTTGGGAAGATCAATCCATTTATAACGATCCGGAACCGATTCGGCAGCAAGCACTGCAAATGGGTTCAAACCTTCTTGTTTATGCTTTGAGCCAGGTGAACTAGATGGTTCTTTCATGATTTTCAATTCCTTGTAATTCAAAAATGTTGCAGCAGAAATTTATTTGCCATCCAGATTCTGCTTTTGCCGATTATATAAATAATTGAATGGAACTATTCGAAAATACCCACAATCCGGAAATGCAGATTTCACTTCAAGCTTGATGAATCTCAATCCTGTATTCGAAGCATCGTATCAATTAGAAGAGATTGATGAATTGGCTTCCAACTTATTTACCCGTTTTTCTCAGTACCGGATTTGGTTGTTGGAAGGGAATCTCGGGGCTGGTAAGACAACTCTTATCCAGCATCTTGCACCTTTTCTTGGAATTGAAATAGAAATAAACAGCCCAACATTTTCATTGATAAACGAATATCCATCCGTCGATAAAGGCAAGATCTATCATCTTGATTTATACCGATTAAAATCGTTGGAAGAACTTTCTGAAATAGGAATGTTTGAAATCGAAGAAAGCGGTTATTTTTGTCTTATCGAATGGGCATCTGCAGTTGGTTACATCCCCGCATCTTCATATCTGGAGATTAACCTTGAACACATTGAAAGCACACATAGAAGAATAAGCGTCCGGATACATGAAAATTGAAATTTCATCAGAAGTGAAGGCATTGACTTCCGAAGCACTTCAACCGAAAGAGCAAATGCTCGAGGTTCAAACAAAGCGAAAAGGTTTTTCGATTTGTGTTCCAAGAGAAGTTCAGATGCAGGAAAACCGACTTTGTCTGACTCCTGAAGCGACTGCACTTCTTGTCAATAATGGTCATGAAGTCAGCATCGAGGCTTCGGCAGGAAGCGGTGCAAAATTCCATGATAATTTGTACAGCGAAGCAGGTGCAAAAATCTGTTACAGCCCCGAAGAACTCTACAAAAGTGGAGATGTGATTTTGAAAGTGACTCCTCCCAGTCTCGATGAAATTGAAATGATTCAACAGGGAAGTACTCTGATTTCTGCTTTGCAATTGTCTCAGTTAAAAGTAGATTATTTCCACAAAATCAATTCAAAAAAAATTACTGCAGTTGCTTTTGAGATGATCGAAGATGTAGTAGGCTCGATGCCGATCGTTCGTGCTATGAGTGAGATTGCCGGAAATACCGTTTTACTGATCGCTGCTGAATACCTCAACACCCGAAACAACGGACGTGGAATTATCATGGGTGGCGTTACCGGAGTGCCTCCAACTAAGATAGTGATCATCGGTGCGGGTACCGTGGGTGAATATGCTGCAAGAACCGGATTGGGACTTGGGGCAGAAGTAAAGGTTTTTGATAATCATCTCTACAAACTTCGCCGGATGAAACAACGTTTGGGGAACATGTTGTTTACTTCCACGATCGACTATGCCAATTTGAGCGATGCTTTAAAGAGGGCAGATGTGGTGATCGGCGCAATTCGGGCAGAAGATGGTTTGACTCCTTGTGTAGTAACTGAAGAAATGGTGTCGTCAATGAAGCCGGATTCCATCATCATTGATGTGAGCATCGACCAGGGTGGTTGTTTTGAGACTTCCAGGATGACCACACACACCGATCCGGTGTTTAAGAAATACGATGTGATTCATTACGGAGTGCCCAACATTGCCTCCAGAGTGGCACATACAGCGACAACAGCACTCAGTAATATTCTGACACCCATGCTGATAAGGGGAGCAGATCTCGGTGGAATTGAGGATCTGATTTTTACCAAGGACTGGTTTATGAAAGGGGTTTATTGTTTCAAAGGGGCGCTGACCAATAAGAACATTGCCCGGATGCTGAATCTAAGACATAAAGATCTGGCTCTGTTTAAGATGGCCAGAATGTAGTGGTCAAAGGTAGAATCTCACAACAGAGATTTAGCTTTGGCGGATACATTCTAAAACCAGATATTTGGATCATCATTTACAACCAAGTATGATAACTAATATTTCAGATCTGGACTTAAACGGGACTTATTCCTACGCCGATTATTTGCAATGGCAGTTTGAGGAAACCATTGAATTGATTAAAGGGAAAATTGCCCGAATGTCTCCGGCTCCTAAGCGGATACACCAAAAAGCATCGAGACATTTGGTGAAACCTCTGGTGATTTTTTTTGAACATCATTCTTGTGAATTATACTTTGCTCCATTTGATGTTCGTCTTGCACATAAACCAACGGATTCAGATAAAAAGATTTTCACCGTTGTGCAACCCGACATTTGTGTGGTGTGCGATCTCTCCAAACTCGATGACTATGGCTGCAAGGGTGCCCCTGATCTGATCATTGAAATTACATCAAAAAGTACCCGGCAGCGGGATTTTCAACTCAAATTTTCTATTTATCAGGAAGCCGGAGTATTTGAATACTGGATTGCCGAACCCATCGAGAATGTGATTTACCAAAACCATCTTGTCAATGGAAAGTATGAACTGGTTGCTATTGTAGGAGAGGGAGAGATTCTGAAATCACGGCATTTTCCAGGATTGGAAATTCCGGTTTCAGATGTGTTCCGACCTTAGTTGATGATTGAGTGGGTTTTTGGTTGGATATCCTGACCTTCCAATTCGCCGTTCAGTTCCACATCACCTAAAAAAGCGGAATACCATCTTCCCGAATCCTTTATCACCCTTTTCTGCGTTTCAAAATCATTATACACCAATCCAAACCGGGGTCGGTAGCCTTCGGCCCATTCGAAGTTATCCATTAAAGTCCAGACAAAGTAACCTGCAATGTTAAGTCCATCATCACATGCACGGCGAACCTGCGCAATGTGATCCTGTAGATATTGAACCCGCAATGGATCTTCAACTCTTTCTGATCCATCCCAAAAGTCTGGAAATGCTGCTCCGTTTTCTGTAACAATCAGGGGTTTATCGGGCTGATACCGACTGAATTGGTTCAACATTTCATACAAGGCTTCCGGATATACTTCCCAATGCATATCGGTATGCGGCACGCCACGCTTTTTTGCATTGACCAGTCGGGCTTTAAGATAGGGCACATACCAACAGGATTCTGCTACTTCACGGGTGTAGTTTTGAACACCAACAAAATCCAGATTCGCCTTCAGTCTGGATTCGTCTCCGTCTTTCATCCATTTCTCCACGGGCTTCAGCATCGGAAGTTCTTTGATTGGAAAACCCAAACCCATCGCAGGCTCAATGTAAAGGCGATTTAAAAGAGCATCCGCTTTTACAGCTGCATTCAGATCATTCTCCCGATTGGTTTTAGGTGTGATGAATGAGCATGAATAGGTAGATCCGATGTTGATATCCGCCTGATAACTTCTCAATGCTTCTTCCCCTATTCTTGTGCTGAGAGCGGCATGCAACATCGCAGGTATGAAATTTGAAAAACCTCTTTTGCCCGGTGCATGGTACCCCAGGAAATAACCTGCCCCGGTAAATACCATAGGTTCATTCAGCACCATCCAGTTTTTAATTCCCCGGTTGCCCATTTCACGGCCAATGGTTTCGCTGAATTCCGAAAACCAGTTCAGGATTTCACGGTTTGTCCATCCGCCTTTGTTTTCCAATGCTTGTGGAAGATCCCAATGGTAAAGGGTTGGCCAGGGCTTGATTCCTTTTTCCAAAAGTTTATCCGCCAGTTTCTTGTAAAAATCAAGACCTTTTTGGTTTATTCTGCCTACTCCGTTTGGAAGAACCCTTGACCATGAGATGGAAAAGCGGAAATTTGGAATTCCCAGAATTTTAAGAAGTTCAATGTCTTCGTTGTACCGATTGTAAAAATCACAGGCAATAGCCGGATGATGTCCTTTATGTATTTTTCCTTTTCGATTAGAGAAAACATCCCAAATGGAAGCGCTTTTTCCATCTTCGTTCCAGGCCCCTTCTGTCTGCAGGGCAGCCGTTGAAACACCCCAATGAAAGGGTTCGGGGAAATCGTGGCGGTTGAGACTTTTTGTTTCGATAATC
>Ga0105046_10010788_pt1 | contig 14213 bp, 4 predicted proteins | sample MAT03_FD_78385 | JGI IMG/M metagenome (GOLD analysis project Ga0105046, IMG submission 78385) | Freshwater microbial communities from Lake Fryxell liftoff mats and glacier meltwater in Antarctica - MAT-03 (megahit assembly) | ecosystem: Environmental > Aquatic > Freshwater > Ice > Liftoff... | reverse complement strand
TCGCAAATGCGGCCTTCCAATGGGCTCCTTTCCGGTCCTTTTGCACGTCTTCCTCAAGTTTGCCCGCAGCAGCCATGGCATCCAAGATCAAATCATCCCATCTCACCTGGTTCAGTTCTCTCAGAGCGCCCCCCTCCCAAACAATAACTGGATCTTTCTCGCGCAAATCTTCAATCATCGCCTTCTTTTCTCCCTTGACGCCGATAAACCACCCGGAGCAATAGCGCTTCGCGAACACCTCCCGGTGTTCCGGGTTTGACCCCTTTTCAGTGCTGATCCCGCAGCCTGGGAACGAGCGCGACGCCGGTAACACATTGTCCTAATGCATCGGTTACACTTTTAACCATCTGGACGTCGATATTAATGCTTGGTTTTTCACATGAATTTAATTCACTTAATGAACCGATTTTTGTTCAGCTTTTTCGCACTAATCACTCAGGGTCAAGGTTTTGATTGTGATTTTATTTCAACCTTGCCTTTGTTTTGAATGGGGCAAGAGCTGACCTTCCGCGGGATTGCAGCGGGTATCGTGGATTTGTTCCTTCTAAAGTATGCCCGCAAGAAACGATGTGAAACGTTTCTGAAAATTGACACGTCCCCGCAATAATGAAACGTTTGATGTCGTTATACATGGGGCATTCATGATGCTTCCCCCCCACGAACGATTCCGGAAACGGTGGTGACCCCACAAGATCCGTCAATTCTGTCTGTGGTTAATCGTGCGTAAACACCAATCAAGGTTCAAAATTATGAAGAAATATGCAGCTCAAATCTTTAGTGCAATGGCAGTAGTTTTCTCAGCCAGTCTGCCACTCCATGCGGCGACTTACCATGTGGACTTTGCGGCCGGAAACAACACCGCAGACGGTCTTTCCCCGCAGACCGCATGGAAGCACTCCCCGGGGGATCCGAACGCCACCGACAAGCCCATGGCCGTTCTTTTGGCACCGGGCGACACCATCCTCCTCAAGGGTGGCGTGGCCTATCACGGCTCCATCCAGGTGGCCGTCTCAGGCGCCCCGGAAAAACCGATTACCCTGGATGGCAATACCGCTGGCACGTATGGCGAAGGACGGGCGATTATTGACGGTGGTCAAGTGATAGAAAAATGGCAGCGCTGCCAATCGGCCGGGGACGCGATGGGCAATCCCAAATGGAGAGAAATTTTTTATGCTGATATTAACGTCGATATTGCAGAGAATTTTAATCACGGCGAAGTGGTGCTACACCGGCAGGTTCCAAAAGAGAAACAAGCGCCGTGGCAGCGCATTATTCTATATGATGGCGAAAGCCGCCTGCTGCCAATCGCGCAGAGCCCGAAGCCTTCAGATCCCTTTTATCCCGATATCCCGGGGGATTTTCTGGTGTCTCCGGAGCAGATAGCGACAGAGGATGGCATGAGTTATATCACCGACAAAAAAAATCTGGCTGGCAAAACTCCGGATTTTTATGATGGCACCATCGTAGGCTTACACGGCGGCAACAACCACGTCTATTTCACTGCGGTAAACAAATACGAACCGAAAACAAATCGTCTGTATTTCGCTCAGTTCAAGCCGAGCACTTACAAAGAGTCGCGCTTTGCATTTTACAACTCGGTCCGATTGATCGAGCAACCCGGTGAATGGTCCATCAAACCGACGGATACAGGATCACGTGTCTTTCTGTTGCCTGAACGACTGGAAAATGGGTTTCCATCTAACATCGGATTTCCGGTGCTCGAGACCGGCGTTGCCATCAATTCGGGTGCCTCGCATATTCGCATACAGGGTTTCCTTATCCAACGCTTTTCGGGTGGTGCCGGGGCCGTCTCGGTAAGCCGCAACGAGCCGCGATCCAAAGGTATTACAGTTGCCAATTGCGAGATTCGATTTGTGAGCGGTCACGCAGGAATTGGACTGAATTATTGCGACGAGATTCTGGTAGAGAATTGCTACATACATCATTGCCCTGGCTGGACGACGGCGATTTTTCTCAACCGAGTAAATGACTATGTGGTTCGCAACTGCCGACTTGACAAAAATTCCGGAAGCGGAATCCGGCACTACGAATCAAAGCGTGGAAAGCTCCAGAACAACGCGATTCTGAATCACTACGGGATGCATTCCAGTACGATCAATGTGTATGAAGGATGTGAGGATATTTTGATCGAAAGTAACTACCTGCACAACGTCATCGCCATCAACCGGAATGCGAAAAACCTCACGTTTCGAAACAACATCGTGGACAGCCAGGACAAGACGGCAGTGAACGTTGCGATGTGGCATTCGGGATCGGTGGGAGGCAATGCGATTCAGAACATCTTGTTCGAGAACAATACCTTTATCAACACCTCCGGCACAGCGAATCATTCCACATCCATCTTTGCTCAAACTGGTCGTAATGCGAGCCCGCCGGAGGGCTTGGTCGTTCGCAACAATGTTTTGGATCGCTTGAAACCTCCGCTAGCTGGAACGATAGAAAACAACGTCTTCATGGAAGCGATAGACGCCAGCGTTGCCGGTTCGGGTGGCACAGTGGTAAGCGATCCGAAAAAACTGTTTTTAGATCCCGCAAAGGGTGACTTCCGTCGCAAACCCGGCGGCCCGCTTATGGAAGCCGGAGCCAATCTGCCACCGCCATCTGCGACTTGGACAGAGCAATGACTGCAATAGCGGCCTGGGATCAGGTTGGTTTTGTTGGCCAAGGTTCTGGAGTCGTGCATGCCCTAGCGAAACCCCAACACAAAGCTAACGTGATGATCCCGCAAGTCATCTTTCAGTGGGAACGCGTCGCCTTCCAATTTCTGGCCGTCTAGAACTAAGCTGTCTCCCTCTCCCGCATGACTTCCCTGACTAATAGAGATGTGGTAAAGTGTGCTTCGAAAGCGATAGTGGATTTTGATCCCCGGCCAGGCCCTGGGCAGGCGGGGATGAAGTCGCAATGCGTCTCCTTCGCGATGAAGACCGAGGAGTGTTTCCAGCAAGAAGCGATACATCCATCCCGCTGAGCCCGTGTACCATGTCCAGCCACCTCTGCCGACGTGTGGCTCCACTGCATAGACGTCCGCAGCCACCACATAGGGTTCCACCTTATAGATGGCTACCCGCTCGGCGTTGTCCCCGTGATTTACCGGATTTAACATTCGGAAAAGTTCCCATGCGCGTTCATGTTCGCCCATTTCGGCAAATGCCATTGCGGTCCAGATGGCGCTATGCGTGTATTGTCCGCCATTTTCTCGAACACCTGGAATGTAACCCTTGATATATCCTGGATCGAGATCCGAGGTGTCGAAGGGAGGATCGAACAGCTGGATCAATCTTGCGTCCTCACGGATCAGGCGTTTGGCGACGGCTGCCATCGCTTGTTTCGAGCGCTCTGGATCACCGGCTCCGCTCAAAATGGACCAACTCTGCGGGAGTGCATCAATTTGACACTCCGGATTGCTCTTCGAACCAAGCGGCGTGCCATCGTCAAAATAGGCCCGCCTATACCACTCACCATCCCACGCATTCGCTACGATATTCTTTTTTAGCTGGGCGGCCTGCTGCATGCAGATTTCTTCAAAAGCGGGATCGTTTTTCAGACGCGCTAAATCGCTGAATTTAATTAACACGTCATAAAGGAAAAAAGCGAGCCAGACGCTCTCGCCTTTTCCCTGTTCGCCGATTCTATTCATGCCGTCATTCCAATCCCCACAACCAATGAGCGGCAATCCATGAACTCCAAACTTCAATCCATACTGGATGGCACGCACGCAATGTTCATAGAGGCTCCCTGTCTCGACTGAACGTGCCGGCAGATCGTAGTTGGATTCCTCCTCTGGAGCGAGCAGACGCCCCTCCAAAAAGGGAATGCGTTCGTCCAGCACGCCGGTGTCGGCGAGGCACGAAATGTATCGGCAAACAGCATAAGGCAGCCACAAATAATCATCGGAAAAATGGGTTCGCACCCCGCGTCCACCGGGCGGATGCCACCAATGCTGCACATCTCCCTCGCGGAATTGTTGTGCTGCAGCACGCAGGATTTGCTCCCTCAAGAGGCCGGGTTCAGCGTGTACCATGGCCATCGAATCCTGGAGTTGATCACGAAATCCAAAGGCTCCGCCTGATTGATAAAAGCCGCTCCGCGCCCACATCCTGCATGCCTGGGTCTGATACTGAAGCCAGCCGTTGGCCATAAAGTTCACAGCGGGTTCCGGGGTTTCCACCGTGACTGTGCCAAGGCTGGCATTCCAGGAATTCCATACATTGGAAAGTGCATCGCGGGCGGCGTTGGGACGACGAAACCGCTGGATCAATGTTTGCACTTCGCTGTTGCCACGCCCTACGCCGAATCGAAAACAGATCTCGTGTTCCCCATGCGCAGGAATCTCCAGCGGAACCTGAAGCGCGGCACAGGAATCAAATCCGGCCCCCACCTTGCCGGAAAGTCGCTGTTTCCGCATGGCCTGCGGACTGGACAAAGTGCCATTGCGTCCTATGAACTCTTTCCGGTCCGCCGTGAAGCTGATTGACGGACGGTTCGCATCCACAAAAGCAATGCGTTCACCAAACTCGTTATTGTAAGGATTCCTCGCAAGCAGGGCACCGCTGCGTGGGTCGAGCTGTGTTTGAATGTGCAGAAGGCTTTTGCTGCGGAGTTCTGCGAGAACCCATTCCCAGTAACCGGTGACGGAAAGACTGCGCGGTGTTCCGCCGTTATTGCGAACTTTCAGCAGGGCAAATTTAACAGGCGCATCCGTCGCCACATAAATCCAGAGCTCCGTGCTGATGCCATTTTCAGTGGATTCAAAAACCGTATAACCAAATCCATGGCGCACCACATAAGGAGCTGTACCCCTAGCGGGATGTGGGGTGGGGGACCAAAACTGGCCCGTTTCTTCATCGCGAATATAGATCGCTTCACCGGAAGGATCACGCACAGGATCATTACTCCAAGGAGTGATTCGAAATTCATGGCAGTTCTCGAGCCAAGTATAAGAAGCGCCGCTTTCTGAAATGATCGTTCCGAAATAAGGATTGGCCAAGACGTTGATCCACGGGGCGGGCGTATTTTGTCCGGGATGCAGTGTGATGACGTATTCCTTGCCGTCTTTTGTGAAGCCACCAAATCCATTGTGGCATTCCAGATCCCGCCAGGGAAGGTCGGCACGGTCCTTTCTGGCTGGTTGCCCAGGTTTTAGCATGGGAACCTGTGAGTCAGGGATGCTAGGACGTTCCATCTGCTCCTCCAAGGTGCCGTTTTCATCACTGAGCACAACGTGTGCCGCTGCTTGGATCAGTTGTAGATCGTCGGCGCTGAGTTGATCCTCATAGCGAAGGAAAACACCCCCCGGTTTTTCCATGAGATCTCCTTCACCACCAGCGTTCATGAGTCGTAGTATTTCGTCCTGCAAAGGCTGGCGATAGCCATGCACATCATGGCTGACTACCACCAGATCCACGACCAAACCTTTTGCCCGCCAGTAGGACTGTGCCTGGACGATTCTCTTCAGCAGCGTGACCCTGGTGGATTCGTAAATTCTCAGAAGGATAATTGGAATGTCCCCGGACAAGCCCTGGCTCCAGAGGCCGCTTTGATTACGGCGATTGCTTAACAACACCGTGGAGGGAGCACGCAAGGCTGGGTTCGGATAAATAATGTGTCCAGCCAGTCTCGCAAAAAGCTGCGCATCTGTTTCAGTGATATTCAGTGCCCGCAGTGTCACGTGGCTATGTGTCCACGCGAGTTCCAGCCCTCTATCCGACATTCTCGGATGACTGAATTTTTGAATCAAGGTCTCCGCGCCTTCCCGTGTGCCGGCGATTCCCAGAAGGAAATCCAATCTGGTGTTTTCGTGCGCTCCAACCAGCACGGTGCAACGCAGCGCAATGATTGGATCCAGCACAGGTCCGACGGATCCAGACAGGACTTTTGATTGCTTATCCAATGCTGCGGGTTTTTTTAAATCCCTGCCGCGCCCGATGAAACGGTTGCGATCTGTTTCACAGCTGACCTCCCCCAATACCTGGCCTTCAGTGACCACCATATGAAACAACCAAGGTGGCTTTTCGTCCCGTGACCGCGCGCGTCGGCAACAGAGGATGGCACGTTGAATAGGATCGTATTCTGTCTGGACGAACAAGTTGCTAAACGCCGGATGCGCCGCGTCGGCCTGGGCGGAAGTGAGAACAACTTCGGCGTAGGTCGTTAGTTCGATGCTGCGCGGGCGTGAGCTGCGGTTGACCAGCGTGAGCCGTCGAATTTCCACATCATCCTCCTGGGAAACACAGATCTCTGTGTGCACCTCAATCTCTTGATGCAACTGACGAAACTCAGCACGGCCCTGGCTGAAGATCGCTTCGCATTTCGCTTCTTCCCGGCATACAGGTTGGTGACTCGCAGACCAGACTTCGCCCGAATCGATGTCACGCACATAGACGAAATTGCCCCATCCATCCTGGGTGCTGTCAGGCCTCCAGCGCGTCAGCGCGATATCCTTCCATCGACTATAACCGCCTCCGGCATGACTGACCATCGTGTGGTATCGGCCATTTGACATTAGATGGACTTCTGGTGAGGGAAGTCGGTGAGAGCCGTAAATGCGCATGGCTTCTGCAATTTTCACAGCCGGGCTACGGGTGGTTTCCTGCTCTTCTATTACTTCTGCTGTTGTGACCGGCACGCGCTCTTGAAGAAGCAAAACCGTGGCTTTCAATGCGGGTGAATCCATGAAGCGTCGCTGCATGGGCTGCCCCAGCAGGGCATAATCCAACGCTAGAAAAGTCATGCCCTGATGGTGTGCCATGAAAGAATGGATAACTTCTTCTGTGCGTCCTCGCGGCAGGCGGGCGGAGGTATAATCCACGGCTTCATAAAACCCGTAGGGTCCGCTTTTGCCTTCCTTGTAAAGACGTTCGAGGTTCAGGCAGGCTTTGAGCGGATAAACCATCAAAGCCATGGCGGTGGCGTAAGGGGCGATAACGAGGTCCTCTGCCAGTCCTCGTTTCAGGCCCAGGCCCGGAACGCCGAAGGCCTGGTATTGGTAGTTCATCGAAGGATCCACACGATAATAACCGGATTCCGAAATGCCCCAAGGAATTCCCTGTGCATTGCCATATTCAATTTGCCGATCCACAGCCCCGTGGCAGGTTTGGCTTAACAGCGTGCCTTCATAGGTCGGCATGACCAGCATCGGCATTAAATACTCAAACATCGATCCGCTCCAGGATGCGAGGACCGGGCTGGTTACGGAAGGCAGCAGGGTGCGTCCCAAAGAGAACCAGTGGTCCTGGTGGACTTGTTCCAACGCGATAGCGACATAACTGCAAAGCCTGGCTTCCGAGGCAAGAAGGTCGTAGCAACTATTATCCTGGCGACAATCATCCAGGTTGTAACCAATAGAGAACAGTTTGCGTTTCTGATTGAATAAAAATGAAAAGTCCATGAGCGCCAGTTCCCTGCACTCACGTGCCAGCGACTCCATCTCAAGAATGCAATGGCCCGCCCGTTGACTGGCAAGTGAGAATAAAGCGGCCAATTTTTCATCCTTCTGTGTTAAATTCTCCCGTATGGTGGAGGCGACACTCTGACCCAGGAGACTCAGTTGACGAAATGTGGGAATGGTTTCCCAAATGTTATCGGCATCAGTGAAACCTTCTTTGAAAAATTGGCTGTCCGTTTCCTGCCAGACCAGCAACCAGGGGGCCATAAAAGTCAGGGCATCGAGTTGTTTCTTGAGGTCGTTTTGCAAGGCTGCCACCCACCATCGAATTTCATCATTCGGCTCGGCATCGCCCGCTTCCAGGATGGAGGAAATTTTGAATGCCTCCTGCAAAGTGGAATGCACGGCAGCCAACGTGCCTGGCTGCATGCGCAGGGTTTGATTTAAATCGAGCAGGGCTTTGGGCTTATATCCAAGTTCCAACAAGATTTCTATAACATCACCAAGGCCTCCCCACGCTGCGGATAAAAAGATTGGCGCGTCTGCAAGATTCAGCAAACCGGGTTCCATCGTTAGTAAATGTCCAGCAAGATTCCCGCTATCCACACTGGATATGTAGTGTGGCCGCATGGGTTGCAAAGTCCGGGTGTCATACCAGTTATACAGGTGCCCCCGGTGTTTTACCATTTTCTGCATACTTGCTAGAGTAAGGCGGGTGCGTTGCAGCACTTCATTCAGGGGAATATAGCCAAAATCGTAGGCAGAGAGATTTGCCAATAAACAGAGACCGATGTTGGTCGGCGATGTGCGTGCCGCAATAACGGGTGCGGGTTTTTCCTGGAAGTTATCGGGAGGCAACCAATTTTCTGTGTCGTTTACAAAGGTTTCGAAAAATCGCCAGGTTTTCCGGGAGCAACGTCTGAGAAACGCCGTCTGGTGTGGGTTCAATTCAGAAGCAGGGGGTACAATGGGTCTACTGATCCACCACGAGATCAATGGCGAACAAAGCCACAATAAGAGCGGAACCAAGGGGGAGAGCGTCTGTGGATAAAGAAACCACCACCCTGTCAGAGCCAATGCAGCGACTGCCACGCTGGCCCACATGGTGACGAATGTGCTCCACAAACTGCCCCGGACCATGCGTTCTGTATCCCGCGCTGTTTGCCACTCTAGCAGTCGACGTTTGCTAACCGTTAATCGCCACAAGGTCCGCGCAATTGCATCAAGATGCATGAACGCCTCATGCGGGATGAATGCAAAGTCATAGAGGCGCTCAGTTAACAAGCGTGTCTTCTTGATTCGCATTTCCCGAAGATGCAGGAAAAGCGGCAGTTCTGATGGCTTTCTAAGGAGAGCGAATGTCCACCCCATAAAGGAGGGTATGAGCATCATTCCAGCAATAAAACCCAAGGTTATGAGTCCGGCCTGAGGAGCCAGGAACCACACAAGCAACAGGAGGATAAGCGCAGACACTTGGACAAGGCTGCGACGTAAATTGTCGAGCAGCTTCCATTGTGCCAAACGCGGCAGGACATTTTTTTCGCAGCCCGAACTGGCATTGGGCACGGTGGATCGTAACCATGGCAACAACTGCCAGTCCCCCCTTACCCAGCGATGGCGCCTCAGCAAATCCACCTGATATTTGGCAGGATGATCCTCATACAAGATCACTTCGCTGAAAAGGCCGGATCGCGCATAGCCCGACTCGATGAGATCATGGCTCAGAATGCGATTAGGCGGGAAACGGGTTTCTGTGCATTTCTCAAACACATCGAGATCGTAGATGCCTTTTCCAATGAAAGATCCCTGATCAAAAAGATCCTGGTAAACATCCGAAAAACTTTTTGTATAAGGATCTATCCCGACCTCACCAGCGCGCAATTTTACAAATTGAGTGCTATTTGCACTCGGTAAACTAACCTGCACATGCGGTTGCAGGATGGCATATCCATCAATCACTAGCCCGCGAGCTTCGTCGATGAGCGGGTGATTCAGTGGATGCATCATGGCACCCACTAATTTTCGTGCGCTCTCTCTGGGGAGTTGGGTGTCCGCATCCAGTGTGATCACGTATTTAATGGATGCGAAAATGGATGGATCGCCAATGATCCGATCAAAACAACCCTTTGCATCCCCGCGCATGAGGCGGTTGAACTGGGATAATTTTCCGCGCTTACGTTCCTCTCCCATCCAGACGGCTTCGGCGGGATTCCACAACCGTGGTCGATGAAACAGGTAGAATGGCGGGGTGCTGGCATCGCCATATTTTAGATTTAACATCGCGATACCTTTACAAGCGGAATCCACCAACTCCTTGTCCCCGGGCAGGACTTGATCTGCTCCGTCACTAAAGTCGGTGAGAAGCGCGAACGATATAAAGGGATCGTTGTTTCCCAAATAATGCAGTTCTAACATCTCAAGGAGATTTTGGATTGTGCCCTGACTGGTTAGCATGGATGGAACAACGACCATGGTGCGCGCATCGCCGGGAATTCCTTCCCGATAGTTCATTCGAGGAATTAATTGTGGCGGGACCAGGAAGGTGGTCAGCCAGTTCACCAATCCGGTTGCAAATTGACTGGCGCAGATGAACAAAGGAAGGAACAGGAGCGATAAAACCCATGCCGGCACCTGGTGAGAGAAAAGCACGGCCAACATAAAAAGCGTGGTGCCCAATGTGAGTGTGGTGATGAATCCGGCATAAAAAGCCAGGGGCATGCTATGCAAACGGTGTTCCAGCCACCGGCGCCAGGGACGGCGTACGCCGGCTTCTTTTTCCAAATCCGGCAGTCCTTTTCCCAATAGAAAATAACCGACATGCGCACGGCGATCCGCCGGGCCGAATTTTCCCAGAGCCTGGTTGGCCATCCCGAGGACCATCGTGGCGACATCGGGTTCAGAGCGACGCCCGTGTTTGGCGACGTTCTCGACGACATGACGATAGCAATCGCGCGTTTGGAAATCCATGTTTCCATAAACCACAGCCGGATCCATGCGCAGTGTGTGATCCACCACACTCATGGTTTCCACGAACTCTTTCCAATCCATACTGCCGAGAAAACGGAAGCTATTAATGCAATGACTAACTGAAACTTGGAGTGCGGCCTGGTTCTGATTTTCTTCGTGCATCAGGGGCTCCACGGAGAGGCCCTGTTCCGCCAGGTATTGCTCAAACCAATTGCGCGCCCAATTTAATGCGGGTCCGATCCGGGTCAGAGCAAGTGAGAATTCCGAGACAAATGCGGCGCTTAGGGGAACCTGGGACTGTGCCATTTCACCCATGACAATGACCAATCGGGAAGGGCTTTCTTCCGCGACCTTCTCCAATTTGTCGATCCAGCGGGCAGCGAGTTCGCGATCCTGTCTCGCCCAATGCAATTTTTGTGCGGTCTGCCCGAGCTGCTCCAGCAGACCGAGGCGCAACATAATCGGCACCGCCCAAAGTTCGCCTATTTTGAGAGGAACGACGGATTGGTAGGCACTGAGAAATATGGCCAGCGAATCCGCTTCCACTTCGGCATCGACGTGCGAGATCAACTCCAACGCGATATCGTAAACCCGCGGATAGCCATTAGGGCCACGGGGGAGTTCCCTATTGAATCCGGGAGGCAGATGTTTGCGAGCGAGCTGGGTCTGCTCAAGGATTAGGTAAAAATTGTCGAGCAACCATTCTGAAGCAGGCATGCCGCCTTCTTCATCCTTTACCGTCTTGCAATGGTGCCGCAGTAATTCTTCATTGTCATCGAGGCGGACGAGCAGGCTGGCAAACGGTTTGGCATCCGGTTTTTGGTGTCGGACGGCGAAAGAACGGCCGTGCTCGCGAAGTTTTTCGAGGGTAAAGACTTCACCTTGCCAAGGACGAGCGCCCGAGCTGGCTTCAGGACGGCCGGAACGAAACCTCCGATGTGCGTTCGTGAACAAGTGAGGTGGCTTCCCTCCAAATAACCCTTTCATATCAATAAAAGATGCGCAGGATTTCTGTAAAACGCTATGATCCTTTCCTGAATCCAGGCGTATTGCGTTGAAACGAGCGCATTTGGACCAGTTCGGGTCCGTGATATTAGGGGTTCTTGCCGATTCATTCATCCTGATATCGCAGCCTGACCCACCAGCAGGGGTCAGGGTGTTCCCTGATATTTGGAGTTCCGAGGATCGCTGCCTCGTTTTGTCAGGTTCGCCGCGTTGAGGCAGCTACTTTTTTAGATACTCGGCCAGATCGTCATACAATCCGGCTGCATTGGCGTAGCTTGCGTAATTAGCGGCGGTTTCGAGCCATTCGAGCGTCGAGGGTTTCAAGGTTTTGCGGGCGTTATCCAGATCGTCTTGGGTGAGATTTGCGGAAACGCCGGAGTTCAGCTCGCGCATGAGGGCCTGCTCAGAAGCGGCATTCACCAGCGCTTTCAGATCCGCACCGGAAAAACGTTCGGTGCGCTTTGCGAGTTTTTCAGAATCGACCCCACGATGGGGCAGCCCTTCAAGATGCAAATCCAGGATCGAGCGTCGGGCGGTCTCGTCCGGTGGGGGAACGAACACCACGCGATCAAAACGGCCCGGGCGACGAAATGCGCTGTCGATTCGCCACGGCATGTTGGTTGCGGCGAGCACAAACACGTTGGTGTTGTCAGCCGAAGCGCCATCCACCTCGGTCAGGAAGACATTGACCAAGGTGGCCATGCTGGAGCCCGCTTCCGAGCGTTTCACACCAAGCGCATCAATTTCATCAAAGAAAAGGATCGAAGGAGCTTTTCGTCGCGCAACTTCAAAAATTTGGTGGAGATGCTGTTCGCTTTCCCCCATCCATTTTGAGAGAATTTCAGGGATCGAAACGGAACTGAAGAAAGCGCCGCATTCACCGGCGGTGGCGCGGGCGAGCAGAGTTTTGCCACAACCGGGAGGGCCATAAAGAAGGAGACCGCCCCCGGCTTTGCGACCGAATTTGGCATAGAGCTCGGGTTTTTGAAAAGGGAGGATCATGTCGAGACGGACGCGTTCCTTGACTGCATCCATGCCGCCCACATCGCGAAAAGTAATCGCGGATTTTCCTCCTTGCACTTCAGCGAGCAATTCGCGCACCTGATTCAATTCATCCTCGCTGATGTTGTCACCGGCTGGCGGGCGGGGCATGACTGCTGTGCCGGAGCCTGATGCGGCATTGGCTTTGGGTGCGGGGGGCGGAGTCGGCGTTTCTTCGAATTCGGGCAAGCTTAAGGAGGGATCCAGCAGGGTGGCGGTATGATAATTTTTCTCTGCCTCCCGATTTTGTCCGGTGCGATGCAAAATACGCGCGCGTTCGAGGTAGGCGCGGGCTTCGGCTTTGTTCTGATTGAGCACCTGTTGGAGCCATTGCAAAGCGGTGTCGGGATGGGTGAGGCCAAGCACGCGTGCAGCGGGGAGCATGAATTCGGGGCAGGGCGGGGGATTGGGCGCGGCGAGCAAGAGCTGGGAGGCGTTTGCTGAGTGATCCGGGGCGAGCAATTCGGCGAGATGGAGGCGGGTCTCCCAGTCCGCTGCGTCAGCTGCGAGGAGTTTTTCTAGGAGGGCGATGGTTTTTTTGTGGGCGTCCGGGTTCATGAAGGTTCGATACGTTTTTCAAATTGTGCCATGCGCCGCCGGGCGGCATGCGTCTGCCATGCGGTGCGGATGGCCTGCCAGAGGCTGAGGGAAAGCAGGGTGCTGATCAAGAGGATCAGGCCGTATTGGAAAACGATACGAAATTCCGGGATATCAATGCGCGGCACCAGAATCCAGCCAACTAAGGCGAGTCCGCCAAGAAACATCATAAAGCGAACGGGCAGCGGCCAGGCGCGAACCCGATCCAGCAGCGAACTGCGGCGCACCACGATCTCGCCCGCTTCGTGCCGGTAATCATCCCACCGCAGCCATTCATAAAATTTTAGCGGTCCATAACAAAACAGATAATGAAACACCGCGCACATGATCGCGAGGGCGAGCAGGTATTGGACGACAAAGATCAACGGAATCAGCGGCCATTTTTTTTTCCACGCCCAGCCGAACAAAGCGCGCAAGCGCATGAGCAGCCGCATCGGCAGCATCAGGAGTTGGACGATGGGATCCCCCAGCGAGCGCGTTTTCAGAAGGTTGCGCCGGGCGACTTTGTTGCCTGGCTCCGCGCGCAGGGCTTTTCGAAATAGGGCCTCGGCGGCAACCCGGTCGCGGCGCTGATCCAGCGCGATGCGACCTGCGAGGTTGAGGGCACCGGTATCTTCGGGATCAAGCGCGAGGGCCGCATTCACATAATGCTCCGCATTTTCCAGGGTGGCATCAGCCTCGTGCGCTTCCACCATGGCGAGTTCAGCGGCGGCGAGGAGGTAGGGATGAGCGGATTGGGTGGGATCCAAACGGCGCGCTTTTTTTGCCATTTTCATGGCGTTTTTGTGTTCCCCGCGGTGATGACAGACCATACCCAACTGGTGCCAGGCCATTGACCAATCAGGCTCCAGCTCGATGGCATGCTCGGCGTGCACGACTGCTTCGGTGAGGCGACCGGCGGACAACTCGGTGCTCGAAAGCAAATAATGCGTGAAAGCGTCGTCAGGTTCGTTGGCGAGCGCCTTTTGCAAATGCACCCTGGCTTCCGCTTGATTTCCTTGTATCAACAAGCAACGCCCGGCACTCCGATGTAAAGCGGCGGAATCGGGATCTTCACGCAAAAGATCGCGCGCTGCATCCAGCGCGCGATCCCATTGACCAGAGCTTTCATACCGAAGCAGGAGTTGGTATTGCTCCAGCTTGCCGGCGGGATTCATGAAGATCGTAGCGGCACGATTCGGCGACGAACCGAGGCGGG
>Ga0105046_10010787_pt1 | contig 14214 bp, 9 predicted proteins | sample MAT03_FD_78385 | JGI IMG/M metagenome (GOLD analysis project Ga0105046, IMG submission 78385) | Freshwater microbial communities from Lake Fryxell liftoff mats and glacier meltwater in Antarctica - MAT-03 (megahit assembly) | ecosystem: Environmental > Aquatic > Freshwater > Ice > Liftoff... | reverse complement strand
GCCAACAAAGAACTTGTTTTTCAAAACGAAGAGAAAGAAAAACGGGCAGCTGAATTAATCATTGCCAACAAAGAACTTGTTTTTCAAAACGAAGAGAAAGAAAAACGGGCAGCCGAATTATTCATTGCTAACCAAGAACTTGTATTTCAAACCGGAGAGAAAGAAAAACGGGCAGCAGAGTTGGTGATTGCTGACATAGAGCTTGACTTTCAAAACAAAGAAAAGGAAAAACGGGAAATTGCAAATAAAGAATTGGAAGCATTTAGTAATTCTCTTAAACAAGCATCGCAGTATGCACGAAGTTTAATTGAAGCCTCTACCGACCCATTAATTACCATTTCAGCTGAAGGGAAAATTACAGATATTAATGAAGCATCGGTAAAAGTGACCGGAGTGTCGAGAGCGAAATTAATTGGAACTGATTTCTCTAATTATTTTACCGAACCTGAAAAAGCCCGTGATGGATATAAAAAGGTTTTTGAGAAATCATTTGTTTCAGACTATCCGCTTACTATTCGACACAAAAATGGAAAATTAACTGATGTATTGTATAATGCATCAGTTTACAAAGATGATAAAGGCAATGTACTGGGAGTGTTTGCAGCTGCCAGAGATGTTACAGCACAAAAACTACTTTCCAAATATTCGCTGAGTCTTATTGAAGCGAGCCTCGACCCATTGGTCACTATTAGTACTCAAGGCAAGATCACTGATATGAATCAGGCAACCGCCAAAATTACAGGTTTGAGCCGAAAAGAACTTACTGGTACCGACTTCTTCGATTATTTTACCGAGCCGCAGAAAGCAAGGGAGGTTTACCAGGAAGTTTTTGCAAAAGGTTCTGTAGCCAATTCACCACTTACACTTCGTCATAAAGATGGAAAGCTTACCGATGTGTTATTTAATGGATCGGTTTATAAAGACGATAGAGGGAATGTACGGGGAGTAGTGATTGTCGCAAGAGATGTTACAGCACAAAAAAAATTAGAAAGGGATGTGGCAGAACGGGAAAAAGAATTGGAGCGATTGGTAGAATTGGAACGGTTCAGAAAATTAACAGTAGGCAGAGAGCTGAAAATGATAGAATTGAAAAAAGAAAATGAAGAATTAAGAGGACGACTTGGTTTTGTGAAGGATGAAAACAGCTGATTATGGAAAATGTTACCAGTAAAATAGACGTCCAATTAAAGTCTCTGGAGGAAACTCAGCTGGCTATCCTTAACATTCTGGAAGATACAGAGAATGAAAAAAATCTATTGGAAAATACGCAAAATGCTGTAATGAATATTCTTGAAGATTTTACTTATGAAAAAAAGGTTCTTGAAAATACTCAAAGGGCATTACTCAATATTTTGGATGATTATTCAACGGAAAAGAAATTTGCTGAAGAAACGCAAAGGGCTGTAATAAATATTCTCGAAGATTACAGTGTTGAAAAAGACCGCATTGAAAAAATGAACATTAAACTCACAAATATAAATAACGAAATTGAACAATTTGCATACATAGCTTCACATGATTTGCAGGAACCATTAAAAACTCTTTCCAATTTTGTAGGTTTATTTTTGAAAAAATACGAAGGGAAATTGGATAATGATGCCAATCGGTATCTGGCTGTTATTGTCGGAGCAACCGTTCGTATGCAATCACTCATCAGAGATTTATTGGATTATTCAAAAATAGAAAAAGATAAAAACAAAACAGCAATAGATTGTAATGTACTATTAAAAGATATATTGAATGATATGGCTGTTTCTATTGCAGAAAGCAAGGTCGAGATCTATTCAGAACAACTGCCGGTTATAAACGGTTATTTTTTAGGGCTAAAATCTCTTTTTCAAAACCTTATCAGTAATGCTATTAAATTTAGAAAAAGCGATCTAAATCCAATTATCAATATTACCGCGCAAATGATAGATGAGGAATGGCTTTTTGCAATTAAAGATAATGGAATCGGAATAGACAAAGTATATTATAAAAAGCTTTTTATAGTTTTTCAGCGACTGCACAATAAAGATGAATATGTCGGCACGGGTATAGGACTGGCTCGATGTAAGAAAGTTGTTGAACTGCACGGGGGAAGAATTTGGTTGGAATCAGAACTTCAAAATGGAAGCACATTTTATTTCACTATTCCTAAAACGATACCATCATGAAAAACAAATTGAATTGTATCCTTCTGGTAGATGACGATGCCGAGGATAACTATTTTCATCAAATCGTTATTAATGAAATGAATATTACAGAACGAATTGAAGTTGCTTTAAACGGTGTAGAAGCTTTAGCTTTTCTTAAAAAAGAAAATCAAATCCATCCTGACATTATATTTTTGGACATCAACATGCCAAAAATGAACGGATGGGAATTTATGGAAGCCTATGCGGAATTAAGAGCAGACCAAAAAGCAAAAGTAGTTGTTGTAATGCTCACTACATCGGAAAACCCTAAAGACAAGAAAAGAGCCGAGCAATTTTCTGAAATTACTGGATTTAATTCTAAACCGCTAACCGAAGAAATGCTTAACGGAATTTTAGAACGCAGCTTTCCGGAAAGTTTTTATGAAACAATAAATCTCTGACAGATGGAAAACGACCAGAACACGTGATCAGCTACCTCAAATCAAACCATAGGATACAAAAGAGCTTCTACAAAGGCTTTGAAAGTGGAAACATGAACACCTTGCTGGCTTGTACAACCTGAAACCTCAAAAAGCTGAAGGAGGCTTTTCTTTTGCCGATTTGGAACGTACTCACAGCATTCACCAATCGCTTGGAGGCATATATGGCGGATTTTCCAAGGACGTATCAACCTGGTTCCCTTTCGAGCTTGTATTTAACTGTCAAGTGAAAGTGAATTCTTCATGTTTTTGAGAAATACATTTTACAACGGCAGGAACTCTATTTTCCCTTGGCTAACCTTCTTTACCATCGGGATGTATTTGGGCAGGTTGGACTTATGCTCATTGCTGCATTTATGTACATTAGTAAATTCCTTACTCAATGGAAACTTACCATTAATTTAGCCAAGACAGGACAAAGGACATTGATACATTATATTTCTCATTTGACAATAGGTATGATATTATTTGCAATCATAACCAACAGACAATTTGATGGAAAAATGAATATGGAATCACCTGTATACCCAGTTTTTATTTTTGAATTTGCTTGTGGATACTTTATTCTTAGTTACTATTTCAACAAACTTTGGATGCAGAAATTTAAAAGCAGACCTTTTGAAACACCAATGCGAAAATATCTGTTTGATAAAAAATCAACACTTAACAGGGGTTTGGCAAAAGACAGTTTAAAGTGCTTCGAAGAAATACCTGCGCAGACTTCAGCATTTATGCTTCACATGGGCTTTGACACTAAAATCCGCCCCTCTCCAAGCCGAAAACCATTGTGTGGATCCGTAAATCAACCCATATGAAACAACCTATGAATTCTGTAACTTATTGAATTTATTGTGTAACGCCTCATCACTTACGTAAGGCTACCTTTCACGTTAAATTTAGATAGATCATGAGTAAAATACTCGTTATTAATGGATATCCTAATGAAGAAAGTTTTAATAATGCAATTACACAAGCTTATTTGGAAGGCGCAAAGGACTCTAAGGTTGAAATAAAAACCATCATAATCAGAGAACTACAATTTAACCCCAACCTTGCTTTTGGCTATCAAAAAATTTCTGAACTGGAACCAGATTTATTAAATGCCCAAGAAAAAATAAAATGGTTTCGCTTTTGGTAGACCGAGCGTGAACCAACCGAAAAAATCTACGTTGGAATTTTGTGGTATAAAACCTGTGAAAGTAACCTATGTAGGACCCATTAGAAATTCTACAACTGATTCCAGGAAAAAAATGTTGCAAAATATTGAATTACTTGGTAGGAATAAACAATGAGTAAATGGACAAAAATAGTGGTTGCAATACAGCTACAGTGCAATTGAATTATGCCTGAGCAATTTCAATAAAGTTTAAAGCAAATCTTATTTTTAAATTACTTCACATTATGATTGTTATATCGCACCAAAAGGGTTGGAAAATCATCAATCAACGCTCTCATGGACTTTTATCTGCTATGTTGGCTTATCAATACGATATTGATTTGCCCAACGAAGTCATGGTTCCCACGCTCATCGCCATTGCTGAACACGATGATGGTGTTAATGAAACTACCCAAGAAAAAAATCTTACTGAGGTAGGAGCACCCCGACATTTTATGGTAAGTGATGACTCAAAAAAAGTAGATTTAAGACAACAAGCCAACGTCATTGAAATATCAAGTTCAAAAAGTCAATTAAATGCTTTGCTGACATCTTTACACCTGAAATTCTTGTATGGTGGTCATAAAATTGGTGAAGATAAGGAACTTGATATCTTTTTGAAAGATCAAGAAAAACTGCGTACGGATGCTCTTAAAAACTTAGATATTGATAAAAAGTATGCTGATCGTCTGTACCGTTTTTTAGAATGGTGCGATGCCTTTTCACTATTGATCTGTATGGATAAAATTCAGCCCGAGGGTAGGAAAATGGAAGTATCCAAAAGCCCAGATGGTGTTATGAATCAGACTTTTTATAAATCAAATAATGAAATCACGGTTGAACCCTGGGTGTTTAAAAATGATGTCTTCAAAGTCTTCTATGAATTCAAAATTCTGGAACAACTGAAATTTAATTCTATTGAAGAATTTGACGAAGTTTGTAAAAATACGCAAGTGCAAAGGCAGGAATTTATTTTTTCAAAATAGTGGCTAACTTCTGAATGGTAAGTACCTATGAGTTACTATTCGCTCGAGTGTTGTGTTGCGGATGTACGACACGACAATAGTTTGCTACGCAACAATGTTGGAGCTTGCCCCACATCCGACGACAACTATTTTCTGCGCTTTGGTATTATTTGTTCCTATTGGTTTTGAAAATCACAACTTAAATAAATGAAGAAGTCGCTTAAATAGGCTGGGTTTCTGTTCCGTAGACCAGATGTCTTTACCCGTACCAAACACAAAATCCCAATCGAGCCAAAAAGCAGCTTCGGCAACCTGACCATCGCTTAAACCCAGATCCGAAGCCATGGGGAATAAATCGTTGCCTGGGATATGAAGCTGAAATTCGCCGTTGATGCGCCCACCACCATTTATTTTGAGTGCAGTAGCATTGAACTCTATGACGGACTTGTAAACTGCATTTTCAGGTTCAGCGATTGAACGCACTTGTCGCAAAGAAGTAAACGGCAGCTTTTTTTCTATCAGTATTTCAGCAATTTCTACAATTAATTTTAACCCAGGAATTTCAATATGTCCTTCCCCAAACATCATTTTTTTAATGGCTTTCGCTGCTGACTCAATGTCTTGCCACTCTTCCGTAAAAGGGATGCTAACCTGACTCGTTTGAGTTATGGAAAGCAACTGCTCTTTCGAAAAAGGAACCCCCCTTTCAAAATGCAGTGCACTTACGCTCGATAATTTAAAAACTTTGTTTGCCTCACCCAGGCTTGCAGGAAGTTCAATCCATCCTAAGGCTTTAGGCATACCATAAATTTCGCGCCCAGTCGACATGACGATCGCGTCCGTAACGAAGATGTAGGGTACCAACGCGCTGACATGTTCAGCAATCCAAATCCCTCCTTCCTTTTTTACACGCAACACAAAGATGCTTACAATGACTTCCTGATAAGGTATGACGCCCCAGTCCTTATATGGCCCACTGGAGGGATAGGATTTTTTAGCATTAGCAAAAGTAATTTGAACAATTGGAGCCAAAGGTTGGTAGTACAATTCCTGATTGGTTGGCTCATTAAGCCACTTGTCACAAACGGTTTGTAAGGACTTTAGATCAGATTTGAACAGAAAGTTCATCATCAATGACCCATTCTCTTCAAATGGTTGTGGTAAATTCAATGCTCCATTTAAAAATTGAAATTTTAGTTTTGAATCAGACATGCGTAAGATTTGAGGAGTGATTTGTGTGGATTTTCAGTGACCAATCAATTTTGAAAGTAAATATCAAGGTATTTAAAACTTGTATGTGCAGTTTTACAAAAAAAATCAGCACCGTTTATGCATTCCGGAAAATCCGTGCATCCATAACAGGAAACCAATCCTTATCCACATGCACTACACCTTTCTGCTGCTTGCCCTGTTCGGCGTTTTGTACACGCCAACCACCCCCGAAACTGTCACTTTTCCCATTGCCGTACACGACGTGTCCACGGGCAAACCCATTGTAGACGCGACGCTTGTTTTTTCAAAAAATCTTGAAAAAATGGGCGAGTGGCGCACAGATGCCTCCGGAAATACCACCGCCGATCTTCCTTTCGGCGACTACACCCTGGAAGTTACTGCAACGGGATTCCAAAATGTACGGCTGTATGAAACACCCGTCGCCGAAAACCTAAAACTCACCATCAAGCTCGATGCACTCAACGATGGCGCTGCACAAACATCTGTTTTGCTGTTTTCTTCGGCAAGAATGCAAGGAAAGGTGTTGCAAGGCAATACCTCAATCGACGATGTGGCGGAAGAACCGCTGATCGACGACGGGACCATCCGTTACGACACCGTGGTTGTCTTCGATCCGGAAACCTACGAGGAGAAAGTGAAGGTAGTGCGTCGCGAAAGCGCCGTCGTGACCGAGTCCACCGTTACAACATTGTCGGGAACGGCCAGTGCCAAAAAAATCAGTACCAAAGAAACCTATGGCGCCAAAATCGAAAGCGAATCCGCCAAGCCGCTCGTGGCTGCGGATGAAAAAAGAGAGGTTGCGTCTGAATTAAGCGTTGCCGATCACGTAAGCTTAGACGGCGCGCTGCCCCCACCATCCGGCAAACCCGGGCCTTCCGAACCCGCCCCTGCCGCAGGCATCCTTACCGCCGGTGAATGGAACGAACTGCACAACTGGCACACCCACTGGCTGGGCCAACTTGCCGACGGCGAAACCGATGCCCACCAAAACACCTACCACTTTTTTCCACGCCACCGCTACCCTGTTCTGATCAGCAACCGCGATGAAGTGCCCTTGCCCGACGTTCCTGTACAACTCTTAGGCGCTGGCGGAGAAGTCGTGTGGGAAGCCCGGACCGACAACAATGGTCAGGCTGAACTTTGGGCCAATCTGTTTGAAGCCACAACGGCCATCCCGACAGGCCTGCGTATCCGCGCCCGTGTGGACAACCGTTGGACCGACCTCGGTGCAGCCGATTCAAACCTCAACCGCTTCCGGATAAAACAAAACTGCGAACCCCTGAGCCGCGTTGATATCCTCTGGGTGGTGGATGCCACGGGCTCCATGGGCGACGAAATACGGTTCCTCAAATCGGAGCTGCTCGACGTGATTTCCCGCGTCAAAACCGGCAACCCGGGCCTCGACCTGCGCATGGGTTCGGTGTTTTACCGCGACCGCTCAGACGAGTACATAACCCGCAGCAGCGCCCTTGATTCGGACATCCGCAAAACGCTCGATTTCATCAACAAACAATCGGCCGGCGGTGGCGGCGACACGCCCGAAGCCGTGCACAGCGCCCTCGAGGAAGCCATCGAACGGCAGCCCTGGAGCACCGAAGCCCTGGCAAGAATATGCTTTCTGGTTCTGGATGCCAGTCCGCACCAAAATCCGGAAGTGATCGCCAGCCTGCAGCGCAGCATCCGCCTGGCCGCTCAAAAAGGCATCCGCATTGTACCGGTGAGCGCCAGCGGCATCGCCAAGGATACAGAGTACCTGATGAAATTTTTCGGCATGGCCACCAACGGTACCTACGTGTTTCTCACCAACCACTCGGGCGTAGGTGGAAGCCACATCGAACCCGATACCGACACCTACACCGTGGAAGCTTTCAACATGCTGCTGGTGCGCATCATCAGCGAATACACCCGCCAGCAGCGCTGCGATGGACAAACGGCCATTCGTTTTGAAGCTGGCGAACAGGAACCCGAACAACAAGCCCTGTATTTCCCCAATCCCGTGGCGGATCAAATGACCCTTGAACTGCCTTTTGATGCCGAAAAAGTGTCCGTTTACAATGCCGAAGGCGCCTCGGTGCTTTCACTCGGTAAACTTGCCGCCGGGAAACATACCCTGCGCCTCAACGACCTTCCGGCAGGCATGTACACGATGCGAATATGGAAAGGCGGACAAGTGCAGACAGGGAAGGTGATGGTGGTGCGGACGTGAAAAAGCCCTAAACAGCTATCTATTTTTCCGGAAAATGTTTTTTCAAATGCCCGTACCATTTTCCGGCGGCAAAGCCGGTAAAAACCAGGTCTTATCCTTTTTTTATTGCAAAAACGTCTTGATAACCATGGGTAAAGTGTGGGCCAAAGAACTCGGCCGCAAATGTTTTATAAATACACAAACCAGTTAAAACCAAAACCGATGAAAACGGCTGCAATTTTAGCAATGTCTCCTTTTCAGACACACCCTCAATTTCGTATCCAGCTGTCAATGGAAGTGGCGCTCATCAGCCGGTCGTACCGGTCGCCGAAACTGCGGAAATACACAAGAATGGTATACACGTTGCCCGTTTCATGCCAGTTGCCTTCAAACATATCCAACTTGTTGTAACCCTTGTCCGTGTCGTTTACGTAGTAAATGTAATTGTAAAAGCCCTGCCGCAACAACAATTCGGCGTAATAACCTTTAAAAACAGGGTCGTACCTCATTTTGAATTCGGGCTTAAGCTGCCAGTCGCTCAGTTCGCCGAACACATACACATCGGCACCTTCAAGCGGTTCGTCCAGACGCAGCGACAACACTACCAGGCCGTAGTCGCTTTGCAGGGGTCCTTGGTTGATGGTGGTGTTTTGCAGGGAAAAGCGTCCGTTCAGGTCGCTTTTTAAGGCGTAGATGTTGGAGTTGTACCGGTTCACGTCGGGGTACAGCACGGCTTCGTAATTGAAGTCGAGTTCGCTCACGTATTTCACGTTTTGCCCCGTAAAATCGAAGGTACTGATGTCGAAAAAGCGCCATTCCTTGCCTGCGGGAAAAGTAATCCGGTCCTGATAATCGTACGAAAGCACGTCGACAATAGAGGCGAAAGGTTTAATGGGGCCAAGGGCGTTGTCCCAGCGACCGTTTTGCAAAACGTAGGCTTTTACGTCGTTGTCAGGATTTTGAATGCGGACGTTGCGGGGACGTACTTTAAAATCGATTTCGTGGTGGGTGTAAAGTTTGCTCACTTTGTTGGGCTGTGGCATGCTGGTTTCGATGGGCCACATTCCTTCAGACACCATGAAGCGGCGCACCAGAACGAGCCGTCGGCTGTCGTTGAGGTCGTACAGCTTGAGCAGGTAATTGCCCGACCTTGCCCAGCCCATGTTGGCGTTGGGCAACGAAAGGAAATACCGGGTATATTGTGCGAGGGTGTTGTAGGAGTTTTCGTAGGTAAAAATGCGGTCTTCCACCAGTCCGCGCAGGTATTCCACATCGTTGAGTTCCGAAGGTTGCCAATCGGCATTGCAATGGGAGATGGTGTACACGTAGTCCTGCGGTTCGGGACCGAGGTGATCAAAAATAAGTGCCAGAACGCCATTTTTGGAATTGAGTTTGGCGATGGGTTGGGTGAGTGGTGCACCCGACAAGTGGAACTCCACGGAACGTATCTCGTTGTCGAGGATCATTGCCGGATTGTGCTGTATTTGGGCTTTCAGACAGCCAGCCACAAACAGAAAGCAACAAAAAGCGTAAGTAAAGCGCATGAAAGGTTTTTTTACCAGGGCAAAGGAGCATTTAGATCAGTCCATTCGCCTGTTTTAGGATGTTGAAACCGCAGGTTTGCCGCATGCAGTTTGATTTGATAGGGCTCACCGTTACGGCCGCCGTAGGGCGAATCACCCACAATGGGTGCGCCGGCATGCGCAAGTTGAGCCCTGATCTGATGAAAACGGCCTGTAACCGGTTTTATTTCCAAAAGGTAGTCTTTACCGCGTTGTTCCAACACGCGGTAGTGCAATTCACACTGCTGGTGGCCTTTGCCGTCTTTTTCAAAAATGAGTGCTTTGACACCTTCTGCGTCTTTTTTCAACCAATTTTTCAACGTGCCTTCTTTTTGCGGCATGGGTTTGCCCACCAAAGCAAAATACGTTTTTTGAGCGGTTCGATTTTCAAACTGCTGCATTAGATTGGTTAGAGCCGTTTTGGTTTTTGCCATCACCAATATGCCGCTCGCAGCCCGGTCGAGCCGGTGCGCTACGCGCAAATAAGGCTTTGCTTTCAACCTTTTGGACGTAGAATTTTTGTTGAGTTCTTCGGTAAAATACATCAATGCCTGGTTTTCGGCAGACGGGTGCCGCGCTGCGCCGCTCTCCGCAGAAAGACCTGCAGGTTTGTTCACGGCCAACAGGTAATAATCCTCCATTAAAATATCGAGCATGGGAATGGTCTGTGGAATTTGATTGACGATTGGCGACGTACGATTTTTGAAATTTGATTTGGGGAGATGCTCAAAGGTAATTGGTTTTGGGCTGTAGACTGTCGACTAAACCTGCTTGCTGATTTCTTCAAGCGCTTCCTCCGCTTTTGGATGCCGGAAAACAAATCCTTCTGTCATGATTTTATCGCCCGAAACGAGGTTGCTGTTGAGGATCACCGCGCTCATTTCGCCGAGGGCTGTGCGCAGGGCGAATGCGGGAGCTGGAATGTACAACACGCGGCGATCCATGGCTTGTGCCATTTTTTTCACCAGGTCGAGGTTTCGTTCGGGGAAAGGTGCCACAGCATTGTACACACCTTCTACATTTTCATTTTCCATGGCCCAGAGGAACATGCGGCATAGGTCGTCGATGTGTATCCAGGACCACCATGCTTGTCCATCGGCGAAATAGCTGCCGATGCCGAATTTGAGGGGCCGTTCCACTTCGGGCAGGGCGCCACCGTCTTTCGCCAACACGATGCCGATGCGGAAAATGACCGTGCGCAAACCCATAGCGCCTACTTTTTCGGCTGCTTCTTCCCATTGCTGGCAGCAATTCACCATAAAAGTGTCTTCCACAGGAGCGTCGCGCTCATCCATCCGTTTTTCGCCGCTGTTGCCATAGTAGCCGATGGCCGAGGCCGAAACGTAAATACCGGGCGTTTGTTCCACGTGTTTCAAGGCTTCGCGCAAGGTATCTGCGCTTTGCACCCGGCTGTCGATGAGCAGGCGTTTGCGCTCGGTCGTCCAGCGTTTGTCGGCAATGCCTGCTCCGGCGAGGTTGATAACGGCATCTACGCCTTCCAGCGCACGCTCGTCGATGGTTCCTTGAGCAGGATCCCAGACAAACTGGTTTTCGCCCTTTGGGGTCCGCGTAAGCAACCTGACCGCATGGCCTTTTTCAACAAGCAATGTGGAAAGTCGGGTACCAACAAGTCCGGTACCGCCGGCGATGAGTATGGTTTTAGAGTTCAAGGTTTAAAGTTTAAAGTTTAAAGAAGTCTGGAGTATAAAGCTAAAGATGGGTAAAAGTTTAAAATTAAATGAAAAAAAGCCGCCCCCGGAACAATTCCGAAGGCGGCTCGACCTAAAGTTTGAGGTTATAATTTAACCAGCTTCCGAGCAGCGAGTACACGCCCTTCGGAGGTAATTTGTAGGAAATAAAGTCCTCCGGGAAGACCGTCCAGCCGAACAGGCTGTTCAGTCGTTCCGGGAGCGAGGTTTAGGGTCAACAGGGTGTTTCCGGCGGCGCCTGTGATGCGCAGCTGCATGCCGGATGTGGTTGGTTGGGGAAGTTTTACGGTGATGTCGTTGGTGGTGGGGTTGGGGTGGATGCGGAGGGGATATTGCTCGGAGAGATATTCCTCTGTACTGCTGATCGAAGTGACGGTAATATTGAAAGAGCAACTTGTAACATTGAGAGAAAGATCCGTCGCGGTGTAAACAACTGTAGTAACTCCAGGGCTTATAAAAGCGCCAGGTTGAATTGGTTGGCTGGTCAACGGAAACAGATTGTCTGGATCGCAAGGAGTAGCATCTTCCGCTTCTGGCAACTGCCAATAAACAGGAATTACGCACAGTCCAGTTGTAATGTCGTAAGCACATTGAAACGATACATCAGGGGGGCAATAGGTAAAGACAGGCGGCAGGAGATCCTGGATCACATGAATCTGAAAGGAACATAGATCGGTGGAAACCTGGTTGTTGCTGGCATTGTACCCCTCTGCCTGAAAGGTTATCAAGTAGGACCCAACAGGTACCGTAGCGCCGGGCGCAGGCCCGGTATGTTGAACCAGTTGATGGGTAAAACAATCACCAGTATAGGTTGATGTTACAGGATAAGTTGCAATAACCTCATTCCCGGAGTTGTCGCAATCCACAAGGGTAATGTTACCCGGACACTGTGTAATTTGCACAGCGCAGGTAGACTGAGGCATACAAAAATTGTCCACATGCACCCCTGTTGGTTCGGCGCCGGGCAGCAAAGCCGATTCGTCGCTGGTTACAAAGATGGCCGGGCGTACGAGCAATCCACCGTCAGGACAGGTATCCAAGGCAGCCCAGCCACTCAGGTCGTAGGGCAATTCCAGTTCCAGCCAACCTGTGTCGAACGGTGACAGGTCGATGTTGGCCAGTTCAAAACACGCAATGCCATCGCAATCTTCCATTTCAAAATCTGGCCCTTGGTACAATTCAATGTGGAGGGTGCTTTTGATGCCTTGTTCCTTAATTCCATATCCAAGCGCAATCGTTCCGGAGCCTTTGTTCACACACATGGGTTCGATCGATGCCAATACGTCTGCAGAATCAAGGAAGCCGGTCAGTTGAATGGTCCAGCCGTCGTTGGTGCCAGCTTCGCCTTCCACTACGATGGGCTCGCCGCATGAACCGTACCAGCCCGACGAGGCTCCCGTTGAATTGATGCCACCAGCTACGGCGCCTTCGCCGAATCCAGGATTGTCGAACACCGAGTCATTGCAGTTGGTATTGGATCCGCAGGTTACTGTGATCGTTTTGGAATATGTTGCCTCCGCACAAATGTTGCCGTCGCTGTCCCTTCGAACAACCGTCATCGTAACCGTGTAGCTGCCTGCAGCCGTGAAATCGTGGCAAAATGACCTGACTCCTACCTGAGAACCTACCGTCGAGCCGCCATTGATACTCCATTCCACCTCGTCACAATGTTTGAGAGCAAGGGGTGAAAAACAGGTTTTGCAAGAGGAGCCGTTACGTATTACGGCAAAACCTTTGGCGGCATCGGATTCCAAAGCTACGGAGTTGCATGTGCAAACATTCTTACATATGCCGAAATGGACCACTTCGTTTTCCTGTTCCTCTAGTACGACTCCTGCAAATCCCTCTGGCGGAATTCTTAATTTCCAATTCTCTTTGGACTTTTTTTTGACATAATAATTTCCAGGGGGCAAATCAGCAAAAGTATATGTTCCGGAACCGTCGGTCAGCGTTTCTGCAAGAAATGCACCTGAGGCATCCAATAATTCCAGAGGGACTTCGGCAAGTATCGGTTGATCCATGTATGGTTCAGGGACGCAGGTTTCGTAAGCAATGCCGGAAATGCTACCAAATATGTAACAATTCCCAAAATTCCGCACCGTTTGCTGCGAAGCGCTCAGCGTAACGGCGTACATTCCTGTTGGTGGCACATTCGCCGTCCAGCCGCTAGAGTCCGCCTCCCTGCATTCGTAATCGCCTGCCGGCAAATCATAAAAGGCGTAAGTTCCGGTATTGTCGGTAATGGTTTCAGCCAACACATTGCCCAAGCCGTCCAACAGTTGTATGGGCCATCCAGGCACCGTCGGCTGGTTCTGGTAGGGCAAATTGCCGCATTCCACGTATTTTACACCGGATATGCTTGCATCCTGTGGGTCGGGACACGATTCCAGCACAGGCGCCGGAAACAATCCGCAACCCGTACCGGGCGGGCATGCATTGATGTAGGCAACGTACATGGGTGTCGTGAGGCCAGGCGGCAATTCAAAGGTGATCGGTACAAAAGCTCCGAAGGGAATGATGCCACTAGTGTGTGTGATCGAAAGTTGGGACTGACTGACAACCTCCACTTCAAACCCGGCTGCTGTGTTCAAAGTCCAGTTTGCGTACGAACCTTGTTCAAGTTGAAGCCGGATTTCCGTGTAACAGGCATCGTTGCTGTTGTCGTAGCTAACCCTGAATTTGCATGGTTCAAAATTGTTTATTGTGAATGTAATTTCGCTGCATTGTGCCACGGCACTCAGCCGAAAGCCCAGCATGAGGATAGGAATGACGAAAAAAGCGTAGATG
>Ga0105046_10010786_pt1 | contig 14214 bp, 19 predicted proteins | sample MAT03_FD_78385 | JGI IMG/M metagenome (GOLD analysis project Ga0105046, IMG submission 78385) | Freshwater microbial communities from Lake Fryxell liftoff mats and glacier meltwater in Antarctica - MAT-03 (megahit assembly) | ecosystem: Environmental > Aquatic > Freshwater > Ice > Liftoff... | reverse complement strand
GTCGGACGCCGGTCGCACGCCCCGCGGCGAGTCCCGACCGGCCCCATGCCCGGTGGGAGGGCTTCGACCTGCACGCGGGGGTCGTGGTGCCCGGCCACCGGGCGCGGCAAGAGCGCCTGTGTCAGTACGTCCTGCGCCCGCCGGTGACGGGCGAGCGCCTGTCGGTGGGGGCCGACGGGCAGGTGGTGCTACGGCTTCGCCATCCGTGATGACAACGTCGGCACCTGGTGTCGCCGTCGAGCTCGTCGGACGCGTGGTTGGGATCACCGATGTCAAAGGCTCGGCTGATAGTCCGTATGAAGGGGCTGTTCCTGACATAACCGGCCTTATCAGTCGCTGGCCGCCCGCGTTGGCCATGAAGATCGCCATCGCGAAGCCGGTGCCCAGGCCCCCGGCGAGCATGCCGATGATGCCGCCGATACCAAACACCACACCCACGATGACGGCCATCATGGACGGGACCGCCATCTTCTTGAGCGCGCCGTCGGTCGAGATATCCACGCAGCGGGCGTAGTCAGGCGTCGCCGTGTTCGGACGGCCGTGAGCCCCGTATTGGCTGAACACCACGTCGCCCTTCGACAAACGGGATGTTCGGAGCTGACACTCCGATAAAGTCGAGGCTGACGGCGATAAATGACAATCCGGAGTGAGTGAACGGTGAGTTGTTAAATCGATACAAGCGCACGTCGCCGTTGCCGCCATTTCCGCACGAGCCAGACTAGCAAAACAACTGACGCCAGCGTCGCGATCCCAATGGCGGCCAGATTATGGACCGGATCGGCTAAAATATAGTCGGGGTATTTGGCGTAGAAGCCGTTGAAGTGATCCAACGCGGTGGGCAGCGCGAGCAGATCGTGTTCGGATAGTTCGAGTCGACGTTCGTTCGGATGGTACTGAGAGCCCATGCCATAGGCATTGCCCTCCGCATCAAGTTCGATATGTGCTCCAAGCACGTGGGTCAGCGGCCGAGTCAGGAAGAATTCGACGAGGCGCCGCGCGCTCTTCCGATCGGCGGCGAGATCGTTGATGACCAGCCGACCCGGGAGCAGAAAATCGCCGGAACACAACAGGCCGGTTTGTCGATCGTAGAAGCCGATGTGAGTGGGGTGGTGCCCCGGGGTTGGGATCACATCGACAGTGCGACCGCCCAGGTCCACCTGCACCACGTCGTTAGGCCAGTCGGTAAACCCGAGACGCTGGCGCATCGCGTTTTCTTCCGGCGGCACGACCTCGACCGCCGGCAGCGATTGGAACTGCGGATCACCGGCCCGATGATCCAGATGGTGATGCGTATGGACCACCAGCAGTGGCAGTGTGCCGTCGCCCCTGGCGGGGAGTAGCTCCATGACTAGTCGCGCGAGCGGCATTTTCTCTGCGTCGGCCACCGCGCCGGTATCGATCAGGAGCGCCCGTTCCGACCCGATCAGGAGATAGATGAGATTCCCTTCGACGTCCGCGCAAAGACTCTGTCGCAGGATGAATGTCTGCAAATTGTAGGCGTGCACCTGGAGCGGCTTCTCCGGGGTAGCGGAGCAATCCTTGGCGCCGGGCTGCCAGTGTACGTCCATCGACCCCGGCACGATTTGAGCCAAGGCCACCGTGTGGGCAAGGAGCAGTCCGCTTAGAGCCACTATGATCGCCGTGCGTCGCACAGATTCAATTCGGCGGAAGGTCATGGTGGCTGGTTGGTATTCTTGGGGACGGTGCCGCCGGCGCAACTATTGTGCTCGGGGCGCCAGGCTTTCACGCACAATCCACGTTGCTCCGCAGCAGGCGAGTGCAATGAACAGGCTGCTCCACTCGTCGGCATTCGACCAGCTGGCGGACACCCGCGGGGCATGCACGATGAACACCCACGATCCGAACATGATCGACAGCAGCGTCGCCGCAAGGCGCGCCTGAATCCCGGTCCAGACGGCGAGTCCCGCTGCGATGAACGCGGCGCCGATGCCATAGGTCCGGAACGCCTGACCAGGGATCCACGCGGGCACGGCGTTCTCAATGTACGCATGATAGAGAAAATGGAAGAGACCGAACGCGATGAGCGAGGCGGATATTGCCCAGCGGGCGGCCACTCGCACATGCTCAGGCATTCGCCTCAGCAGGCCGGCGAGCGTCCATGCCGCCGCGGCGAGCACCACCGTCTCGAACGCGATGGCCCAGGCGGGCGTTCCCGGATTCATGAGCACCGGCCCAATGTGCAGAATGCTCCCGAGAGTGAGCAGTCCCGCCATCGACAGCGCTCCGGGGCCGGCGCCGTGGCCGGCCAGAATCGCCACCGCCGACGCGATCAACCAGATGCCCGACAGCACGAGGAGCACCGGCCTTCCCGAGAGTGACGCGGGCAGCGGCACGAGAACGGCGGGGACGTCGGGTCGCACGATCATCAGAACACCCATCGCCGCAATGGCCACGGCAAAGATCGCACTCCCCGCCCGTATGGTTCCCTGCGTCACTTCTCGCCGGCCCCGAGCCGCCCCAGGAGCGCCGAGTGACGGATCGTCGAGGTCGCGTCGTTGGGCAGCATCATCACGCCGGGCTGCCCGGCAATCTGTCCCGCAGCAAACGGACCCACGTGTATTCCATAGATGGCCATAGGCTTGCCTCCCGCGAATACATCGTCCTTCAGCATGGCCTGATGATAGTCCGTAACATGTGGGGCGCAGCTGCCCATGGAGTCGAGATGTGGCTGGTCTTCATTAGTTTCTGCTCGCCGCCAGCGCCCGCCGGGAACGTGAAGGCTGGTCGGCATTTACCGGGCATTCGCCGGTGGCCGCAATCTTCTCAGCCGGCTGTCGAAATGGAGTATTGCCGAGCGTCACTATGGTAGCGGCGCATGTGGCCCGCGACAACCGACATATGGCGTACACCGAGGCGATGAAACGGCGGGCGCTGAACATCAGACGAGAGGAGTGACGTCTATGAACGTAAAGGCGATGGGGTATTGGACGGCAACTGGTCTGCTCTGCTTTGGCATGCTGTCAGGCGGCGTAGCCGAGCTGCTTCAGGCCCGGGCCACCGTGGCAGGAATGGTGGCACTGGGGTATCCGGTATACTTCGTGACCATCATCGGGACATGGAAGGTGCTGGGCACCATCGCCTTGCTGGCCCCCGGCCTCCCGCGGCTCAAGGAATGGGCCTACGCCGGCATCTTCTTCAACATGACGGGCGCGTTGCTGTCGCATCTCGCCGCCGGCAGCGCGGGGTGGCACGTGGCGGTCACCGGCACCTTTGCCGCCCTCACTGTGATGTCTTGGGCGCTCCGGCCCGCAAGTCGGATCGTCGGCACGCTCGCGCCGGCGACACTCTTCCGCGGCGTCGGCCACTATGCGGTCGCTTCGCTGCCGTCAGAGGGGTAGTGTAGGCAAGACCAATGGCGACGGCATCTGTCAACGGCATCACCATCGGGCTACGATGAAATCGGTGAGGGCTCCAACGTGCTCCTGCTGGTACACGGTCATCCCTTCAATCGGTCGATGTGGCGGCCGCAACTCGACGCGGTACGGAAGGCGGGCTGGCGTGTGCTCACTCCCGACCTGAGGGGATATGGCGAGACCACGGTCGTGCCTGGGAAGACGCCCTTCGACGTTTTCGCAGCTGATCTCGCAGCGCTTCTCAATCACCTCGACATCGGGGATGTCGTCATCGTCGGCTTGTCGATGGGCGGGCAGATCGTCATGGAGTTCGCGCGGCGATATCCACACCGGGTGCGAGGGATCTTGCTGACCGCCACATTTCCCCAGTCGGAGACCGACGAGGGCAAACGGCACCGGAACGCCATGGCTGATCGCCTTCTACGAGAGGGGATGGGTGCCTACGCCGCCGACGTGCTCCCACAGATGCTCGCAGCGCGTAGCATCACGACGCTGCCGACGGTTGCGGACCACGTCTCGAGCATGATGCGCGCCACCGATCCGGAAGGCGCCGCGGCGGCGCTTCGCGGGCGCGCCGAGCGTCCATCCTATGAGGAGACGCTCGCGAGCTTGAAAGCTCCGGCGCTCATCGTCGTCGGGAGCGCGGACGCCTTTACGACGCGTCAGGACGCTGAGTGCATGCAGGGTCTCCTCAAGGGTTCGGAGCTTGTCGGGCTCGAGGGCGTTGGGCACATGCCGAACCTCGAGAGTCCGGAGGCCTACAACGCGGCCCTGATCCGCTTCCTCACACGATTGGTGCCGACATGCGTGGCGGCACGAGGTGTTGACTCCGCGCCGTGAGGACCTGGCCACCATGTCCCGCGTTATTCTGGTGGCGGCGCATTTTGCCCGCGACAATCGACAAGGAAACGAACCCATGAAGTACCTACTGTTGCAGTACGGACACGAGACGGAGATGATGAGCCTGCCCAAGGAAGAGGCGGGCCAGTTGCACGGCGCCTATATGGCCTACACCGAGGCGATGAAGAAGGCGGGGGCGTATGTCAGCAACAGTGGACTGCGGCCGACCTCCGACGCGACGACCGTGCGTACGCCGGCCGGCAAAGCCATCGTCCTCGATGGACCCTTCGCCGAGACCAAGGAGCAGCTCGGCGGCTACTACCTGGTCGAGGTCGCGGACCTCGACGGCGCGCTCGTCTGGGCCAAGCGCCACCCCTTCGCCACATACGGCGCGATCGAGGTTCGTCCGGTTTGGGGGTAGCCGAAACGTCCAACGAGCGCTCGCGGGAGACCGCCGACATGGTCGCGCGGCACAGCTATGGCAGGCTCATAGCGTACCTCGCCGCGCGCACGGGTGACATCGCAGGTGCCGAGGACGCCTTGTCCGAGGCGTTTGCGGCAGCACTCGTGACGTGGCCTGAGAACGGCATTCCGCGCGTGCCCGAGGCGTGGCTGCTCTCGGTCGCGCGCCGCAAGCTGATCGATGTCGCGCGGCGGCGGCGGACTGCGACCGAGGCTGCCGCTACCGTGGCGCTCCTCGCAGAGGATCGATCTGCCGCACCCGACGACGAGGGAGAGATTCCCGACGAACGCGCGCGCCTCATGTTCGCCTGCGCCCACCCGGCGATCGACGCTTGCGTGCGTGCGCCGCTCATCCTTCAGGCGGTGCTGGGCTTCGACGCCATCCGGATCGCGTCGGCGTTTCTGGTCGCGCCTGCGACCATGGGCCAGCGCCTCGTTCGTGCGAAGAGACGTATCCGGGAGGCCGGGATTCCGTTCCGCGTACCGAAACCCGACGAACTTGGCGGGCGGCTTCACGCCGTCCTTGAGGCGATCTATGCCGTCTACACGGAAGGCTGGTCCGACCCTGCTGGTACCCACGCACGCAACCGTGGGTTGGCTGAGGAAGGGATCTGGCTCGGGCGCGTCGTTGCATTGCTGCTTCCTCAGGAGCCCGAGGCACTGGGGCTGCTTGCGCTGATGCTGCACACCGAGGCGCGCCGCGACGCGCGACGCGACGCGCAGGGCGAGTTCGTTCCGCTAGACGCGCAGGACCCTGCGCGCTGGAATTCCACGTTGATCGACGAGGCGGAGGCGCTGCTTCTTTCCGCGAGCCGAATGGGCGCCCCTGGGCGTTACCAGCTCGAAGCTGCGGTCCAGTCGGCGCATGCCGCGCGACGCTTCGCCGGCAGGTCTGATTGGGCAGCGATCGTCGAGCTTTACAATGCGCTCCTCGCGATCACCGCGTCAGTAGTGGTCGCTATCAACCGCGCGGTCGCGCTCGCCACCCACGTGAACGCCGCGGAAGGCCTGGCAGCGCTCGACGCGATGCAGGACGATGCGCAACTCGCTGGATACCAGCCCTACTGGGCTGCCCGCGCAGCTCTGTTGGCGAGGAGCGGCAATGTTCAGGCCGCCGCAGACGCCTATTCGCGTGCGATCGACCTCGAATCCGACCCGGTGGTGCGCCGCTTCCTGCAATCTGAACTCTCGCGAACCAGGGGCTGCGCGAACCGTAAGGAGTTCCGACATGAATGAAAGTCGCTACATGCTCCACCCCGTTGGCGTAGTACGCTCCGCGCTGACCAGTATAGAAGCCGCCCCCCTTCAGGGAGATGGAGGCGCTCCCGAAGCCTGGCTGGAGATCACGGCTCCGGTCGCGCAAGGACTCCTTGGCATCACCGCAGGGGACGAGCTTGTCGTTCTGACGTGGCTGCACTGCGCGCGACGCGACGTGCTTCAGGTGCATCCGCGTGGGAGACTTGAGGCCCCGTTGACGGGCGTATTCGCGACCCGTTCTCCGGACCGCCCCAATCCCATGGGACTTCATCGGGTCTCTGTACGGGAAGTCAGGGGACGGAACTTGAAGGTTGCACCGATGGAGGCGATCGACAGTACACCCGTCATCGACATCAAGCCCGTGCTCGAGAAATTTGACCTGCGCTAGCGATTCAACGAACTGGAGACGAGGGAGGAATGAACGACAACGTATCAACGGCGGGCGCAGCCAATCGGCTTACAGAGAACCTCCTGCGGTGTGGAATCGCGGCCGGGCCCTTGTATGTCATCGTCGGGCTCGCGCAAGTCGCAACGCGGGAAGGCTTCGATGTCCGGCGGCATGCGCTGAGCTTGCTGAGCAACGGCGACCTTGGCTGGATTCAAATCCTCAATTTCCTGGCCAGTGGCTTCTTGGTCATCGCCGGCGCCATGGGCCTCCGCAAAGTGCTGAGAGGGAGCCGAGGCGGAACGTGGGCACCGCTCCTACTCGTCGGGTACGGTGTCGGTTTGATCGGCGCCGGCGTGTTTGTCGCGGATCCTGGGCTGGGCTTCCCGCCTGGTGCATCACTGGCGTCGACTGGCATGAGCCGTAGCGGACTTCTGCACTTCGCCTTCGGTGGATTCGGCTTCTACACGCTCATCGGGGCGTCGTTCGTGTTCGCCCGTCGTTTCACGACTCTGCAGGAGACGCGGTGGAGTATTTATTCCGTCATCACCGGGCTCGGCTTTCTGGTCAGCTTTGCAGCGATTGCGTCGGGCTCCACGTCGCCAGCGACCATTCTTGCGTTCTACGCCGCTGTAGTCTGGGTGTGGGCTTGGCATAGCGCCGTGTACCTGAAGATGTTGGCTCAGCTCAACAGCGCCAACAGCCGCGATCGGTAGCGTCGACTGCTCCGGATCTCGCGGCCCTCCTTCGGGATGATCAGGTACTCACCGCTGCAGGCGAATATGCGACCGAAGCGCAGCCAGGACTAAGTCTTCAAAGATCAAAGCCAGGGTCAGGGCGTTCCGAGAGGGGCGCCATGTTTCTCTGGCGCGGGCGATTAACGAATCGGATTCTCGCCCAGCAGGGCGACCCATTTGAGCGCGCGTATGTCGATCCCTTCGATCGAAACAGATTCCCGTTCCGCCTCATAGCCGAGCGGCCGAAGCTGCTCCTCCGCCCACGCCGACGTGAAGGCGATCTCAGGCTGGCTCGTCGCGCCGACTGCGACGACGATGCGATCGATGTGACACTGCCGCACGAGAGCGCGAATGGCGTCCTGGAAGTTGCCGGCGCTCAACCGCAGACCTGGTTCCAGCGGCCATCCCACATACACCGTCACGTTGCCATAGCGCGATGCCGACGGCGGCAAACCAGACCTGCCGTGGCACCTTGAAGCGACCTGTCACTCAGAATCCCCTTGTGTCTGACGTGGTCCTCGTTCCCCCGCTCGTCGAGCATCAGTCGACCTGACATGTGCGGTCGAACGGGTGCGTACGTTGTATGAGCCAGCTCTTGCCAGAAGGGTTCCGGCGGCTCAACCGAAGGCAGCGAACCCTTTTCCGGGCTGGTGGCTCCTACTGAATGACCGCGCCCGCTGTTGGCGCCAAGGAGATATTTAAATGGCTAAGAGTTTGGCGTTGTCCGCCGCTGCCGTGGCGGCTCTTGCTTGGGGCGCGTCCACCGCGTATGCGCAATCTGAGCCGCGAGCCGCAGTCTCGGTGACGGCTGGCGCAGCGTCCGGATCGTCTGACACCGGTGTCGCCCTTGGCGGCTCGGTGCTCTTCGACGCGACCGAACGACTGGCCATCGAAGCTGCGGGCGCCTACCTCGGCCGAGGCGAGGACGCCGACGCCTTCACGCTCAACGGCAGCCTGCTCGTCAACCTGCGCCCCTCGACCCAGCGCGTCGTGCCGTACGCGGCCATCGGTGGCGGTCTGTATCGCGTGTCGTTCGATCTGGCCAATCCGCGGTTTCTCGGTCCCGTGGGGACACAGTTCAGCCCTGGGAGCACCGTGTGCGCGTCTCCGGGCCTTGGGTTTGGCAGAGGTCCTGGTGCGAGATTCGGTACTGGCACGGGCACGTGTCCTGCCACCGCGGTGGGCTACTGGGGCGTCGGCGCGATGCCCGACTTCTACGCCCGCAGGCTGGGGCCGCTGGCGTTTCCGGCCGGAGGAGCAGCGTGGGAGAAAGCCAACTTCACCGACCCCGCGCTGAGCGTCGGCGGGGGCATCCGCTTCAACCTCACCGATCGCGTGATGGTGAGGCCTGACGTGCGCGCGTTGATGATCTGCGCCGACGGTGAGACCCACACGATCGCGGTCTTCGACGTCAATCTCGGGTATCGGTTCTAGCCCGAACGCCAATCGGAGACACCTATGGCACAGGAGAAGGTATGAACAAGAAACTGATGATGTTGCTCAGCGCGTGCGGGGTCGCAGCGCTACTGCTGATGTCACCGCCGGCAGTCAGTGCTCAGGGTGAGCCGAAGCCAAACCAGTTCTGGTGGCCAGACCAACTCGACCTGTCGCCACTTCGGCAACACGGCGCCGAGTCGAATCCGCTCGGCAAGGAGTTCGACTATGCCAAGGCGTTTGCCAGCCTCGACCTCAATGCGGTCAAGCAGGACATCACGAAGGTCTTGACGACGTCGCAGGATTGGTGGCCGGCCGACTACGGCACCTACGGGCCGTTCTTCATCCGGATGGCCTGGCACAGCGCCGGTACGTACCGCGTGGCTGACGGGCGCGGCGGCGCCGGCGGCGGGCAGCAGCGATTCGAGCCGCTCAACAGCTGGCCGGACAACGCCAACCTCGACAAGGCGCGGCGACTGCTGTGGCCGGTCAAGCAGAAGTATGGGCAGAAGCTCTCCTGGGGCGATCTGATGGTCCTCACTGGCAATGTCTCACTGGAGTCCATGGGCTTCAAGACCTTCGGCTTTGCCGGTGGGCGCCGGGACGACTGGGAGCCGGACCTGGTCTACTGGGGTCCCGAGAAGAAGTGGCTTGGCGACGAGCGCCACAGCGGCGACCGGATGCTGGAGAACCCGCTGGCGGCCGTGCAGATGGGCTTGATCTACGTGAATCCCGAGGGTCCAAACGGCAATTCGGATCCCTGGGCGGCCGCGACGGACATCCGCCAGGCCTTTGGGCGCATGGCGATGAACGACGAGGAGACGGTCGCGCTCATCGCCGGCGGTCACACGTTTGGCAAGGCGCATGGCGCCTACGCTCCATCACAGTGCGTGGGACCCGAGCCCGCAGCCGCCGGCATCGAAAAGCAGGGTTTGGGCTGGGAGAACAAGTGCGGCACGGGCAGCGCGGGCGACACCGTGACCAGCGGACTCGAAGGCGCGTGGACATCCAAACCGACGGCGTGGACCTCTGAGTACCTCAAAAACCTATTCGCCTATGAGTGGGTGCGGACCAAGAGTCCTGCCGGCGCGACCCAGTGGATTCCCGCGGATGGTCAGGCGGCCAACACGGTGCCGGACGCGCACGACCCGTCCACGCGGCATGCACCGATCATGTTCACGACCGATCTGGCGCTGAGGTTCGACCCGAGCTACGCGAAGATCGCCAAGCGCTTCGCGGACAACCCGGAGGAATACCGACTGGCGTTTGCCAAGGCGTGGTTCAAGCTGACCCACCGCGATCTGGGCCCGCGTTCGCGCTTTCTCGGCCCGGAGGTTCCACGCGAGGACTTGATCTGGCAGGATCCGCTCCCCAAGGTGGACTATGCGCTGGTCGACGCGAAGGATGTGGCGAAGCTGAAGGCTACGATTCTCGCCTCGGGCCTGACCGTTCCTGAACTGGTCCGGACGGCCTGGGCATCGGCGGCCACGTTCCGCGGCACCGACATGCGCGGCGGCGCGAACGGGGCGCGCATTCGCCTCGCGCCGCAGAAGGATTGGGAGGTCAACAATCCGGTTGAACTGACGAGAGTGCTGCAGCGTCTGGAGGGCATCCAGAAAGACTTCAACGGCCCGAAGGCCGGCGGGAAGAAGGTCTCGATCGCCGACCTGATCGTGCTCGGTGGCGGCGCCGCGATCGAGCAGGCCGCGAAGAAGGCGGGCTATGACGTCGTGGTGCCCTTCACGCCTGGGCGCGCGGATGCGTCCGATACGCAGACCGACGTGGCGTCTTTCGCCCCGCTTGAACCGACAGCGGACGGCTTCCGGAACTACTTCCGCCACGGTCAGCGCCAATCGCCGGCGGACCTGCTGGTCGATCGAGCGAGCATGCTGACGCTCTCGGTGCCCGAAATGACTGCACTAGTCGGCGGCATGCGTGCCCTCAACGCCAATGCCGGTCAGACGACTCACGGAGTGTTCACCGATCGGCCCGGGACCTTGAGCAATGAGTTCTTCGTGAACCTGCTCGACATGTCCATCCAGTGGCGCAAGTCCTCCACGTCCGAGGGCATGTACGAGGGACTCGATCGCGCGACCGGCCAGGTCAAGTGGACGGCGACCCCGGTGGACCTGGCGTTCGGGTCGAACTCCGAGCTGCGCGCGGTGGCGGAGTTCTATGCTGCGAGCGACGGACAACAGCGGATCGTGCAGGACTTCGTGAAGGCGTGGGCCAAGGTGATGACCCTCGACCGCTTCGACTTGAACTGAGCGTGGCGGCGGAGCATGGATGCTCCGCCGCCATCTGGCGTGAGGAGGGTGCAGGGATGCTTCGGACACTTGTGACGATCAGCGTGCTCTCCATGCTCGTGCTCGCCACGGGTGCCTGCGACAGTGCCCGGTCTCCGACCGCGCCGACATCGACGGCACTCGCCCCAGATGTGCTGAGCGCGCTCGAACTCGGTATTCAGGACGAGTACCGGGCGGAAGCCATCTACCAGGGCGTCGTCAACGACTTCGGCGCCGTGGTGCCGTTCATCAGCATTCTCTCGGCTGAACAGCGGCACTCGGCCTCAATCGCTCAGCTGTACACGACGCGGACCTTGGCCATCCCCGCCAGCCAGTCCAGCGTCAGCACCGTACCGCACTTCGGCAGCGTCCAAGAGGCCTGCGCCGCCGCCGCGGGGGCCGAGCGAGACAACATCGGCCTGTATGACCGTCTGTTGATCTTCACGCTGCCGAACGACGTGCGGAAAGTCTTTACGAACAATCGGCGTGCATCGATCGACAATCATTTGCCGGCGTTCATGGCCTGCTCGTGAAGCGGCGCCTCGGCGGAGCGCCATTTCTCTCAACCAGGCCCGACAAGGAGTGCCACATGCAAGCAAAGAGGAGCGTCGTCGCAGGGGCGCTTGGTCTCGCCGTGTTCATGGCCTACGGCTTCGTCCCGCACGGCGGCAGGCAAGGTACGGGAGACCCGACGGTCCGTTCAGAGTCGGCCCAGGCGAACCGGTTCACGAAGGAGCAGCCCATGTTTGACAGCTACGATCTCAAGGCGCGCAACCCCTACGGCGCGAAACTGACCACGCGACTCATCAATCCTGGTGGCTCGTTCAGCGCGACGAGTATAGCCATCCCGGCTGGGCAGCAGCTCGCCGACCACACCTCGCCGAAGCCGGCCGTGCTCCTGGTGTTCGAGGGGCAAGCGACGTTGTCGTCCGTGAGCGGGCGGATCGATCTGTCACCCGGAAGCGTGGTGCACATTCCTCCAGACGTCGCCCATCACATCGACGCCACGACCAACAGCCACTTCGTACTGGTGCGATGATGCCTGCCCTCAACTGTCACTCGACCACTCGGACATGTGAGGGCGGCGGAACTGGATGCCCGCGGCGAAGCGGTTGGCCCGAGCGAGTCCTGGTGCGTGCCCGAATGACGGGCCAGGGCTCTTCGGTGAGCCTCAGCGATCCCCGCCGCGACGCCGCGCTCAGCGGGCGCCGGGGTTCGCCAAGCGCTCGTACAAGTCCGCGATGCGCTGTCGCGCCAACGCGAGCCGCTCCTGCAGGCCTGTGAACACGAACGCGTGGCCCGCCTCCGTGGCTTGGGTCAGCGGCACGGCCGCCTGCCGGGCGTCCGCTTCGAGGCGCGACCGTCGATTCGGATCGCTGATCTTCGCGATGAACGAGGTCGCCTCCTTCAGTAAGGCGCGCGCATCACGAATGCCCTCGAGCATTCAGGCGCCCCTCCGGCGCGAAGTCACTGTTGGGCGCCACCTTCCCGGTGCCATGACAGCTCGCGCAACGCCCCTCGAGTTGCTTCGGCGACAACAGGTTCGCGGCGACCTCGTCGTGACACGTCGCGCACGTTGGCGCTCTCGATTGCCGCCCCGCACGAGTTCGTAGTGCCGACTCTTCTGAAAGGCGGCGAATGGACCCGCATGGCACTTTCCACATGTGCCAGGCAGGTTGACGCGAGTCACCGGACTGGCGGGATTGTTGGCGTGCAGGATGCCCTGATGGGCCTGAAGGACTCGAAGGTGGTCGCATTGCCGCCGTGGCAGGTCTCGCAGCCGACGTTGTTGCGCCCATGGGGTGAGGAGTCCCAGTCCGAGAGGTGCCGTGCGCCAGGCGCCTCGGGCCGCGAGAAGTGGCAGTCCGCGCAGCGGCTGGCTTGGATTTGAGCCAAGGCCGGCGTTGTCAGGGCGACGAGACCTACAAGCACGGCCGTCTTTGTTTAGCGGGTGAAGCGACGGTCGGCGCTGCGGATCCAAGATCTCGTACTTGTACAAATGTGAGGGTACTGGCATAACGTTGGCGTGCCTGGCGAGCGCGCCCCGATCGACGGTCTGACCCGCGATGAGTTGATCGACGAGGTCGCGCGTCTACGCGAGCAGTTGGAGCGCACCGAGCGTGCGCAGCGCGATCTGGTGCGGGAACGGGATCGGCTGCAGCGGCAGCGCGATCGCCTCAAAGACCAACTCGATGCCGCGCGGCGGGCCGGCTTCCGCCAAGCAGCGCCGTTTGCGAAGGCGCGTCAGCAGGGCACGGGCCGCCCGCCCGGACGTCGTGCCGGTCGGACGTATGGGCGCCGGGCGCACCGCCCGCGGCCTCCGCAGATCGACGAGCAGTACGAGGCGCCCGTGCCGCCGGCGTGCCCGGACTGTGGTGGCGCGGTGACGGCGACGCACACGGCCACCCAGGTGCAGGAGGAGTTCCCCGTGGTCCGTCCGGTCGTGCGCGCCTTTCGCGTGCACGTCGGCGCGGTGTCGCGCGTGTGGGCGTCGCGTGCAGGGCCGCCATCCGTTGCAGACGTCCGACGCGCTCGGCGCCGCCGGCACGCATCTCGGCCCGCAGGCCACGACGCTGGCCGTGTGGTGCCACAAGGGCCTCGGTCTGCCGTTAGGCAAGGTGCAGCGGTTGCTGCGCACGCAGTGCGGGCTGCACGTCACGCGCGGCGGCTTGGCGCATCTGTGCGCGCGCGTCGCGACCCGCGCGACCCCGACCTACCAGGCGTTGTGCGCGGAGATGCGCCAGAGTCCGGTCGTGAGCCCCGACGAAACGGGCTGGACGATCGGGCGGGTGCTCCACTGGCTCTGGGTCGCGGCCACGCCGACCACCACGGTGTATCGCATCGCCGCCGGGCGGGGCTTCGACGACGCGGCCGCGCTCCTGGGTGCCGACTTCGCTGGCGTGCTCGTGCGCGATGGGTGGGCGCCGTATCGGCGCTTCACGCGCGCCACGCATCAGACGTGTCTCGCGCATCTGCTCCGCCGGTGCCGGCTGCTGCACCTCGATCATCCGCGCTGCGCGCTGCCACCGCAGATCCAGGCCCTCTTGCAGCAGGCGCTCGCCCTCCGCGACCGGCGCGCCACGGGCGCGGTGTCTCCGCACGGCTTTGCCGTGGCCCGGGGGCGCGTGCTGGCGCAGCTCCTCGACGTGCTGACTACGACGCGCTCGACGGTCCCGGACGTGCGCCGTTTCGCCGCGCATCTGACGAGGGAGGCCCCGGCCCTGCTGACGTTTCTGGGCGACCCGACCATCGACGCCACGAACTGGCGCGCGGAGCACGCGATCCGCCCCGCGGTCGTCACACGCAAGGTCTGCGGCGGCAATCGCACGAGGCGCGGTGCCGACACCCAGCAGGTGCTGGCCTCCGTGCTGCGCACGCTCGATCAACGCGGCCTCGATCCCGCCGACGTCTTCACGCCGCTGCTGCACGCACGTCAGGCG
>Ga0105046_10010785_pt1 | contig 14215 bp, 7 predicted proteins | sample MAT03_FD_78385 | JGI IMG/M metagenome (GOLD analysis project Ga0105046, IMG submission 78385) | Freshwater microbial communities from Lake Fryxell liftoff mats and glacier meltwater in Antarctica - MAT-03 (megahit assembly) | ecosystem: Environmental > Aquatic > Freshwater > Ice > Liftoff... | reverse complement strand
CGAATCGACCCCTGGCTGGTTGATCGGTTCAAGCCACGAGGAATATCGAGCGACCCACGGACCAAGCGTCGAAGCCATCGAAGAATCAAAACCTGCGGTAACGATCGCCGTTTCCAAACAAAAAGGTGCCAACGCAGTCCAGGTGGCGGAGGCTGTGATACACGAAGCCAATCGACTCCGCTCAGAGATTTTGCCCGACGATGTCCAATTGGTCGTCACTCGCAACAACGGAATTGTCGCGAACGAAAAAGTGAACGAACTGATCGAAGCCCTAGGTGTTGCTATCGTGATCGTGGTCCTGTTGCTGACTTTTGGCTTGGGGTGGCGCGAGGCATTGATTGTCTCCATCGCGGTGCCGGTAGTGTTCGGTTTGACCCTGGCCGTTAATTTATTGTTTGGCTATACCATCAACCGCGTGACACTCTTCGCACTCATCCTGGCATTGGGGTTATTGGTCGATGATCCGATTGTGGATGTGGAGAACATCGCAAGGCACTTTGAGCATCGGAAACGCGCCACTCGCAAGATCGTGTTAGAGGCGGTCTCCGAAATTCGCCCTCCGCTGATCAGCGCGACGCTGGCGGTTATCGTTAGCTTCTTGCCCATGTTTTTCATAACCGGCATGATGGGCCCCTACATGTCGCCGATGGCCTTGAACGTCCCCGTGGCCATGCTCATGTCGATGTTAGTCGCATTCACCATTACCCCTTGGTTGTCGTATCACATCCTTACTTGGGGAACTAAGCTGATTCCGGAGTCCGAACACGAATTGGGTTATGCCGAGTCTTCGATTGATACAGAACCCGCTCATGAAGAAGCGTACGATCCCGCTGTCGTTCAAAGAACGCTTCTCTATCGGTTCTTTCGCCCCTTGATGTTGCCATTGCTCAAGACCCGTTTTCGAGCAGTACTTTTTTTGGTGTTCATGGGTTGCCTAACTGCGGCAGCAATGAGCTTGGGCGTTTTCCGCATGGTTCCGCTCAAGATGCTGCCGTTCGACAACAAGAACGAGATTTTGTTCCTGTTGGACATGGAGGAGGGAGCGACCCTTGAGCGAACCGACGCAGTGGTTCGAAACATTGAGTCCGTCTTATCTGTTCAGCCCGAGGTTATCAACTTCGTGAGCACGGTGGGAACCTCTGGGCCGATCGACTTCAATGGCATGGTCAGGCATTACTATTTGCGAAGCGGGGCGTTCCAAGCGGAGGTGCGAGCCAACTTTGTTGGTAAGAAAAACCGAAAGCAACAAAGCCATGCGATCGGATTGCGTTTGCGAGATGAATTGGAGAGCTTGGCTCGATCCGCGAATGCAAAGATTCAGATCGTCGAATTGCCACCTGGGCCACCCGTTTTGGCTTCGCTCGTTGCCGAAGTTTACGGGCGAGACAGCAGCGACTATGGCGATGTGCTCCTGTCTGCTTCGACCGTAGCGGAACGGTTGCGTCGCGAACCTGGGGTCTCCGAGGTGGATGATGTGCGTGAAGCGATGGTACCGCGATTGGTTTTCGAACCGGACCAAGAGAAAGCTGCTTTATCAGGCGTCTCGGTCGCTGATATCGCCAACACTATCCAAATTGCTCTCCAAGGGGACCAGCAAAACATGCTTCGAGTCGAGGGGGAACGCAACCCACTGAAGCTGACTTTCCGATTGCCACGAGCACTTCGATCCAGCCAAGAAGATCTTTCCCAATTGAGCCTGAAGAACTCGCGTGGCCAACTCGTCCCATTGCGCGAGATCGGCGATTGGCGAACCGAACAAGTTAGCCAAACGATCTATCACAAAAACTTGAAACGAGTCGCTTATGTTTTTGCCGAGTGCGTTGGACGGCCACCAGCCGATTGTGTGATCGATATTCTGAGCGACCAAATGGCAAACGGGCCCGATTTTGTGGAGGATGCAAAACCGCGAACTGTCGGTACACGAACCTTTCTGACCAACGGAAGCGGAATCGATTGGCGAGTCCCCGAAGGCACCAGCGTGACCTTTGCTGGAGAAGGAGAGTGGAAGATTACTCTCGACGTGTTTCGCGATCTAGGACTTGCCTTCGGTGCGGCCATGTTGATGATCTACATCATCTTGGTGGCCCAAATGGGATCGTTTTTGGTTCCCATCGTGGTGATGCTTGCGATTCCGTTGACTGCTCTAGGAGTGATGCCGGGTTTCTATCTGCTCAATGCGATGCTGAGTCAATCGGTGGGTGGCTATCCCGATCCGGTGTACTTCACGGCGACGGCCATGATCGGCATGATCGCTTTGTCTGGGATTGTTACCCGCGATTCAATCATTCTGGTGGATTTTATGCAGCAGTCCGTCGCCCGCGGACGGCCGCTGTTCGATGCCATCCTCGAAAGCCGCGTTGTTCGGCTGCGGCCGATACTTTTAACCGCTGGTGCCGCTTTGCTCTCGGCGATTCCGATCACGCTGGATCCGATTTTTTCGGGCCTCGGTTGGTCTCTCATTTTCGGACTGATTGCGTCCACGCTTTTTACGCTGTTTGTCATCCCTGTTACGTATTGGTTGCTGTACGCGGAGAAAGCTTAATTTCACGCAACACTGTAAATCATTTTTTCGATGCGTTTCGCTACCGCTGGGTATGTCCCAGCGGGGCGAGACGTTGCTTCCGCCGGTTAAAACCGACGGAGAGCCAATGCAACTCATCCTTTTCTAGCGAGATGGTAAGAATCCCCCGAGTGGAACTCGGGGGCATCCCTCGGTCAAGCCCAGCAGTAGCGAAAACACAGGGCTTTCTGCTTTATCGCGATGGGGTTTGGACCCGTTTTGGCTTGTTTCTTGCCAGCAACTAAGATATGGTTTCGACACCATGAATTCATCCCTTGCAAGCCAGCTACCCTCGGAAACCCATCCAACCTCCTCGGGCATCGATCTATCTATAGACGTCCAACGCAAGCGACGTCGGACGTTTGCCATTATCTCTCACCCAGATGCTGGCAAAACGACACTGACCGAGAAGCTGTTGCTTTATGGAGGATCGATCGAAGTGGCGGGGGCAGTCCGCGGGCGTAAAACGCAGCGAGCGGCTACTTCGGATTGGATGGAGATGGAAAAGCAACGCGGGATTTCCGTCAGCTCGACCGTGCTGACCTTCGAATACCAAGGCTGTCAGATCAATCTGCTGGACACCCCCGGGCACCATGATTTTAGTGAAGATACGTATCGCACTCTGATGGCTGCGGATGCGGCGGTGATGGTTATCGATTTAGCCAAAGGAATCGAAACGCAAACCGAAAAGCTGTTCCGAGTCTGCGCATTGCGAAAGATACCTGTTATCACCTTTGTAAATAAGGTGGACAGACCGGGGCGCTCGCCCTTGGAAATCATCGCCGAGATTGAGCATAAGTTCTCGATTGAGCCTGTCCCTCAGAATTGGCCGTTAGGAAGTGGCAAGGAGTTCCGCGGATTCGTCGATTTGAATCAAGATACAGTTCATCTTTTTCACCAGCGCGATAGTGACCGCAGGATAACTGCCGAGATACAACAGTGGTCCGACTTAGTCGCTATCGATGAAGACGAAAGTGCTACCAACCTAGCTAAGCCGAGCGAGCAAACACAACCGCTAACTCGAACCCTGTTGGATACGACGCGCGAAGAAGTCGATCTGGTTCAAATGGCTGGTGCCAGACTTGACCCTGAGAGATTCCTGCGCGGTGAACAAACTCCCGTATTTTTCGGCAGCGCACTGACCAACTTTGGTGTCGAGCACTTTTTAAGAGGATTTCTCGAGTTATGCCCACCGCCGGGCGATCGACTCAGCAACATTGGGATTGTTCGCGCGAGCCAACCAGATTTTTCAGGTTTCCTATTCAAGATCCAGGCGAATCTGGATCCGCGGCATCGAGATCGCGTTGCCTTCCTAAGAATCTGCACCGGCAAGTTTCAACGAGACATGGAAGTGGTGGTTGCGAGGACGGGCAAAAAACTGCGTATACCCAGAGCGCTGCGAATCTTTGGTCAAGACCGTCAGACAATGGAAGAAGCCTTTCCCGGAGACATCATCGGCGTGATTTGTCCGGGTGAGTTCCAACTCGGGGACACTCTTTGCCAGGGAGAAACCATTCAGTACGAACCACTGCCACAGTTTTCTCCGGAGTTCTTCGCTGTCCTGGATTGCCCTGATACGTCGCGCCGTAAGCAATTTGATCGAGGACTAAAGCAACTGGTAGAAGAAGGGGCTATTCAAGTCTTCTATGAAACAAAATCTTCTCGCCGAGAAATGATTTTGGCGGCGGTGGGTGAATTGCAGTTCGATGTCGTCCGATTCCGACTAGAGTCGGAATACAATGCTCCGACCTCCCTAAGTTGGCGCCAATACAAATTGGCCAGGTGGTTTAACGCGACTGCCGAAGAAAAGGCAAATCTGAAGTTGTCGTATGCGGCAAAACTGGTCTGCGACCACTACGGAAATGATGCCATCCTGTTGCTATCGGAATGGGATGACAAAGTGTTGGTGCGAGAGAATCCAAATATTGAATTCTATTCCATACGCGTTTCGAACTTTAAGCAAGCATCCGCGATGAAACCGCTGTTGACGAATGCGTTGACCTCGGAATGAGCATGCGACCGAACAATCATCCTTCGCGTTGGCGATGTGGTCACGGTCTATGGCGAAGAGCACCACATCCACAAATTATTTGATAAGACTCAAGTGGTTGGAATCGGCAAATCGACTTGAGTTTTACTTGGTCGCTTTTTCCAGTTCGACAAATCGGCCCAGGATGGCCAGTGCCAGCAGCGCTAACATCGCAAAACCTGCGCCAAGCAACAAGGCCGGCGCCGGCCCGATGAGGTCCCAGACGACGCCTGTAAGAAGACTTGCAATCAAGGTTGTCGCTCCCGTCAACGCATAGAACAGACCCATCGCCGCACCGCGATGCTCTTTAGGAGCATGATCGGCTATCAACGCTTTGTTGATACCGTCGGTCAACGCCATATACACACCGTAAAAAGCCATCAGTGGCCACATGCCCCAGGCGTACGAATTAGGGAGTAATGCAAAGCCAACATACGAAGCAGCATAGATGGACCAGCCTGTTGCGATGATCCGCCACCTGCCGATGCGATCACTTAGAACACCCAGCGGATAGGACAACGCGGAATACGTAACATTAAACAAGGCATAAACCAAGACGATCGACCAAGACGAGTACCCAAGGTCACGGGCCCTCAAAAGTAGGAACGTGTCACTGCTGTTCGCTAACGAGAACAGAATCAACACACCCAGCACCGCCCAATACGAACCAGGCAGATGAAACCAGCCAGACTTTTTTCTCGCTAGGCTGGTTGGTGTGGGTGATTCTTCGTCGCCGCTCATGACCGACGAATCGCGCTGATCGCTAACTACGGCAGGAGCATCGTGCACGAAGAAGGTGAGCGCCAGCGAAGCGAGGCCTAACACGGAGCTGAATCCGAATATCGCTCGATAGACCCAGGCGGGCGAATCGACAATTTTGGTGGACACGCCGACGCTTGAATCGAACCTCGGAGAATCGGTCAACCACCACAACAGGAAGGCGGCAAGCAACACACCCACCAAAGCACCTGCCGTATCAAGGGCTCGATGGAGACCGAATGCTCGTCCGCGTTGTTCCGCCGAAACTGCATCCGCAATCAGCGCGTCGCGCGGGGCACTGCGCAGTCCTTTACCAAAGCGATCTAAAATCCTTCCGAAGACAACCATGGGCCAAACGGTTGCCAATGCCACAATCGCCTTACCAAGTACAGGCAGGCCGTAACCGATTCGGATCCATCGTACCCGTCCTCCTCCCTTTCCTTTGCGATCGCTTCGAATTCCCGCGTATGCCGACATCAATGAAACAATGAGGACGGCGACTCCCTCCATCGCACCCAATTGAGTCTTGGACGATCCAAGCACACCGATCAGGAACAGAGGCAATAGTGGGTACATCATCTCGCCTGAAATGTCAGCCAGGAAGGAGACAAAGCTCAAGATCCAAACGGAGCGTGGCAGCGGACGTTTCTTAAGTGGACTCACTAGGTTTGCAATTCCAGAACTGAGGATGGATTCGTATTTGTAAGTCGTATCAAAGACTCCCGTATTTGAGACTGAACGTTGAGCGTCCACCACCCGTAAAAGCATTTCTGAGCTTGAATTAGCTGCTCGCTTTCTTGAGCAAGTTCTTTCGTAAGCTCGCATCGATCGACACTTCTTGGGCAGGTTGCGAGCCATTTGTTGAGCCGGGATATGGCAACGGCGCGATCATTGATTTTCCCAAGTAGATCTTGCAGCTCTTGGATGCGTGGGTAGACGGAGTCCTTCAATTCGACAGGGAGGGCTGGTGCAAGCAGCTCCATGGCGTAGCGTAGGTTTTTGACCCTGATTCGGAAGCGATGCATGGCTCGAAGGTCATTCTGGTCGCTGGGAAACGCTTGGCTGAAACGGTCGGTAACGCATCTCATCGCTGCTTGAGCCCAGTTTCCAAACGATTGAGCCGACTCGCCATTGTCGGAAACACTTTGAAGCAAATTCTTAAGCAGTTTCTCCAATCGTCTATGTTTGTGCATGCGACGAAAGCATCGATGGATTGGTCGCTGGGCTTTCTCGCGCCGCCGTCGTATTCTGGCCTCAAGAGAATTCGAAACTATGGATTCTTGCGGCATGATCTGCCCCAAAAGGACATCTAGATCGCGAGCTTCACCAGCCACATCGCGTATTCTCTCAAGCTTCTTTCGAAGACGTCGCAATTGTTTTTTGGGTAGGAATTTCTTGTAGAGGGTGATTGCCGCCATCGATCGTCGAGTCCAAACTCTTAGTAGGTGAACATATTCCAAGTTCTCGTCAGAATGTTCCGAAGCTAACGGCAAGAATTCCATAACGGCCTGCACTCGATGTTGCAATGAACTTCGGGCTGCATCTGCGACGGTACTTTCCGACGTGAGTCCTTCGATCCATTTATCAAAATGCTTAGCAGCGGTCATTTTGGAAAGAGCATTTTCTTGAGCTCAACCAGGGTGACTGGGATCAAGCTCAATAGTAGAATCATTGGTACATCGGACCAGGGCATCGCTTGCAACCCCAATATTTCAGCCGACCATGGAATTGTAATCGCCGCGAGTTGAATCGCCACTGATCCCACCATTGCAAAGACTAAAAAGGGATTCGAAAATAGCCCAACACTCGGCATGATACGGTCAAGATCACGACAGGCCATCGAATAGAATATCTGGGTCAACGTCAGAATACAGAAGGCGACCGCGCGCGCTTCGTCCAGTCTTTCGGGCGTACCTTGATAGCTCCACGCAAAACCTGTCAAAGTAACGATGGCCATGAGCAGTCCGTGCACCAGAATCACCCGCCCGCTTTCCCAGTTGAGAATCGATTCGTTGATGGGCCGTGGAGGCCGGGTCATTAAATCCTTGCCCAACGGTTCGCTCGCCAAGGCGAGTGCCGGAATGCCATCGGTTACCAAATTGATCCAAAGGATTTGGATGGCCAAGAGGGGTGACGGCCATCCAATCAGCGAGGCGGCAAACATGAACATCACTTCACTCGAGTTGCATGCGAGCAAGAATTGAAGGAACTTACGGATGTTTTCGTAAATCCCACGTCCCTCCTCTACGGCGTTCACGATCGACACGAAATTATCGTCCGTCAACACCATGTCAGCGGCCTCCTTAGCGACATCTGTACCTGTGATCCCCATCACGACACCGATATCTGCCGCCTTGACGGCTGGGGCATCGTTCACCCCGTCGCCGGTCATCGCTACAATATGACCATGGCTTTTCCATGCGTTGACGACGCGCAATTTGTGTTCTGCAGTGACGCGAGCGACAACGGAATAGTCCATGATTTTCTTGGCAAGATCTCTTTCCGAATTGCTGTCGATGGCAGAACCTACCATCACCCGGATGTCGGACTCTGCGATGCCAACCTCTTTGGCAATAGCGATGGCTGTCTCAGGGTGATCGCCGGTGATCATGATGGGTCGGATACCAGCATTTCGGCAACGCTGGACCGCTTCTTTGGCTTCGCGGCGAGGTGGATCGAGCATGCCGATCAGTCCGATGAATGTTAAATCCGATTCGGATTGCCAATCGGCTGGGGACTCGGACACCTTCCGATATCCAACGGCCAAGACTCGAAGTGCCTCGGAAGCCATTTCTGAGTTGCGTTCCAATACTCGCTGGCGGTGTTCGTCGAGCAATGCAACCGAATCGCATTCTTGAAGATAATGCGACGAGACTGCGAGCACCTCTTCCGGTGCTCCCTTTACAATCATCAAAAGCCCACCCGACTCATCTCGGTAGACCTGCGACATCCGTTTGCGGTCCGATTCGAAAGGATTTTCGTGGACCAAATCATCAAGCGTCCAACCAGACACCACCCCTGCTTTGGCTGCAACGACCTTCAAGGCGATCTCCGTTGGGTCACCAAGCGAAGTCGCTGGTTTTGAGGCTGTTTCGCGCGACCAAATCGCGTTGTTGCAACCGTCGGCGTATTGCAATAGACGCACGAGCGTCTCCGGGTGGCCTGCTGCATTAGGTGAATCCGTCGATGCTTTCAAAAGATGGATATCTCCTTTTGAAGAATACCCCTGTCCGTCGACCCGCCAAGTGCGATCGAGAACCCATAATTTACGAACCGTCATTTCATTTTGTGTCAAGGTTCCTGTCTTGTCCGTACAGATGACCGTAACACATCCGAGTGTTTCAACGCTGGGCAGCTTTCGAATCAGGGCGTTGCGTTTGGCCATACGTTGCATACCAATTGCAAGCGTGACGGTGACCACGGCAGGCAATCCTTCCGGTATGGCTGCCACTGCCAAACTAACACTTGTCAATAAGACGTCAACGAGTTTGCCACCTCGCAACCATTGCAGTACAAAAATCACGGCCACCAGCGACAAACATACCCGGACGAGAATGCCTCCCAATTCGGCAAGCCTCCGCTGTAGCGGAGTCTGGTCTGCCTCCGTTTGCTGTAGTAACCGAGCAATACCCCCGATTTCGGTGTTCATTCCGGTAGCGGTTACGATTGCAGTCGCTTTCCCGGCCGTAACTGATGTCCCTGCGAACAAGCTGTTAACGCGATCTGCCAGTGGTGTGCCGGGTGGGAGTTCTGTATTGGCTCGCTTGAAGACCGGGGTAGATTCACCGGTGAGCGAAGACTCCAGCGTCTGCAATCCGAATTCGTCGACCAATCGTGCGTCTGCAGGCATCCGATCTCCCGCTTCTAACGAGATAATGTCTCCAACGACGAGTTGTTCTGCCGGGATCAAGGTGGTGATTCCGTCTCGTTTCGTTTTTGACTGAGGCGCGGACAATCGATTTAAGGCACCCATTGCCTGTTCCGCGCGCTGCTCTTGGAAAAAACCGAGCAGAGCGTTCAGCACAACAATTGCCAGGATCGCAGCGGTATCGATCCAATCCCCAAGAAATCCAGCAATGATCGCAGCGGCAATCAACAATGCGATCATCCGATTATAAAACTGGGAAGCCAGTCGCTTCCACCAAGGGGCTGTCTTGGCCATTTGCAAGACGTTTTTTCCATCGCGAGCGAGCCGATCTGCCGCATCCTTTTGAGACAATCCATTGCGGATATCGCTACCAAGCGAAGCGACGAGGGAGGCCAAGGGTTGATCGTACATGACTGGCTCTATGCTTCAATGCGGAAGCTGAACTCGTGAGAATTCAGCGATTTCTGAATGTCCGCGAGTTCGGCTGCCGTGAAATTAGATCGACGATCCCTCATTCTATCTTTTTTCTTATTAACAGAACGGAACACGGAGCATGATGCAGGATAAAACGCGAAACACTTCCTAAAAAGAAGCGACCGATGGCGGATCGCCCCTTGTCCCCTAGGACGACGATATCCGTTGGGTGTTTCTCGATGAAATCAAGAATGCAACTCCCGACATGCACTTTTTCAAACACATGTTTTTCAATATTGGCAGAAGTTGATTCCAGTTGTTTTGCCAACCGATCCATCGCGAATTTCGTCTCCTGAGTGATTTGGGCATCGTACTCAAAAGCCGGTTCCAGCAAGTAGGGATGTTCGATCACCGAGACCAACTCGAGCTTTGTTTCTTTCGGGAGGCCAAGCCCGCTGACTTGAGCTGCAATTTGGTCATCCACGTCGGAGCAGTCCGATGCGATGGTAAGATGCGGCGGTTGGCCCTCTTTGGAATGCGACTCATGTTTGCCGCGTACGACCAGTACAGAACAGGGCGCATGACGCGCGACGGTTTCGCTAGTGCTTCCAAGAAGCATGCGAGTCAATTGACTTCGACCATGTGCACCAAGCACGATGAGATCCGCTTTGGATTCTTTCGCAACCTTGGTGATCTCGTCAGCGGGCTGCCCCAAGCAAGGCACTTGGACAGCCTCCAGCCCGGCTTCCTGAAGGATGGCTTCTGCACGCTGAAACGAGTCGAGAGCATGAGCTGATTCCAGTCGGACGAACTCATCGTGGACCTTGGCTGGCACCATGCCGTAGACTTGAAAACTTCCGACGGTGATGATTTCGTACGAGCGACTGTGTGCGATCGGCAAGCGGGAGAACCAACGGAGGGATTGTTCTGCGGATTCGGAGCCATCCGTGGTAAGAAGCACTTTCATTTTCAAACTCGTTTCTAAGATGGTTAGAATTTGGTTACGGTCGTTCTTATTTGGGGTTGATCGTCGGCTTGTCCCTCATGCTTCAATGGCAAACCGAAAGTAATTCTCCGCTCAATGTTATTCTCAATAGTTGCTTCCATCAATGGTCACTTCCAACTCATCGGCGGTCAATGGTTGTTGAGTCAACAGTTGATTGGCCAGAATTGCCAAGGTCGCGTCCGACGCATCGTTTTGCGTCAACCTTCGATGGGTTATGCGTTTCTTCAGAGTTTCTTCATCCAATGGAAAGTCAACGATGCGAAAATCGGCTCCCTCTGAGTTCGCCAACATTTGAAAACGCCGCCGATCGGATTGTTTTAAAAAGGTTGCATCGACCACCACAGGGAAGTCGGCTCGCAGGATGTCCTTTGCGACATCGAATAGTCGGCGATAGGTCGCCTCCGATGCCGTGGGAGAGTACATGCCCTCGCCCGGTTCGTTGCCCGATTGCGTTGTGCCTGATGTTTTGAAGAGCCTCTTGCGTTCGACATCTGAGCGAATTCGAACCGCACCTTCCTTTTCGATGATCCTTTGACTTGCCGTCGTTTTGCCGCTTCCACTTACACCATGAGTGATCCACAGATGTCGCTTGACCGGCTTGATCATTCGATTGGCAAGTTGGATGTACTCCCTGGCTGGAGCCATTTGTTCTGAGTCCAGACGCTGCACTTGGTTCAATTGCCGAGCGCGCATCACCGCAATCTTGGCTCGCACCATGGCTCGGTATACAAGGTACCATCGCAACACCAACAACGATCGATAGTCACCTGTTTGTTCCAAATAGGCATTCAGAAAAATCGCTGACAAATCTGCATGTCCTCGCTCATCAAGATCCATTATCAAAAAGCTGACATCACTAGAAACGTCAATCCGTGAGTATTCGAAATTGAATTCGATGCCGTCGAATGGCACCCAAAGTCCAGCCCAAAAAACGACGTTGTCGCAGTGCAGATCCCCATGGCATTCCCGAATAAACCCGTCGAACATTCGGCTCCGAAATTGCGACTGATAGCTTTTAAAAAAAGCCGTGGTCCAACTTTCTAGACGTAGAAGCATTGGATCCAACTGGAGCAAAGGTTCACCAAGCAGAAAATTAAAATTCTCTTTGGCTTGATCAAAAACCCTGGAAACTATTTCCCCGGTTGGCCGATCAAGCCTCCATGCAACAGCGTGGAAGCCTGCAATGCTTGAAGCCAGTTGGATCATGTGTTCTCTCGTGACGAGATTCTCTCTCAGTTGCCTGCTAAGCAACGCGTTCTCAGGGAATCGCCGCATCCGGACTGCGAATTCGATGGGCTGCGCATCGCCGTCCATACGGATTTGACCATCCTCAAACGTAACCGGAACTACGTCGAGATACAGACCCGTTGCATAGCGGTTTCCTAGCCTCAGTTCTTCACAACATGCGTGATGCCGTTTCGGAAGGGTTCCGTAATCGAGAAAGTCCGTTACGATCGGCTTCTTTATCTTGTAAGCAAAATTCCCAGCAAGCAACACCCAGGAAATATGCGTCTCATGCAAGACGACTGGTCCGGTTACGGAGTGAACGTATGCCAACGGATCTCGTAGCGATTCAATTAAGGCATCGTGTGCCAGAACGTTGTTATCGATTGCACTGTTCATTTTACTGCCTTCGGATCGCGTTTCAGAAGTGCAGAACAGTCGGGTTTATGCACGATTTCTTGCGTCGCACTTACTTACGACGGTCGTTTCAAAGATCGCGGCCAACAGTTCGCTCGATGTCCAATGTCAGCGTGTTACCATGCACTTGAACGTTGATGTCTTTGGCTTGAAGCCCCGGTGCATCCATTTTGATCATGAATGAGTTTTCCGACTCGACGACATCCAAAGGGGGCGACATGGACTGCGAAAGCCAGTTGGATTGACTGTTGCCCCAAAAATTAGAAATCAAATCGTCCATTTCCTTACGCAACAACGAAAATGAGTCTCGAGGATTCCCAGCGGATGTGGAACGCGTGGGAGTAAGTGTTGTGGCCATGACGTATCTCCAAAATTCTAATCGTCCGACAGGCTAAAATCCGTTCACCGCACCGCGCGGCTGGTTTGCTTGCCCTAGTTAACACCACATGAAGCAAAACAAGTACCAAACGGTTCGCGTTTGGCTTTATTCGCCGAAGCCTATGCAAAAGACGAAGCCCATGTTTGCAAACATGCGCCAATTTGACACAGGGTAATGAGCGAAAGTAGTCAATTGTGATGTGCATCGATAGCTAGATAAAATGGGCATACAAGAGAAAGGGAAGTAATCAATCGATGTTACATCCGGGCTGGACATACGCTGAAGTCAAGTTTGGACAAAATCCGATTCTCTCTTTATTGTCACAAGATATGCGGGGTCATTCATTAGTTTGGAAGCAAGCATGAAATCAAAACGAACTTGGATTTGGATTGCGGGTGGGGTGATGCTTGTGTCGGGCGCGAGAATGTTGGCCGGGGACCGGACGAACAACAACCCACAAGAGATAAACCTCCCGGGATTGATGTTGGCCAAGCTGGCCAGCACGCAGAGAGTAGTGACCGGCCTATCCCGTTTGCGGAAGAAGAGTTGGAACGCTCTGCCATGCCAATAGTTCGAAGGTAGCCTAGAAAACTGGAAGGGCTTGTTCGTCGCAACAAAGACTATCAAGCTCAGCTTCATAGTTTCGAATTGGCCAATCAAGAACTTGTACGCCATTCACAACGCCGCAACGTGAAGGGTGCGACTCTAGCCTTCAACCAGTCAACGACCAGTTGTGTCGCATGCCATTCCCTGCTCCGCGAAGGAATCGAATAGATACCTTAGATCATCTCGGCACAGGAAAGCCGATCGGTTTTCTAGCGATCGTCGATGCGGAGTAACCGGCATCGGAATTTAGGGCGAACGTCATCGCCCCGTTTGCGGAAAGCGTTTTCGGACGAGCGTTCGATTCGCACCTTGGCGGATTGAACTTATTGCTTGGAGTGAAGAAATCTAGCCAGTGTGGCTGATGCTACTTCGCTGCCGAGTTTCAGGCCGGCGGTGTTGTCAAAGTTGAAGTGAATGCCGCCGTAGATTCGGCTCATGCCAGCCTCTTCCGCAGCTTGCGTAAAACTGCCAAACTGGCGGGTGACGATTTGCGATGCATCCAACGGGCGCTGCTCTGGCGCCGCATGCCCATCCGTTTGACTTGCAAAGGATGTTGCATCGCCGAAAAGGCTCGCTAGTACAGCACTGGCAGCGCCACTGAAGGTGCTGTGACCAGATGTGTACGCTGGGAATGGCGGCGTCTTGAGCAATGGAATCCACGTCGAGTTGCTGGTCGTTGCCGCATTGCCATCCTGATCCGCTTGCCTTATCGCATCGATGGGTCGCCATAAATCATAGTGGTACTTGGCATCCCAAGATGCAATACCGGCATCTGCCATCGCAATATTCATGAGCGCAAAGGTGCGGGCTGTTTCGAGCAAATTGGTTTGTTTTGCCAACGTCACATCCGTCGCGATTCGGTTCCAATGACCAGGCGGAGTTGCCGTGCCTGCACCATCGGCCCAGAAGAGAGCGATCTCGGTTTGCTCGGCCGTGCGCTGGCTGCTTTGATG
>Ga0105046_10010784_pt1 | contig 14216 bp, 10 predicted proteins | sample MAT03_FD_78385 | JGI IMG/M metagenome (GOLD analysis project Ga0105046, IMG submission 78385) | Freshwater microbial communities from Lake Fryxell liftoff mats and glacier meltwater in Antarctica - MAT-03 (megahit assembly) | ecosystem: Environmental > Aquatic > Freshwater > Ice > Liftoff... | reverse complement strand
GTCGGCGCGCAAATGAACGAGGGTGCTCTCTCGAGCGAACTCGGTCTCGCAGGTTGGCCCGCCGTTGCCGAAGAATCAATAATCGCCCGCGACGTTCTGCTTGCCCAGCACGTTGGTGCCCGACTGCACATCTGCCACGTGTCAACCGCAGGCTCCGTTGACGTGATCCGGTGGGCCAAGGCCAGAGGGGTGGATGTCACGGCAGAGGTCACCCCGCACCACCTGCTGCTCACCGAAGATCTCGCCGTGTCCTACGATTCCCGTTTCAAGGTCAATCCGCCCCTGCGTCGCAACGAGGACGTGCTGGCGCTGCGTCAGGCACTCGCCGACGGCACTATCGACATAGTCGCGACCGATCATGCCCCGCACCCCGTGGAGGCCAAGGACTGTGCGTGGGACGAGGCAGCGAACGGGATGGTCGGCCTCGAATCTGCACTGAGCGTCGTGCAGCTCGCAATGGTGAACACCGGTCTGCTCGACTGGACTGGAGTGGCTCGGGTGATGTCGTCCAGGCCGGCCGAGATAGGGCTGCTGAACGGCTATGCACAGGCGTTTGCCGCCGGAAGCGACGCAAATTTCACGCTCTATGACCCGAGTGCGAGCCGCGAATTCTCGCTTGGCGAGCTGCGCGGCAAGGGTACGAATTCGCCCTACCTCGGGCGCACGCTGCCCGGCCAGGTCATCACCACCGTGCACAACGGGTACGCGACGGTGCTCGACGGCGAACTCGTTGACGCGGCATCCGTCGCACAAACTGCGAAGGAGTTCCGTGGATAGGTCGGTGCTGCTCGCGATCGTGGTCGTTTTCATGGTCGCGCTACTGGCGTTGTTGGTGCTCGGCTGGCGTGCGCGAGTGAAACGCCAGTCGGGCATCGCGAAGCCCGCTCGCGCGCCGCAGGACGCGGGCGAGATTCTCGCCCACTTCACGGGAAAGTACGTTGCCACGACCTCTGCCGGTGACCAACTCGACCGCGTTGCCGTGCACGGCCTTGGATTCCGCGGGTCGGTCTCGATCGATGTGCACCGGGCAGGCCTGCTGGTTGCTATCAACGGCGCGGACGAGTTCTTCATACCTGCACAGGACATGCGCGGCATCGGTACGGCCACCTGGACCATCGATCGCGTCGTCGAGAAAGACGGTCTCGACCGCCTTGAATGGACGCTCGGCGACAAGCACGTTGACAGCTATTTTCGCCTCGACAATGCCGCGGCATTCGAGAAGATTGTGGCGACCCTGACCGAAAGGAAGCCCGCGTGAGCTTCGACCCCGCTGTGCTCGTACTCGAAGACGGCACACGCTACACCGGCAACGCCTACGGCGCGCGAGGCCGCACGCTGGGGGAGGTTGTTTTCGCCACAGGCATGACCGGGTACCAGGAGACGCTGACCGACCCGAGCTATGCCGGACAGATCGTGGTGATGACCGCACCGCATATCGGCAACACGGGTATCAACGACGAAGACCCCGAGTCGTCACGAATCTGGGTCTCGGGCTACGTCGTGCGTGACCCCAGCCGCATCGTCTCCAACTACCGTGCCACCGGTTCGCTCGACGACGATCTCACCGCCCAGGGCATCGTCGGGATCAGCGGCATCGACACCCGCGCGGTCACCCGCCGCCTGCGAGACGCCGGTGCGATGCGCGGCGCGGTCTTTTCTGGCCCGGATGCCCAGCTCACGCTCGACGAACAACTTGAGATCGTGCGCGGTGGTGCCCAGATGGCGGGCCAAAGCCTGTCTGCACAGGTGTCCACCGTGGATGGGTATGTCGTCGCCGCCACCACCCAGTCGATCGGTCGCCTCGCGGTGCTTGACCTCGGTGTCAAGACCTCAACGCTGAACTACCTCGCCCAGCGTGGGTTCGACGTGCACGTCGTGCCGCAGTCCGTGTCCTTCGCCGAACTGATGGCGATCAAGCCGGTGGCGGTGTTCTATTCCAACGGGCCCGGCGACCCCGCGGCATCCGAGGGCCATGTTCAGTTGCTGCAGGCCGTGCTGCACGCAGGGCTGCCGTTCTTCGGCATCTGCTTCGGAAACCAACTGCTTGGTCGCGCACTCGGGTATGGCACCTACAAACTTCCCTTTGGCCACCGCGGTATCAACCAGCCCGTGGTCGACGTCGCGACCGGACGCACCGAGATCACCAGCCACAACCACGGTTTCGCGGTCGACGCACCGATCGGTGAGATCAGTGAAAGTCCGGCCGGGTTTGGCCGGGTCGAGGTCAGTCACGTCAACCTCAACGACAACGTCGTCGAGGGGCTACGGGCGCTAGACATCCCCGCGTTCTCGGTGCAATACCACCCCGAGGCGGCCGCAGGGCCCCACGACGCCAACTACCTCTTCGACCGCTTTCGTGACCTGGTGCTGAGCACCACGCGGATTGAGCCTGTCGAAAACTCCCCAGCGAACAACCCCAGCGAGGACAACTAATGCCCAAGCGCACCGATATCAACTCGGTTCTCGTGATTGGTTCCGGCCCCATCGTTATCGGCCAAGCGGCCGAGTTCGACTACTCGGGCACCCAGGCCTGTCGCGTGCTGCGCGAGGAGGGCGTGCGCGTCATCCTCGTCAACTCGAATCCCGCGACGATAATGACCGACCCCGACTTCGCCGACGCGACCTACATCGAGCCGATCACGTGGGAGATCATCGAGACCATCATCGCGAAAGAAAAGCCCGACGCGATCCTGCCGACGCTCGGGGGCCAGACTGCGCTCAACGCCGCGATCGACCTGCACAAGCACGGCATCCTCGAGAAATACAACGTGGAGCTCATCGGCGCGAACTTCGAGGCGATCAACAAGGGTGAAGATCGGCAGATCTTCAAGCAGTTGGTTCTGGATTGCGGAGCCGACGTCGCGCGCTCACACATCGCCCACACCGTGGCCGAAGCCGTCGAGTATGCCGAAGACCTCGGCTACCCGCTCGTGATCCGCCCGTCATTCACGATGGGCGGCCTCGGGTCGGGGTTCGCCTACTCGCCTGAGGAGCTGGTGCGCATGGTCAGCGATGGACTGCACCAGAGCCCTACGACTGAGGTGCTGCTTGAGGAGTCAATCCTCGGGTGGAAGGAGTACGAACTCGAGCTCATGCGGGATACCGCCGACAACACCGTCGTCGTTTGTTCTATCGAGAACGTGGACCCGGTCGGCGTCCACACGGGCGATTCGATCACTGTCGCGCCGGCCCTCACCCTGACCGACCGCGAGTACCAGAACCTGCGCGACATCGGCATCGACATCATTCGCGCGGTGGGCGTGGACACGGGAGGCTGCAACATCCAGTTCGCGATCGATCCTGCCACCGGTCGAGTCATCGTGATCGAGATGAACCCGCGCGTCTCTCGCTCGAGCGCGCTAGCGTCGAAGGCCACCGGCTTTCCGATCGCTAAAATCGCAGCCAAGCTCGCGATCGGGTATCGCCTCGACGAGATTCCCAATGACATTACCAAGGTCACGCCGGCCAGCTTCGAGCCGACCCTCGACTACGTCGTGGTCAAGGTGCCCCGCTTCGCGTTCGAGAAGTTTCCGATGGCCGACGTGCGCCTCACCACGACCATGAAGTCGGTGGGCGAGGCCATGGCTATCGGCCGTAACTTTTCGACGGCGCTGCAGAAGGCGCTGCGATCGCTGGAGAAGCGCGGTAGTAGCTTTCATTGGATAGGCGAGCCCGGTGATAAGGCCGAACTGCTGGCGATCGCCAGCGTGCCTACTGACGGTCGCATCGTCACGGTGCAGCAGGCGATGCGCGCCGGAGCCACCAACGCCGAGGTGTTCGAGGCCACCGCAATCGACCCGTGGTTCGTCGACCAGATCGCCCTGATCAACGAGGTCGCCGACGAGATCGGTGCACCGCGATCGCTCGACGAGTCACTTCTTCGCCTGGCCAAGGATCACGGTTTCAGTGACATCCAGATCGCCCAGCTTCGGGGGATGACCGAGGCTGAGGTGCGCGCGCTGCGCTGGAGGCTCAACGTGCGACCGGTGTTCAAGACAGTCGATACGTGCGCGGGGGAGTTCCCGGCGCTCACGCCGTACCACTACTCGAGCTACGACCTCGAGACCGAAGTGGCCCCGAGCGGGCGTCGGAAGGTCATCATTCTGGGTTCCGGCCCCAACCGCATCGGGCAGGGAATCGAGTTCGACTACTCCTGCGTGCACGCGAGTTTCGCGCTGTCAGACGCGGGCTACGAGACGATCATGATCAACTGCAACCCCGAAACGGTTTCCACCGATTACGACACGAGCGACCGCCTCTACTTCGAGCCGCTTACCCTCGAAGACGTGCTCGAGATCATCCATGCCGAGAGCGGCAGCGGCGAATTGGTCGGCGTGATCGTTCAGCTCGGCGGGCAGACCGCACTGGGGCTCGCGCAGGGGCTGAAAGACGCCGGAGTACCCATTCTCGGCACTACGCCCGAGGCCATCGACCTGGCCGAAGAGCGCGGCCTGTTCTCGAAGATTCTTGATGATGCTGGCCTGCTTGCCCCCAAAAACGGCACCGCTACTGACATGCACGAAGCGATCACGATCGCCGAAAACATTGGGTATCCCGTGCTCGTTCGCCCCAGCCACGTGCTTGGCGGCCGTGGTATGGAGATCGTGTACGACACCCCATCGCTTGCTGACTATTTCGAGCGGGTGAAAGACCAGGCAATCATCGCTCCGGGTTCACCCCTGCTCGTCGACCGGTTTCTGGATGACGCGATCGAGATCGATATCGATGCGCTCTACGACGGCACCGAGCTGTACATCGGCGGAATCATGGAGCACATCGAAGAGGCGGGTATTCGCTCCGGTGATTCCGCCTGCACGCTGCCGCCGGTGACCCTGGGTCGCGACGTAATCAACCGCGTTCGCGAAGCCACGCTTGGGATTGCCGCGGGCATCGGGGTGCGCGGACTGATCAACGTTCAGTTCGCGATCGGCCAGGGAGTCCTCTACGTGCTCGAAGCCAACCCGCGGGCGTCGCGCACCGTTCCGTTCGTCTCCAAGGCGCTGGGGATTCCGCTCGCGAAGGCGGCAGCCCTGGTGATGGTCGGCCGCAGCATCCGGTCGCTCGTCGATGACGGACTTCTGCCAGTGCAAGACGGGTCCGTTGTGCCGATGGACGCTCCGGTTTCCGTCAAAGAGGCCGTGCTTCCTTTCAAGCGGTTCCGCACCGTCGAGGGGCAAGTCGTTGACTCAGTTCTTGGGCCCGAAATGCGTTCGACCGGCGAAGTGATGGGGATCGACTCCAACTTCCCGAAGGCATTCGCGAAGAGTCAGGAGGCAGCGTACGGCGGCCTCCCGTCGAGCGGTTCGGTGTTCGTCTCGGTCGCCGACCGCGACAAGCGCGCGATCGTGCTTCCTGTGCTGCGCCTGAGCCAACTGGGCTTCACGATCCTGGCGACCGAGGGCACCGCCGAGGTACTTGCGCGTAACGGAATTGAAGCCCGGGTCGTGCGCAAGTACTTCATGGGCCAGGAGGTTGTTGACGGCCAGCCCTCGATCGTCGAACTCATTAATAGCGGTGAAGTGGATGTCGTGATCAACACCCCGAGCGGCCGCAGCGCCCGCGCCGATGGCTACGAGATTCGCACTGCCACGGTCGCTGCCGACAAGCCGCTCTTCACCACCATCGCGCAGGTCGGTGCGGCGGTCGCCTCGTTTGAGGCGATCCGTGACGGGTTCGACGTGAAGTCGCTGCAGGATTACGCGATCGACCGCGCCGAGCGCCTGACGAGGTCTCCCGCCAGTGCTTAGCTTCGGTGAGCGGCTCGATGCCACGTTCTCCCGGCAGGGTCAGCTCTGCCTGGGAATCGACCCGCACTCGTTTCTGCTCACCGAGTGGGGACTTGCCGACACCGCTGATGGCGTGCGCACGTTTGCGCTTAAGGCGATCGAGAGCGCGGCGGGCGTGGTTGGGATCGTCAAACCTCAGGTCGCCTTCTTCGAGCGCCACGGCTCGGCCGGCTACGCCGTGCTGGAAGAGGTGCTCGCCGCTGCTCGCGCCGCCGGGCTTCTGGTGATCGCGGACGCCAAACGTGGCGACGTGGGCTCGACCGTTGCGGCCTACACGCAGGCCTGGCTTTCACCGGGCTCGCCCCTCGAGGCCGATGCGATGACCATCTCGGCCTATCAGGGAGTGGGTTCGCTCACTGAGTCGGTCGAGTTCGCACAGCTTCATGGCAAGGGGCTCTTTGTGCTCGCGGCGACCTCAAACCCCGAGTCCTTCGCACTCCAGGCCGCGGTGCTCGACAGCGGTGACGATGCCGGAATCACGGTGGCCGCGAGTATCGTCGCAGAGGTGAACGAGTTGAACGAGTCATCCGAGCACCTGGGATCCGTTGGTGTGGTTATCGGCGCGACCGTGAGGGCGGCCGACTACGGCATCGCCGCCGGCAGCCTCGCCTTCACCCCCATTCTTGCGCCCGGGTTCGGCGAGCAGGGTGCCACACTCGCCGATCTGCCGGCGCTGTACGGCATGGTCAGCACGAACGTTGTTGCGAACGTCGGACGGTCAGTGTTGCGAACGGGACCAGATAAGTTGCGGGGCGCACTGGTGAAAGTTGCGGCAGAACTGCAGGAAGCTCTCGCATCATGACTCCGCGTCCCGCTCCGCCCGAAGTAGATCGAGCCGCGGCCGCACGAGCGGCGATCGCGGCACGGCGTGCCCGGGCCTCTATCAAGCGTGACATCGGCGCGGGCATCCGAACCGCACTCGAGGTCGCGCAGCGCGGATGGGTTGATTCGACAAGCTTCGAGGCGACGCTGCGAGTACCCGACCTGTTGATGTCGGTACCGGGCCTCGGCGTTACCAAGGTCGAGCGTGTGATGGGCGAACTCGAGATTTCCGACAAGAAACGGGTTGGTGGTCTCGGATCTCGCCAGCGCGGCAGGCTCCGGGAGTTTCTCATTTCCCGGCAGGGTGCCGAGCCATCCCGACTCGTCGTTCTCGCTGGGCCAACGGCCGTCGGCAAGGGAACGGTGTCGGCGTTCATTCGGGACAACTACCCCGAGGTGCAATTGAGTGTGTCTGCGACGACTCGCAAGCCGCGCCCTGGCGAGATTGACGGCCTGCACTACTACTTTGTTACCGACGCCGAGTTCGATCGCAAGGTGCGCGACGACGAGCTTCTCGAGTGGGCGACGGTTCACAATTCGTACCGCTACGGCACCCCGCGGCCGCCGATCGATGAGGCATTGGCCCTAGGAAAGCGGGTACTGCTCGAGATCGACCTTCAGGGAGCCCGCCAGGTTCGCGAGGCAATGCCGGAGGCGTTGCTGGTGTTTCTGCTGCCTCCGACCTGGGAAGAGCTGGTGCGCCGCCTCATCGGTCGTGGCACGGAAGAGGCGGCCGAGCAGGCCCGTCGACTGGAGACAGCGAAGGTCGAACTGGCCGCCCAAGACGAGTTCGACGCGAAGGTTGTCAACCGAGAAGTCGGTCAAGCGGCCCGTGACGTCGTAGAATTGATGGATGCGCCCGCTGGCGCGAACACTTCCCCTACCAAGGAGCACTAAATGGTCGACAAGCACTCGGGCATCATTGACCCACCCATCGACGAACTGCTGTCGAAGGTTGACTCCAAGTACCAGCTCGTGATCTTCGCTTCCAAGCGCGCGCGCCAGATCAACGACTACTACGCCGACCTGCACGAGGGTAGCCTCTTCGACAACGTTGGGCCGCTCGTCGACTCGACGATCGACGACAAGCCGCTGTCCGTCGCTCTGCATGAAATCAACGACGACAAGCTCGAGCTCAAGCGGCTGTCTTCCGAGTAACACGGTTGTCGAGCTAGTCGAGACACTCCCCGTGACCGCCTTGAACGTGGTCGTCGGTATTACCGGCGGCATTGCTGCGTACAAGGCGGTTTCTGTTGTGAGGGCACTGGTTCTCGCCGGCCATGACGTTCATGTGGTGGCGACCGAGCACGCGCTTCGATTCGTTGGGCGGCCCACGCTCGAGGCAATTAGTCGCAATCTCGTGCACTCTGATCTCTATGAGGGTGTTGCCGAGGTGCGCCATGTGGCAATCGGCCAGGCCGCCGACCTGATCATCGTCGCTCCCGCCACGGCGAACACGATTGCCAAACTCGCCGGAGGGTTCGCCGACGACCTCCTCGGCAACACGATCCTCGCCTCGACCGCTCCTCTGGTGATCGCTCCCGCTATGCACACCGAGATGTGGCAGAATCCGGCCACTGTCGCCAACATCGCCGTGCTGCGCGAGCGTGGCATCACGGTGGTCGGGCCGCTCGTCGGTCAGCTGACCGGTAAGGATGCCGGCCCCGGTCGGATGTCCGAACCTGACGACATCGTGGCGGCGGCCCTCACCCGCGTCGCTGTGCAAGACCTCGCGGGCAAACGGATTCTGGTGACCGCTGGTGGCACGCGCGAACCACTCGACCCGGTGCGGTTCATCGGCAACCGCAGCAGCGGGCGCCAGGGCGTTGCGCTCGCGCTGGCCGCGGCCGCGCGGGGAGCGCACGTCACACTCATCGCGGCGAACCTCGAAGTTGCCGCTCCCGCATCCCTCACCGTAGTGACGGTCTCAACCACGCTGGAGCTGGCAGACGCGGCAGCGAGCGCCGCTACCGACGCGGACGTGGTCATCATGGCGGCCGCCGTTGCCGACTATCGGCCAGAGACCGTTGCCGAGTCGAAGATCAAGAAAGAGACGCAGGGCGACGTGCTCGACCTGCGGCTTGTAAAGAACCCCGACATTCTCAAGGCGCTCGGCGAGCACCGGCATGACGGCCAGGTGATCATCGGGTTCGCGGCCGAGACAGAGCCGGATGACGCGACGCTGCTCGACCTGGCGCGCGCGAAGGTCGCGCGGAAGGGCAGTGACTTTCTCATCGTCAACAGGGTGGGGTGGACCGAAGGTTTTGCCACCGAAGGCAACACCGTCGTGATGCTCAACGCGTCCGGCGATAGAGTGGGCGAAGCCAGTGGCAGCAAGCAGTCGGTGGCCGACCGTATTCTGGATCTACTGGTCCCGCCCACGTCCCGGGAGTAACTCGTTGACCTCGCCGCTTCGCCTGTTCACCTCCGAATCAGTCACCGAAGGGCACCCAGACAAGATCTGTGACCAGATCAGCGACAGCATCCTGGATGCCCTGCTGACCGTCGACCCCACGAGTCGGGTCGCTGTCGAAACACTCGTCACGACTGGCCTCGTTCACGTCGCCGGGGAGGTTACGACATCTGGGTACGTCGACATTCCCACGATCGTGCGGGATCTGGTGTCAAGCATCGGCTATACCTCGTCGGACATCGGCTTTGACGGGCGTTCGTGCGGTGTGGAGGTGTCGATCGGTGGACAGTCGCCTGATATCGCGCAGGGCGTTGACGCCCCGATCGAAGTTCGACAGGGCGGCGACACCGACCCCCTCGACTTCCAGGGCGCCGGTGACCAGGGGATCATGTTCGGCTTCGCCACGACCGAAACCCCGCAGCTGATGCCGCTGCCCATCTGGCTTGCTCATCGACTGTCCGAGCGTCTCGCCGAGGTGCGCAAGTCGGGCCGGCTCGATTATCTGCGACCCGATGGCAAGACCCAGGTAACGATCGGCTACGAGGGGTACGCGCCTCGCACGGTCAACACCGTCGTGCTCTCCACCCAGCACGCGCCGCACGTCGGTAACGAGCAGCTGTTCGCCGAGGTCACTGAGCACGTGATCCGACCGGTGCTCGAAACTGCCGGCCTCGACAGCGACGATGCCACGATCCTGATCAACCCGACCGGGCGGTTCGAAATCGGCGGGCCGCAGGGCGACGCGGGGCTGACCGGTCGAAAGATAATCGTCGACACGTACGGTGGGGCATCCCGTCACGGTGGCGGCGCTTTCAGCGGCAAAGACCCGTCCAAGGTAGATCGCTCTGCCGCCTACGCAATGCGGTGGGTTGCCAAGAACGCCGTGGCCGCGGGGTTCGCCGATCGTCTCGAGGTGCAGGTCGCGTACGCGATCGGAAAGGCCGCGCCAGTCGGCCTTTATGTCGAGACCTTCGGAACCGCTCATGTCGATGAGGGTGCGATTATCACTGCCATTCGCGAAGTTTTCGACCTGCGACCGGCTGCCATCATCCGTGATCTCGACCTGCTGCGTCCGATCTATGCGCAGACGGCTACGTACGGTCACTTTGGGCGTGAGCTGCCCAACTTCACGTGGGAGCGCACCGACCGGGTTGAGGCGCTGCGCAGCGCAGTCGGCCTCTAGCTGTGGGCGCAGCATCCATCGCCCGGGTGCTGGTCGACTCGTCGCTTCCGCAGCTCGATCGGCTGTTCGACTACGGGATACCTAACGCTTTGCGTGAGCACGTTGTGCCCGGGACCCGGGTCAGGGTGCCGTTACGTTCCGCCGGCCGTGTCGCTGACGGTCTGGTCGTCGAGGTCGTCGAGTCCGGAGAATACGCTGGCGTGCTCAGCGAGGTGGATTCGGTGGTGTCGCCCGTGCGCGTGCTGACCGCCGAGGTGTGGGCGCTCGCGCGCCGCGCCGCGGATCGCGCCGCCGGATCCGCCAACGACATCATTCGCCTTGCCGTTCCCACGCGACAGGTAAGAGTCGAGAAGGCCTATCTGGCCAATCTGGCCAATCTCACCAACGAGCCGTCCCCGGTCGTCACCGCGCCGGTGATCGCGCACTATGGCGACGGCGTGATTGAGTCGGCACTGGCGCGAAATGAGCGGCTCGCGGTCGACGCTGTGCCGCTGGTGCGCGAGGTCGGCGGCGGGGTGTGGGTCGGAGGCTGGGCTGTGCTAATGGCTGCGGCCGCAGCATCCACCCTGGCTGGCGGGCGCAGCGCGATCCTTGCGGTTCCCGACTACCGTGACCAGGCGCAGCTTGAGGCAGCCCTGCGTGCGGTGCTGCCCGAAGAGAGCATCGTGCGACTGGATGCCAGACAGCCCAACCCCGATCGCTACCGCGGTTTTCTGCGCTGTCTCGGGGATGCTCCGCTCGCGATCGTCGGCAACCGGTCGGTTGTCTATGCGCCCGCCAAACACCTGGGGCTGATTGCCGTCTGGGACGACGGCGACCCGCTGCACAGTGAGCCGCTGAGCCCTTACGTTCACACTCGGGATGCCGCGCTATTGCGCCAGGAGCAGCAGGACTGTGCGTTGATGTACGTTGGGCATTCGCGCAGCACCGAGGTCGAGCGGCTCGTGGAGATCGGTTGGCTCACGTCGGTCTCTCCGCAACCTCTCGTCTTGCCTAAGGTTGTTCCGACGTCGCAGCAGGCGGGTGGCGACCGCCTCGCCGCTCAGGCGCGAATTCCGTCATCGGCATGGCAGGTGGCGCGCAAGGCACTCGAGACCGGACCCGTGCTGGTGCAGGTGGCTCGACCCGGGTACGCACCCCGGCTCGCTTGCGCAGAGTGCCAGCAGACGGCGCGATGCGAGCGTTGCGAAGGTCCGCTGACTCAGAAGTCGGCACGGTCCGTGCCCGCGTGCGCGTGGTGCGGCGCACTTGCCGTGAACTGGAAGTGCTCACACTGTGAGGGCGAGCGGCTGCGTTCGGTCGGAACCGGCGCTACCCGAACGGCCGAAGATCTCGGCCGCGCGTTTCCGGGTGTGCGGGTGATCATCGCCGATGGGGAACGGCACATTCTTACGGTCGGCCCCGAACCCGCACTGGTGATTGCCACCCGCGGCGCTGAACCGGTAGCCGCTGGCGGATACCGCGCCGTCTTGCTGCTCGACGGTGAACGAATGGTTGCCCGCGAGAGCCTCCGGGTGGGGGAGGACTGTCTGCGGTGGTGGTCGAACGCTGTAGCGCTGGCCGGCGGGGGCGCCACCACCGTTCTCGTGGGTGTCGGTGGGGCCTTGGCTAGTGCGCTGGTGACCTGGCGACACGCAGACTATGCCCGCAATGAGCTGGCGGACCGACGGCGCCTGCGGTTCCCTCCCGCTGTGCGAGTTGCCACGGTTACGGGAACGATCGAGTCGGTGACACGGGCCGCGGCGGCGTCGGGCGTCGACCCCGCAGATATTTTGGGGCCGGTCGACATCGGACCGGCAACGGTGCGCACGATCGTGCGATTTGACTACGCTCACGGCACAGAGATTGCGGCGAATCTGCGAGCTGAGCTCATCCGTGCAGCGACGAATCGTCGTCGTCCGCCCGCGACGAAAGGCGCGCGCACACCGGGCGCACCCACACTCAAGGTGCGCTTCGACGATGTCGAGCCGTTCCTCGAGACCTAGATGAGTAATTCCATTAAGTGGATGCCGCGTGGGTGCTGTTAATCGAAGGCGGAGGGTGATAGACCCGTTTGTTGCATCCGGATCGGCAAGGAAGCTCTGGCAACCGGCCCGCACTTGCGTGGCGCCGTAGCGAATCCACCGGGTTTCCGAATCGAACTGGAGCACATGCTGCGCGACGACCAGGCACCGCAACATAGGTCGACAGACCGACCCAGGGCAAGACCCGATCATCGAGAGAGACGTAATCACTCGCCTAGTACCGGGGTACCGGATGCCGCGGCCAAGAGTGCACCATGGTGCGATGTCGCAGCGTGCCGAGATCCCTAGATTCAGGTTGATGAGTTTCCGATAGACGAAACTCCAGACGTGAAATCGAGGCGATCAGACATGATCGAGGTAAGCAATCTCACCAAGAGGTTTGCCGACGTGACGGCCGTGAACGACATTTCGTTCACGGTTCAGCCCGGCAAAGTGACCGGATTCCTTGGCCCCAACGGGGCGGGAAAGACCACGACGATGCGGGCCATCGCCGGACTTGATCGTCCGAGCGCAGGCACGGCTACGGTCAACGGAAAGCCGCTCGCAGAACACCGCGCGCCGCTGCACGAGATCGGCGTGCTGCTAAATGCGGGCCACGTGCATCCCGGTCGCAGCGCGAAGAACCACCTGCTCGCGCTCGCCGCGACCCATGGGATCGGACGCACGAGGGTGCGCGAGGTCATCGAGCTGACCGGGCTGGAATCGGTGGCTAACAAGCGTGCCGGAACCTTCTCGCTCGGCATGGGCCAGCGGCTCGGTATCGCCGGTGCACTGCTCGGCGACCCCGCCACCCTCGTCATGGACGAACCGATCAATGGCCTCGATCCCGATGGTGTTGTCTGGGTTCGCCAGTTGCTGCGGGAACTTGCAGCCGACGGCCGCACCGTGTTTCTCTCGTCGCACCTGATGAGCGAGATGGCGATCACAGCCGACCACCTGATCGTCATCGGCCGCGGCCAGCTCATCGCTGACTCGCCGATCGCCGAGGTGCTGGCGGGCGCAGACAAGAGCCGGGTGTTCGTTCGCACTAACGACGCCGCTCGCCTGGCTGTGGCCCTTGCCGCGCCCTCGGTCACAGTGACGACGGTCGCCCACGATGAGCTTGAGATCATCGGCATCGACGCTGGCGTCATCGCTCGCATCGCGGCAGACGCTGGCGTGCTACTCCACGAGCTCTCCACCCACACGGCGTCGCTCGAAGACGCCTACATGTCACTCACCCGGTCATCGGTCGAATTCACCTCAGGGACTGCAGTTCGATGAACGCGACGCCCACCCCATCTTCTTCTCTTACAGAAACGGAACCGAGAATCATGTCAGCCCCCACCATCGCCCCCGATCTCCGGGTCGCCGCGGCGCAACCCGCACCAGGCAAGCTCAGCTTCGCGCGAATCATGGAGTCGGAGTGGATCAAATTCACGACGATCCGATCGACCCTCTGGGGGGTCGCGCTCGCGCTCGTCGGCGGGGCCGGTCTCGCCGGCCTCATGGCGTACGCCTTCCTGGTCGGTCCGTCACTCGACTCGACACTCACCGCAGCCGAGATGTTCCGCGAGATCGGCGACCGCCCCGCGCTCGCGCTCATCGGCTTCGACATCAAGCTCACCTACGCGCTCGTCGCCATTCTCGGCGTTCTTTTGATCAGTACCGAGCGCGGGTCGGGACTGTGGAACACGACACTCGTCGCGGTTCCCTCCCGTACTCCCGCGCTCACCGCGAAGCTGCTGCTGAGCGGCGTCGCGGGCACGGTGCTGGGATTCGTCGCGGCCGTTGCGACGGTGCTGATTACAGCGCCGACCCTTGCTCACTACGGGTTCGAACAATCCCTTCTCGATCCGATTCTCGCGCAGGTGGTTGTCGGTGCGGCAGTGTTCACTGGCCTGATCGGTGTGATGTCGACCGCGGTGGCGTCGGTGGTCCGCAGCACGGCGGCGGGCGCTGGCATCGTGCTCGGGCTATTCCTCATCGTTCCCAGCATCTTCGGCCTC
>Ga0105046_10010783_pt1 | contig 14216 bp, 8 predicted proteins | sample MAT03_FD_78385 | JGI IMG/M metagenome (GOLD analysis project Ga0105046, IMG submission 78385) | Freshwater microbial communities from Lake Fryxell liftoff mats and glacier meltwater in Antarctica - MAT-03 (megahit assembly) | ecosystem: Environmental > Aquatic > Freshwater > Ice > Liftoff... | reverse complement strand
CTGATTGTGATTCCTGCGATTGTGCCATTTAACTTGTGCATGGGTGCTTATGGTCAGTGTGCCGGCATTCGATCATCGCGTAGAAAAAAGAGCCAGAAGCGTTACTGGAAATGCGGAATGAACCGTAATTCCATGAATCACTCACGCCTCGCTGGCAGTTGTCATAGCACGTTCCATGCCACATCAGCAACCGTATGACGAAGGTAGTCGCGGATGATTGTTAAAGTAGGTCCTTTCTGCCGGAAAGGACTTTCGCCGGATGGCGCACCGCCATGGGTCGCACATCCATTCCTCGTCGCCGCGTGGCCGTCCTTTCGACCGCGACTCGTCACTGGTGACGGCGTGGCCGCGAAGTCCTGCTCGGCACGCAGGACCCGCAGAAATCCACGTCTGCTTCCCTGTATGATTACGAATCGATGATGACTTCTCATGGCAGCAGATTTTTGTAGACTGGACGGATTTAAGAATTTCAGGAAAAACCAGAATGCGATTCATTTCAACCAGCCTCTTTATGCTGATGGCTCTTGCGGGCTGTACGCCCAGTGCCGAAACAAAATCAGACGACGACATTTCAACCGGCGTTCAAAAGGTGTCTGATGCAACTGAGATGCAATCGAACGAAACCGCAGACCAGAACGATGACAGCAAGATGACTCAGGTGGATCCGGACCTCAGGCAGGAGGCGCGGGCTGCGTTTGACAAGGCCATTCAGGATGATCCGAAGAACCCCCAAGCATACTATGCTCGGGGTTTTGAGATCATGTCGGATAGCAACCAGTTGGATGCGGCAATTACCGACTTCAACAAGGCGATTGAACTGAATCCGAAATATGCACGAGCCTGGCTGATGCGTGGCCGTGCCTATGAGGCACTCGGCGACAACGACCATGCAAAAGGTGACCGCGACAAGGCACTGGAACTGGAGCCGGGGATCGACTGATGCCGATTTTTCGACGTGCGCGAGATGCACGATAGCACCCAAACAGGTTTCAGATGGAAGATTTCATGGCATCAGAGGCGAAACCGCGTAAGAATGTCCTTGTCGTTGACGTCGGTGGCACGCATGTCAAGCTCAAGGCAACAACAGGGAATGACGAACGGCGAGTATTCTCTTCCGGACGCAGACTGACGGCACAGAAGGCTGTGGACGGAATCAAGCAACTGGCTGGTGACTGGAAATTCGATGCCGTCACGATCGGTATCCCGGCTCCGGTGATTAACGGTCGAATTCTTCATGAACCCCATAACCTTGGCGGCGGCTGGATCGGATTCGACTTTCACTCTGCATTTCGCTGCCCCGTGAAGATTATCAACGATGCTGCGATGCAGGCATTGGGCAGTTATCACGGCGGATCCATGTTGTTCCTCGGCCTCGGAACGGGACTTGGATCATCAATGATTGTGGACGGTGTCATGGTGCCGATGGAGCTGGCTCACCTGCCGTACAAGAAGAAGACGTTCGAAGACTACGTCGGTCTCGCCGGTCTTGAACGTCTCGGCAAAAAGAAGTGGCGGCTGGCGGTGTTCGATGTCGTTAAGCGTCTGCGCGCGGCGCTTGAACCGGACTACGTTGCAATTGGTGGCGGAAACGCCAGCCTCCTTGAAAAACTTCCGGATGGTGTGGAAACCTGCCCGAATGAGAATGCATTCGTCGGCGGCTTCCGTCTGTGGGACGACGCGAAATCGGCGACGGATTGACGGGGAAAGTCAATCACAGAATTGGCGCAGAGGCTGTTGAATGTGATCATGCGCACGTCAACGACCTGTACCGTCAGTCGGCTTGCTGGTTAAACGAGGCCCTGTGGACTTACCATGAATGATCCTCACACAACCGTTTCGCATGAATCGCTCAGGCAGTCACACGCACAGTTTCGGTGCCTGGCTGACAGTCTGCCGATATGTCTGTTGCAGAAAGACGCCGAAGGGCGGCCAACATTTGCCAACCAGGCCTATCTGAAGTTCCACGGGCAGACGCTGGAACAGGTTCTGGATCGGAACTCATCCGGACTTTTCCCGGAGTCCGATGTTGAACAGTTTCGTTTGAGCGATCTTGACGTCCTGCAGCGTGGTGATGAAACTCATGAGACCTGCCGGTTCATCACGACGGATGGTCGTGAACGCTGGCTGGAACGGATTAAGGGGCCGATGCGGGATGCGGACGGGGCTATCGCCGGTATTCAGATTCTGTTTTGGGACGTGACCGAACGACGTCAGCAGGAAGACAATCACAGTCGCGAGCGATCGTTGCTGCACACTCTGCTTGATTCCATCCCCGATTCCATTTACTTCAAGGATCGTGAAAGCCGGTTTACCCGGATCAGTCGCAGTCTGGCTCATTTATTTGGCCTGCAGGATCCTTTCAAAGCGATTGGAAGATCGGATGCCGATTTCTTCAGCGCGGAACATGCCGCCCGTGCTCGTGCTGATGAACTGAAAGTCATGCAGTCCGGTGACGGCATCATCGGACAGGTCGAAAAACAGAGTCGACCGGGGAAGCCGACGAGACTTTGTTCCACGACAAAAATGCCACTGCGGGACAACGCCGGACAGATCATCGGCACGTTCGGAATTTCGCGTGACATCACGTCTTACCTGCACGCCGAAGAAGCGTTGAATCAGGAACGTGATCGGCTGCAGACGCTGATGAATCATTTGCCGGACGTGATCTTCATTAAAGATACTTCCGGTCGGTTCCTGATGGCGAATCCCGCTCTGGTGAAGTTATATGGCGCCGAGTCGCCGACAGCCATGATTGGCCTGAAAGACCAGGACTTCGTGCCGCAGTCCGTCGCCGATCACTTTGCGCAGGATGATCGTGAGGTCATGGACTCGGGCGTTCCCCTTGTTGATCGGGAGGAATCCAATGTCGATACCGAAGGACATCCGCTGTGGATGCTGACGAGCAAAATTCCGCTGCGGGATTCTGATGGCGAGCTGATGGGGCTTGTCGGAATCGGGCGCAATATCACGCGACAGAAAGTCGCCGAACAGCAGGCACGTCGCCAGGCGATGGAGGCTGGCCTGCTGCATCAATCGACGTCTCTGGCGCGGGAGACAGATTCTCTGGTGGAGCTGCTCAAGGGCTGTATTGGCATCGTCTGTCACCTGACGTCCTGGTCGATCGGTCATGCGTATCTGCCACGTAATGCCGACGCCAGCCCGGAATTGATTCCGACCGGCATCTGGAATTCTGATGACAGGCATTCGCTGACTGAGCTGCAGAGGGTCACGCAGGCGCATTGGGTGCGGAGCGGCGTCGATATTCCGTCGTTGATTCTGAAGACGAAACTTCCCCAATGGATCAGTAATATTGACACAGGAATCCAGGGGCATCGACTCGAAGCGCTTAAGCGCCTGGGGATTCGCAGTGCATGCGGGTTTCCGGTTGTGATCCGGGACGAACTGGTCGCTGTCCTGGAATTCTTTTCGTTTGACCGATTGGAACGCGATGATGGACTGCTCACGATTCTGCGGAGTGTGGGCGAACAGATCGGGCGTGCGATTGAACGTCGTCGCGCCGAAGAGGCGCTCCATGCTGCGTGGAACGCGGCCAATGCCGCCAATCAGGCGAAGAGTGATTTTCTGGCGAATGTCAGTCACGAAATCCGCACGCCCATGAACGGCATCATCGGCATGACAGAACTGCTGCTGGATACAGAACTGACGCCGGTTCAGCTTGACTACCTGAAAATCGTGCAGGTCTCCGGGGAATCGTTACTGGAGCTGATCAACGACATTCTGGATTTTTCAAAGATCGAAGCAGGCAAAATGGAACTGGACGTCGTGCCGTTCGACATCCGTGAAGTGCTCGGCGATACGATGAAGTCGCTGAGCCAGCGGGCTCACAGCAAAGGGCTCGAAATCGCATTCGCCATTGCGCCGAATGTTCCGGAGTGTCTGGTCGGTGATGCCTCAAGGCTGCGACAGGTCGTCGTCAATCTGGTGGGCAACGCGATCAAGTTCACATCGACCGGCGAAGTTGTCCTGACCGTTGAAGCAGTTACCCACAGCAGTGATCAACGCGGTGATCAACGGACTCTGAACTTCACGGTATCCGACACAGGTATCGGGATTCCTGCTGAAAAAATGGACGAGATCTTCAAGGCATTTCATCAGGCAGACACTTCCACGACGCGGCGATTTGGCGGAACCGGGTTGGGGCTTGCCATTTCGCGGCGACTTGTGGAACTCATGGACGGAGAAGTTCACTGTTCCAGCGTTGTGAATCAAGGCAGTACGTTTCATTTCTCCGCCAGGTTTGCCGTTGGCACCGATGACAGATCCGCAGCGAAGTTCGGTGCCGATGTCGTCACGGATGCGCCTGTATTGATCGTCGATGACAACGCCACCAATCGACGCATCCTGCTGGAGGTGCTGAAGAACTGGGGAATGAAACCTGTGGCTGCGGAGTCTGCCGGTGAGGCGATGGTGCTGCTCAGGCAGGCCCAGGCATGTGGCGACCCGTTTCGCCTTGTCATCAGCGACGTGAATATGCCGGATGTGGATGGATTCATGCTGGCAAAGCAAATTAGAGATGATGCCGATATTCGACTTACGCCGTTGATCATGCTGACATCCGGTGGTCGCGCCGGTGATTCCGTCAAACGTCACGAACTGATGATCGCCGCCAGTCTGATGAAGCCCGTCAAGCAGTCGGAACTGTTCGACGTGATTGTGTGCATCACGAGCAACGCCGGTCCTCGTAACGAACCTGCTCCGGCTACCGCACAGGAATCCGGGAAGTCGATGCGTGTCCTGAAGATTCTGCTGGCTGAAGATAACCTGATGAATCAAAAGCTGGCAACCGGGATTCTTGCCAGGTATGGGCACCAACTGACGATTGCCAACAATGGCCTTGAAGCGGTCGCAGCGTTTCAGGCGGAGCGTTTTGATGTCGTGCTCATGGATGTGCAGATGCCTTTGATGGACGGCTTCGCAGCCACCGCTGCAATTCGGGAACTGGAAAAAGTCAATGGCACAAAGACACCGATCGTGGCGATGACGGCTCATGCACTCAAGGGAGACCGGGAACGCTGTCTGGCAGCAGGGATGGATGAGTATCTTTCAAAGCCGATCCGTTCCAAACAACTCGCTGCAATTCTGGAAACTCTGATGTCGAATGAGACCTTCCCCGTGACCTCGTCAAGCGGTATCGGATCAGAATCATTGCCGGTCGATTCGCTGATCGACTGGGCGACCGCGCTGGAAGGTGTGGATGGCGACCGGGAACTCCTGAAAAGTGTGATCGTGGTTTTTCTGGAGGAGTCGCAACGGTTGTTTCAGGAACTCAAATCGGCGGTACAGGCTCAGGACACGGCCAGTGTGCGTTCCCGCGGACATTCGCTCAAAGGGGCGATGTTGGGCGTCGGAGCCTTTGCAACAGCCGATCTGGCACAGTCACTGGAAATGGGGGCGGGCGACGGATCGCTGCAGTCGATGGCGGCAACACTGCAGGAACTTGAACAACAGTACGATCGGATCACAGCGGAGTTGCGTGAGTTCCCGGGAAGTTAAGGGAAGTTAAGGGAAAGGGACGTCGGATGTCTGTTCCCAAAGAAAATCCAGGATTGCAAATCGCAAATCAGGAATGAGACACATGAGGAGATCGCCATGTTAGGTCGATTGACTCCCGTTGGCGGGGGAATTCCAATTATCCTGCTGAAGAATACAGTGACGCTGGGACGTGATCCGGCGAATGATCACGTGATCGCCTGCGGCAGTGTCTCCGGAAAGCACTGTGAACTGGAATTGATCGACGGCTACTGGTGGGTACGCGACCTTGGCAGTCGAAATGGGACGTCCGTCAACAATGTCCGTTGTCAGACATCCAGAATTCTGCCGGGCGGCGTGCTGCGGGTGGCGAACCAGCGTTTCCGCCTGGACTACAAAGAACCGAGAGTTTCGGCCGATGAAGAGGTCGCGATGAGTCTCCTGATGGAGGTCATGCCCACCGCACCGACTGTGCCAGTTGGAAGCGACAGGCCCGCCGTCGCCGGGTCATTGGTTCCGAACCGACAGGCGATCCGCCAGCGACCGGATTCCAGTCACGCGCGCACTCCTGTGATCACGCCTGCGAAATCCGTGCGGCGTTTCCTGGGAAAACTGGTGCCGTGTGGCGGGGGAGATCCGATCCCGTTACTTGAATCGCCACTGCTCATGGGTCGCCGCAGCGCCTGCGATATTACACTCAGGTTTCCCGATGTCTCGTCACGGCATTGTTCGCTGACGTACGAAGACGGATTCTGGGTGGTCGATGACTGTGGTAGTCGAAACGGAGTCCGCGTGAATGGCGAACGCGTCGAACGCAAAGTCCTGTACCCGGAAGATCGCATCTCCATTGCCAGCCATCGCTTCATCGTACACTACACTCCGGAAGGTTCCCTGCCGCCCGCCGAAGATGATACGTTTTCAAAAAGTCTGCTTGAAAAAATCGGCATGAAGGATCTGTCGCGTCTGGAACAGAAACGAATCCCCGGCGCGGCAAGCGAAGATGATCAGCCAAAACGAATGACCCTGGAATGAATACACCCACCCTCTGAAATCGGGCAAAACGCTCTGCGAGAAAACCCACTATGCCTACCCTGCTTGTTGTTGACGACGTTGCGACAGATCGACTCCGGATCGCCGGACTGGCTGCCCGCTGGATGAATAGCAATGTGCTGCAGGCGGTCGACGGCGCCACCGCCTTGACGATGATTGAGCAACACCAGCCGGACATAGTGCTGACGGACCTGCACATGCCCGAAATGAACGGATTGCAACTTGTGGAAGCGATCCGGGATCGGTATCCCTACATTCCTGTGATTCTGATGACCGCTGACGGAAGCGAAGAAATCGCAGCGATCGCGTTGCAAAAAGGCGCGGCCAGCTACGTTCCCAAACGCAATCTGGCTCAGAATCTTGAGCGCACATTGCAGCAGGTGCATGTCACCGCCCGCGATGCTCAGATCCAGCCTGAAATCATGCACCAGATTCAGTCCACAAAGACGGAGCTGATTCTGTACAACGATCGCCAGTTGATTCGATCCGCTGTCGGATTGCTCGTCAACTTTCTCCGTTGCATGCCGCTGGGCGATGAAACTGAACGCATGCGAACCGGCATCGCGCTGGAAGAAGCGATGCTCAATTCGTACTACCACGGCAATTTTGATGTGACCGGGGTGGAAGGTGCGACGCCGCAAACCTACGACGCGATCGCCGCCGAACGATCGTCCGTTCGTGAATACGGGCTGCGTCGGATTCATGTGCTCGCCGATATCTCACGCGAACGCGCGATCTTCACGATCCGGGACGGAGGCAGAGGCTTCGACCCGACTCCATTCCTGCAGGGCCGCGTGAAAACTCTCAACGACCGTCATCGCGGAATTCATCTGATGTCCACCATCATGGATGCGATTAACTATAACCAAACCGGCAACGAAGTCACGATGACCCGCAACGCAATCACCGGCATGGCTGAATGAGGATCGCTCACTTCACATCCGACAGTTATTTATCGAGCGATCCTTACTCCGCAGTGCTGGAACGTCCGGGCCGATAGCCCTTTCCTGGTGTGTTCCGAGACTGCTTCTTTGACCCTTTTCCCTTCGCCGCCGATGAGCCTTCTGCCGGTATCGTGTGGACGTATTCGCCGCGAATCCGTGAATTTGCATCCGCCCGGCGCTTTTCCAGTGCTTCACGAGGAGGATTGGAGGGGATCAGGCAGTCGCAGCCCGATCCGATCAGATCCTGCCGACCAGCCTGCTCAAGAGCTTTACGCACGTCAAAATAGTTTTCCGGCTTGAAGAACTGCATCAGGGCTCGCTGCAGTTTTCGATCACGCAGATGCTCAGCCACATAAACCGGCTTTTTCGTGAACGGATCGATCCCCGTGTAATACATCGCGGTGGCCACATCAAAAGGAGCCGGAATAAAATCCTGCACCTGATCCGGACGGTAACCGTTGCGTTTCAGGAACAGAGCCAGGTCAATCATCGCGTGGAGATCGCTTCCGGGGTGGCTGGCGATATAGTACGGGATGATGTACTGCTTCTTTCCGGCAGCCTTCGATTCGCGGTCAAAGACTTCGGCAAACTGTTCAAAATCATCGCTGGCCGGTTTTCGCATCAGATTCAGGACGCCTGCGTCTGTGTGTTCCGGTGCGACTTTCAGATGACCGCCCACATGATGCCGTACCAGGTCCTGCATGTACTCCGGCGATCGACGGGCGAGATCCATGCGGATTCCGCTGGCGACGAACACTTTCTTGATGCCCGGTGTTTCCCTCGCATCCTTCATCAGCTTCACCAGAGGCCCGTGATCGGTTCCCAGTAATTTGCAGATCGTCGGATGCACGCAGGACTGGCGCCGACATTTCGCTTCGACTTCAGGGCGCGTACACCGCATTTCATACATGTTCGCCGTCGGTCCGCCGATGTCGCTGATGACACCTTTGAACTGCGGGTCACGAGTCATGGCTTCAATCTCGCCGATCACAGAGTCATGACTGCGAGACTGAATAATTCTTCCCTGATGAGTGGTGATCGAACAAAACGTGCAGCCACCGAAACAGCCGCGCATGATCGTCACGGAATCCTTGATCATCTCAAACGCAGGGATCTTTTCGACATATGACGGATGCGGTTTTCTGGTGTAGGGGAAACCGTAGATCGAGTCCATGGCGGCCCGCGAAATCGGAAATCGCGGAGGATTGCAGACGACGGCCTGTCGATCGTGGAACTGCACGAGTCCTTTGGCGTTGTATGGATTCGTTTCGTTATGGATAATCTTTGTCGCTTCCGCAAAAGCAGGTTTGTCCGAAGCGACGGTTTCGAAACTCGGCAGACGCAGAAATGTCGGCTCTTTCGACGGATCTCCAAAGCGTTCTTCCGATTCCTTCGCACCCAGCACATACGCCATGCCTCGCATGTCGCGAAGATCACGCACGGTCTCACCGGCAGCCAGCCGTCTGGAGATTTCCAGAATCGTATCTTCCCCCATTCCGAACCCGACAAGGTCAGCCTTGGCATCCAGCAGGATTGAACGGCGAACTTTATCACTCCAGTAGTCATAATGGGCCAGACGCCGCAGCGAAGCTTCAACGCCTCCTGCGATGACCGGGACACCGGGATAGGCCTCACGAGCCCGCTGGCAATATCCGAGCGTTGCGCGATCGGGTCTCAGCCCGATACGGCCACCGGGGGAGTACGCATCGTCATTGCGGACTTTCCGATTGGCGGTATAGTGATTGATCATCGAGTCCATGTTCCCCGCGCTGATCGCGAAGTACAGTCTCGGCTTGCCAAACGTCCGCCAGGCGTCGCAGGACCGCCAGTCGGGCTGGCTGACAATGCCGACGCGAAATCCACCCGCCTCCAGCACGCGGCCAAGAATCGCGCTCGCAAAACTGGGATGGTCGATATACGCATCACCCGTCACAAAGACGATGTCAAGTTCATCCCAGCCTCGTTCGAGTGCTTCCGCCATTGTCATCGGCAAAGGTTTTCGCTGGCATGCTGTATGTTCTCGTGCTGGCAGTGCGGCCAGAGGATCTGAATCGGCATTCGAAAGGTTCAGGATCGGCAGACTGAGTGAAAGTGGATTTGTCATGCGGAAGATCATACCACCCACGATCACAGTCAGCCAGGCGTCGTTGCGTTACTTCATCAAGAATCAACAAACACGGTGACCTGCATCAGGTCTCCCGGTTCGTTGTCCGGAAAAAGCCGGGGACCAGGGGTTTCGTATTCGATGAATGACGCTTTGATGGCTACAATTTGAGGGTTCAGGTCACAAACTGCGAAGGAACTGAATCAATGCCATCCGTCTTCCCCGGAATGGACCCGTTCATCGAAGGATATGAATGGGAAGATTTTCACATCAACCTGATCACTGCGATTCAGTCCGCGCTGGTCCCAGGGTTACGTCCCGATTATGCAGTCCGTGCGGAAAAGCGCATTTACATCGAACATCCGTATGATGATCCCCGACTGATTCGCCCGGACTTGACGATTATCCGCGATCCACTGAGGATCCCCGGCGATCGGCACCCTGCAGGTTCATCTGCAGCGATGCTTGAACCCGTCGAACGGACTCTGCCGGGACCCGTGGATATCGAAGAGACGTACCTTGTCATTCGACATCTCGAATCTTCCGAAGTCATCACGGTCATTGAACTGCTTTCGCCGTCGAATAAGCGTGCGAATGCCGAGGGTCGTGAGGAATACCTGGCGAAACGCGAGGAGATTCTTCGGAGCAGGACGAATCTGGTCGAGATCGATCTGCTGCGCGGCGGCCTGCGGTTGCCGACAGTCGAACCGTTGCCTCCAGGAGACTTCTTTGCGTTCGTATGCCGCGCCAAACGCAGGCGGAAAGTCGATGTCTACGCCTGGCCGCTGAACCATCGCCTGCCGACGATCCCGATTCCGCTGGCGACCGATGATCGTGAAGTCCCGCTGGATCTGCAGGCCGTGTTCGATACCGTCTACGACCGCGCCGGCTACGACTACGCGATCAACTACACGCACACGGTTGTCCCGGCGCTCAACGAATCCGAATCCGCCTGGGCCGGTGAGCTGCTGAAGACACTTCAGCCGAGTCGACCGAATTGCTGATCCAGTGTGCCGCGACTGAGTGTCAGTGCCGTGGGGCGACCGTGGGGGCAATGGTGCGAGTCATCGACGAGGTGTCGCTGACGCAGGAGTTCCTGCATTTCTTCCAACGTTAACCGCTGGCCTGATTTGATGGCGGCTCGGCAGGACATGGTGTGCAGCATGTGATCGAGTAGATCGCGGCGGTTCATCTTGCCCTCATTCTGAATCAATTGCTCCGCAAAATCCTTCACGATGCGGACCAGATTGCCTCGGGGAATCAGAGTGGGGTGCGACATCAGCAGAATTGTCGTGCCGCCAAATTCCTGAAGCTCAAAGCCAATTTCTTTGAGCAGGTCCAGTGATTCCAGCAGTGCGACACATTCTGTGGCAGAACATTCGATCGTTTCCGGGATCAACAGACGTTGACGTTCAACGCCGCCCGACAGGATTCGCTTGCGAAGATGTTCATAGAGAATTCTTTCGTGCAAGGCGTGCTGGTCGATGACTTCCAGACCCGCTTCGCTGGCCACGACAAGGTAGCAATCGTGAATCTGAAAAGCACGGAATTCGTCGAGGCCTGGCCGCGTTGCGACATGCAGGGCTTGCTCGATGTCGAATGCCGCTGAAATCGTATTCACAGGCGGAACAACAGTGTCCGGCTCTGCATCTGTGACAATGACCGCCGTGCCTGATCCGGAGGACGACTCGGGAATATCCCGGAGGGCTGACGCCCTGCCGCTCGCCGGTTGCTCGGGGACTTCCAGTCCGGGATCATTTGACGAGGTCGCAGAATCCAGGGCACCCCTTCGCTGATGCGGTTCTACAGCCAGAGCAGCAATCACATCAGGGTTTGTGAAGACAGCACGATCGTTGGACGACGACCGAGCGAACTCACCGATCCGGGGCGGAGAACTGACAGCCGCGTGCGACGCCCACAGATCGAGTTCTTTCTGAGGCTGCACGGCCGTTGCAGGGCGATCAAAACGCAACTCATTCGGACGCGTGGAGCCCGGACGACCCGAACCAGGCACTTCGATGTTTGAACGAAACTCGAGCGTCAGAAATTTGTCGCGCAGGGTCTTCAGCAATTGCCGATACAGAAGCTGGCTGTCCTGAAAACGGACTTCGCTCTTGGTCGGATGCACGTTGACATCGACCAGAGCGGGCGGGATTTCAAGAAACAGAAAACTGACGGGATGCCGACCGATCATTAACAGTCCGCGATACGCTTCCGCCAAAGCATGCTGCAGGCTGCGATCCTGAATCCAGCGCCCGTTCAGAAACAGAAACTGGTCCTTGCGGGTGGATCGACTCAGCGCAGGCGAACCAACATAACCCCACACACGGATTTTGCCGCCGTCCGGCAGGTCCGCTTCCGATGAAACTGAAATCAGATGATCGGCCACATCGCTGCCGAAGAAGTGACGAATCCGTTCCAGCGGCTCGGCCGCTGCGGGCAATTCGTACACAAGTTTTTCATTGTGCCGCAGCACAAGGTGCAGACGTGGATTGGCGAGAGCAATGCGTGAAAAGTGCTCGGCAATATGCCCGAATTCTGTCGTTCCCTTCTTGAGGAATCGTCGTCGAGCGGGCGTGTTGAAAAAGAGATTGTGAACTTCCATCACGGTTCCGGCCGGACATCCGCAGTCCCGATTGATCACAATCCGGCCGCCGTGACTGTCCAGTTCGCGACCTACGGGACATTCTTCGGGACGCGTACGAATGCGGAACTTTGCGACCGACGCGATGGACGCCAGGGCTTCGCCGCGAAACCCCAGCGTGCTCACATGATCCAGATCAGCATCCGAGCGAATCTTGCTGGTCGCATGACTGGTCACTGCCAGCAGGATATCATCCGGATGAATGCCTTCGCCATTGTCAGAAATGCGAATCAGATCCATACCACCGTTGACGATATCGACTTCGATCCGCGTCGAGAGCGCATCGACGCTGTTTTCCAGCAGTTCCTTCACCACGCTGGCCGGACGTTCAATGACTTCCCCGGCCGCAATGCGGTTGACAACGTGAGCATCCAGTTGCTGAATTCGAGTCATATCAGGGCGTAATCAATTCACAGGTCGAAGAAACGGTCGGTGCGTCGCTGAGAAGTGTAGCGGATCGAGATTCAGATTTCGCGTGTGATCAGCAGGTCCTGCCTGTCGGGCAAGATTTTCACTGCCACGCGAATTAGATGGGGACGAACTTCCGCTTCAGATAAAAGCAGGTGTCTCACTAGTGCAGGACGACTCTGTCGCGGGATCGCTGATATGACAACATTGCCAATCGCGTACGTGCCACCGTCCAGTCCTCCGGAAGCCGGGAACTGGCCGCCGCCCACAGAACCGAATTCCTGCCACAACACGATGCGGCCGAGTCGTGGTCGCCCGATTGAGTCACCGCGAGAGCTACATCGACCAGTTCACAAACAGAACAACCGTCTTCAAGGGACTCGACGAGTAAATTCGCCGTCGCTTTCGATGACGTTTCCTGGAGTAATCGGGTGGCAAGTCGCCTTAGATTATCAATTCTGCAAGAGTGCCTTAAGGACCGCCTGAGGTCGAAACACCAGACATCAGGGAAGCGTGGCTGCAGATAAACGCAATTCTTTGATATCATTGGTCTGAGTCTTGGTTTGGAACACGGAACGAAGCGCGATCAGACGCGGAGAAACAGTTATGCTCACCTCGAATTGGGCAGTGATGGGGATAATTTTTCTTGGTGTGTGTCAGGAGGTATCTCCCGTCGATTCGGGCAACGTGAACCAGCAACTCCAAGAAATCAGTGATCTGAATTTTTTAGGTCACGGTACAAGCTACGCCGGGCTTGTGGACGCTTTACCAACGGGCATTCTATGGAGTATTCCCACAATTCTCGATGAGCCGGCACTCGTCAGAAATGGCGTCAACCTGGACAACATGGCCCTCCCTGCTTCTCCTTTTCATGCCGGAGGCATCAGGCGCCGTTCTTCGCTTCGCTTTGTGCTTGATGTCGGAGGCCTGGCGTATTTCGTCAATGATAACAAGCAGTTGGTGGTCACGACGAAGCCCCTCGCCCGAGTAAAATGGATGACAACACTGCCGAAGCCTTCGATCGAAGACTTGAAAGCTGATTCGCTTGACAAACGTCGCGAGGCAGCGTTCGCGGCGGGATTCTACCACCTTGATCCTGCCGTTTGGCTACAGCCATTGGTCAGAGCACTGGAAGATGCCGACCGCGATGTGCAGTTTGATTCTGCATTCGCCCTTGGGGAATTTGGCCCTCAGGCGAACGACGCGATCGATGCGCTCATCGCTTTGCTTAAGTCAAAAGATCTCACTTTGCGTGAAGCGGCCACGTGTGCGTTGGGGAGAATTGGTCCAAAGGCTTTGGTCAGGTTAGAGGAACGCATCTATGATCCGGATCCGACGATCGCTCTCTCAGCGATAAAGGCCTTTGGCACAATGGGCAGTGCAGGAAATGAGGCGGTGCCGGAGTTGATCGCGGCCGGAAAACACTATGCGGATCTGAAAGTGAGTTGGGATAACAGCGAGTACTGCACATTCTGCGCAGCGATTGCTTCGGCGCTTTCGCAAATTGAACTTGGCGATGCGGTTGCCCCGTTACGAATTCTGCTCAGCTCAGACAGTGCGGGAATTCGGGCGTTCG
>Ga0105046_10010782_pt1 | contig 14216 bp, 14 predicted proteins | sample MAT03_FD_78385 | JGI IMG/M metagenome (GOLD analysis project Ga0105046, IMG submission 78385) | Freshwater microbial communities from Lake Fryxell liftoff mats and glacier meltwater in Antarctica - MAT-03 (megahit assembly) | ecosystem: Environmental > Aquatic > Freshwater > Ice > Liftoff... | reverse complement strand
TTAAAAGTAACGGCAATACTTGGCAGAACAAATCTCGGACTTTTGCTGAATGCAATTGAGTATGTAACTGAAAATAAAAAACTTAAACATCTTTATTTTGAAGGCAACATTAATTCATATACTTATGCTGATGAAGGTGCATCACTTTATGATGTGTTAAATCTATCTAACGGCAGAAGAAAACTGATTCGTGACAAACTCATAAAACAAATGCGTGATATGAAAGATCTGCAGGATTATATAGGAAATACGGGGGATTCCCAATTTTCTATGTTGGTTGAAATAGTAAAAAAATACGGTAACGATATTCCGAAAATCATCAACTCAATAAAGGACAAGCATGTAGAAAATGATGAAAAGGAAAAAGCCGAAATTATTTTTTCAACAGTTCACAGATGCAAGGGAATGGAATATGATGAAGTGCGGATAGTTAATGATTTTATTACGGAAGAAAAATTAGAGAAGCAATTAGAAGAAATTAAAAAAGAAGGATTAAGTTTATCAAAGTTAAATGAAGAGATTAACCTTTTGTATGTTGCGGTTACACGAACTAAAAGTATAATTCATATTCCGGATACTTTTGTACCGGATAAATTTCCTGTTTCATCCGATATAAAACTGACAAAGACAGAATCAAAAAATTATAAGAAAGAAAATTATTTTTTTGGTAAAAGTTCGAATAAGAAAAAAGATTACAATCAGAAGGCAGAGGACAAAGCATATACAGTTGAACATCTTAGAAAAAATCACAAAGCAGCATATTCGCCATGGACTGAAAAATCTGATAATGAACTAAAATCAATGTATTGCAAGGGTACAGGAATAAATGAAATAGCAGTTCATTTTGGACGAACAAAAGGCGCAATAATTTCAAGGATTGAAAAATTAGATTTGGGAGATATATACGGGTGAAAAATTATGTGCAAACAAATATAGATGTATTCATCAAATCAGGAAAATATTACTGGACATAAGTGAACATTGATATAAAATAAATTTATAAATATCCTGAATAAAACTAAAATGAATTAAAAATGACAAAGCCGGAAATTAAAAATTTATTTAAAGAAGCTTTGATTGAAGTACTTGATTCGAAGCCTGAATTGATTCAAAATGCAGTAATGAGTGCCATTGAAGATATTGCTTTTATAAAGGCGATTGAGGAAGGTGATAAAAAAGATTTTGTAAATTACGATGAACTCATGAAAGTTATGGATAAAAAAATCAGTTCATTGGATAAATAGACAATGACAATTAATGCTGAAAAAACTTTTCTAAAAGATGTTGAAAAAATAAAAGATAAAGTTCTTCTTATAAACCTTCAAAAAATAATATCAAATCTTAACGATGTAAGTTCAGTTTCCGAAATACCAAAATTAAAAAAATTAACAGCAAAAATAATTATTACAGAATAAGATTGGGTGACTATAGAGTTGGAATGTCAGTTATTAATAATGAAATAAGTTTAATCAGATTTCTTCACAGAAAGGATATTTACAAATATTTTCCTTAATACACCATTTATAAATTTACATTAAAAAATTATTAAAAAATTTACTTTAAATAAAATATTCTTATTTGCATTAATTTTTACAGGATGCAGTAATCCGACTCCCGAAAAATATTTTAATGTTGCGGTTTTAAATTCTAATTTTATTGTCGGCTTTGCAAATGAAGGTCTTTCGCGTGAATTAGAATCTCCTTCTGTGAAGATGGCGGAAAACAACACGGAGACTGTTACGATGAAGAGAAGTGAAGTGATAGAATCGAAGATTCAGTTTATTGACGAACAATATGACAATGTAAAAAGTCTTAAAATTACCGATGATTCAAAAGACATAATGGATGCTTCATTGGCGCTGTATAGTTTTGTCCTGCCTGTTTATAAAACCGAATACACACAGCTTGCAAAATTGTATGACAATAATGAAAGTAAAGATCAAATTGAAACACTCACAAAATTAATTCATGATAAATATTTTCCGCGCTTTGAAGAACATTATAAAAAGCTTATAGCCGCAGGTAAAGTTTATGCAGCAAAGCATAATATTAAAGTTAACTGGGGCACAGATTAAGAATATTTTTTGAATTTAAATTCAATTCTGCTTAAATAAAAAGACAAATCTTTTTGGACGGAAGTGGTTTTAATCCCCCAAAATTATTAGAAATAACATTTTTAAACTTATCAGAAATGCGTATATTATTTAAATTTTTAACAATATTTGAACATAATTTTAATTACAGGTGGACCTTCTGCAGAGCGTGAAGTTTCGATTGCAACAAGTAAAAGCATTTTAAAGGCATTACGGGAATCCGGTCATAATGTAAAAGTCGTAGATCCTGTAAACGGAAATTATTCAGTAAGTGAAGAAGAAGTTTTCGGAGATTTAATCAGTAAGAATTCCCCTTCTCTGCAAAAATTAGATGAAATTCATAAGACTTCGGGAAAGAACATACTGTCCTGTATTAATTCAGATATTTTCAATAATATAGATCTTGCATTTCTCGGTGTTCACGGGAAATTTGGTGAAGACGGAATGATTCAGACTTTACTTGAGCTAAGAGGAATTCCTTATACCGGCTCGGGAATATTTGCATCGGCACTTGCGATGGATAAAGATATTTCAAAAATTATTATGAATGAGGCAGGGATAAAAACTCCGGCTTCAGTTAAGTTAAATAAGAATTCAGATACTAAACCAGAAGAAATTAATAAACAGATTTCCGAAAAAATCGGTTATCCCTGTGTAGTAAAGCCAAATGATGAAGGAAGTACAGTCGGGCTTACTATTATTCAGCCTGATGTGGAAGATATGCAGTTGCAAAATGCTTTGGACCTGGCTTTTAATTATTCCGATAAAGTTTTGATAGAGAAATATATTAAGGGACGCGAGCTTACAGTTCCGGTGATAGGAGATGAAGCATATCCTGTAATTGAAATCAGACCGAAAGGCGGATTTTATGATTACGAACATAAATACACAAAAGGAATGACTGAATATTTTTGCCCTGCTGAGATTTCTGTTGAAATAGAAAATAAAGCAAAGTCGGACGCATTGAAGGCACACAGGGCATTGGGTTGTGAAGTTTATTCGAGAGTTGATTTTATACTTGATGAAAATAATGAACTGTATTGTCTTGAAGTAAATACATTACCGGGAATGACAGATACATCGCTTGTTCCAAAGTCTGCAACAGCATACGGAATGTCATTTAATAATCTGATAAATAAAATAGCAGAGCTTTCATTACAAAAATATAAGAATGGAAAAGTCTGAAGGAATTAAAGATAAAGACGGATTAATTAAAATTATATTCAGATTTATAAAATACAATCTGAGAATAGTTTTAGTGATAATATTTTTTACGGGATTAATTTCATTTGCAGTTTTTGGCAATAAAGGATTGATACAGAGATTTAAACTTGAATCAGAGAAGAAAGATCTGGAAGTAATGCTTGATGCAGAGATTAAGAAGACCAAAGAACTTCAGAATGAAATTGAAGAATTGAAAACTTCTGAAAGTAAGCAGGAAAGAGTAGCCCGCGAAAAATATGGAATGACGAAAGAGGGTGAAAAAATTTATAAAGTTATAATTGACAGTACAAAATAAAAAATCTGAATTGAAAGAAATCGTAAACACTTTAGAATCAATATTAAAAATAAATTCACCGACAGGTTATACAAAAGATATAATTAGTTTCATTGAAGGAATCTTCAAATCTGATTCTGATAAGAATTTATTTATAAGTAAAACGAATAAAGGTTCGCTACTGATATCATTCAGCGAAAATCCTGAGCTTGTAATCTCAGGCCACATAGACACTCTGGGTGCGATGGTAAAAGAAATCAGAGACAACGGAACAATTGGTATTACGATGCTCGGTTCGTATCCACTTAACTCTTTTGAAGGAGAATACGTAACCATCAGAAATTCAAAAGGGAAATTATACAGAGGAACATTACTTTTGAATAATCCGGCATCACATGTAAACAGAAATGTAGGTACAGAAGAGAGAAAACTAACCAATATGTCAGTGAGATTAGATGAATTAGTGGAGAGTGCTAAAGAGGTGAAGAGCAAAGGTATAAATGTCGGAGATTTTATTTTTTATGATACGAGATTTGAATTTACGGAAAGCGGATTTGTTAAATCGAGATTTTTGGATGACAAAGCATGTGTAGCAGTAATGATAGAGTTGATTAAAGAATTGAAAAAAAACAAAGTTAATAAAAAAGTCGGATTCTATTTTTCAAATTACGAAGAAGTGGGACACGGATCATGTGTGGGAATTCCTGATTCAGCTAATGAACTTTTAGTTCTGGATATGGCAGTGATCGGTGACGGATGTACGGGAAAGGAAGATGCGGTTTCTATTTGTTCAAAAGATTCTTCCGGACCATATGATTTTGATGTTACAAATAAATTAAGAGATTTGGCAATAAAGAAAAAAATTAAATACGAAATGGATATTTATCCGTATTACGGTTCGGACGGAAGTGCGGCATTAACAGCCGGATATGATGTCAGAGTTGGATTAATCGGACCGGGAGTTTCAGCATCTCACGGCGTAGAACGAACCCACCAAAATGCATTAAAAGAAACCTATAATTTAACCAAAGCTTATATAGACAATTTCTAATAATTTTTTTAAAAATACATTTTAGATTTAATATTAAATTTTAATACAGGATATTATTATTGATGTATTTTAGTTGTTGAATATTGTTTTGTTTAATTTGTTTAAATAAGATAAATAATTTTTTAAAATTGTGAAAAGAGTAGTATCGGGAATAAAGCCATCGGGAGATTTAACATTGGGAAATTATCTCGGGGCAATGAAAAGGTGGGCAGAAAATCAGCATAAAGAAGGATATGAGAATTTCTTTTTTGTTGCTAATCTGCATGCGATAACAGTGAAGCAGGATGCAGAAGAATTAAAGAAACGGACTTTTGATATAGTTGCGTGGTTGCTTACAGTAGGAGTCGATCCTAATAAATCAGTAATTTTCATACAATCAATGATACCGGCGCACAGTGAAATCTGCTGGATATTAAATAATTACGTGACGATGGGCGAACTTGGAAAGATGACACAATTCAAAGATAAATCATCGAAAGCGGGTAAGGAAGGTCAATTAGTTGGATTATTTGAATATCCTGTATTGATGGCAGGAGATGTTTTAATTTACGATGCTGATGAAATCCCTGTCGGAATGGATCAGGTACAGCATGTGGAATTAAGCAGAACGATAGCTGCGAGATTCAATAATATTCACGGAGAGACATTCAGAATTCCCAAGGCGACATTATCTGAGAAGACGTCTAAGATAATGAGTCTGAGCGATCCTTTAAAAAAAATGAGTAAGAGTGAATTGAATGAAGGATATATAGGGCTCGAGGAAACACGAGAATTAATTATTAAAAAGTTTAAAAGAGCGGTTACAGATTCTGATAATCAGATCAGATTTGGAAAAGATAAACCTGCTATAAGTAACTTACTTGTGATATTGTCAGAGTTCACTGACAAGTCTGTAGAAGATTTAGAAAAAGAATTTGAGGGAAATGGATACGGAGAATTTAAAAATGCAGTTGGGGAGACAGTAGCAGAGAAGCTTGGAGAGTTACAGAGAAAATTTCATGAAATCAGAAATAGCGAAGAGAGATTGAACAATATAATTACAGAGGGAAATAAAAGAGCATCGACACTTGCGAATGAAAAGTTAGGGTTAGTGAAAGAGAAATTAGGATTGATATAGCTGCAGATATTTTTTTTTGCAATTTTAAAAATAATTTTTCACCACTCGCCTCGCTAAACTTGTCGGAGCGGGCAGATTCCCGCTTGGACAAACGTAGCGAGGCAGCATAGATTAAAATTTGTAATATTTGAAAAAAGGAAATCAGTTATATTTAAAGAGTTCATAGAAATTTTTAAAATATTTATTAATCTGTGGTAAAAAATAAAAAATTTAATTAATAAAGAAATAAACAATATTGATAGAGCCGTCAGCGAAAGATAAGATTAAACAGGATGATTTAAAAAGCAGCGGAGAGATTCCGAATCATGTTGCTATAATAATGGATGGTAACGGCAGGTGGGCAAAGTCAAAAAATTTATCAAGAGTATTTGGTCATAATGAAGGTGTGAATTCGGCACGGGATATAGTGGAGGCGTCGGGGCAGCTTGGAATTAAGTATTTAACACTTTATACTTTTTCGACAGAGAACTGGAAGAGACCGAAGATGGAAGTTGCATTACTTATGAAGTTATTGATACGTTCAATCCGAAGTGAGACAGACCGTCTGAATCAGAATGATGTCAGATTAATTGCAACCGGAGATTTAGAAAATCTGCCGGATAAAGTTATGAAAGAACTTCAGGATGCGATGGACAGGACAAAGGAAAATAAGTTAATGACATTAAATCTTGCATTGAGCTATAGCGGCAGATGGGACATTGTGAATGCGGTTAAAAAAATCGTGAAGGAACAAAATGAAGGAAAAATTGATTTAGAGGATATAAACGAAAAAACCTTTCCGGAATATCTTGCAACGAATGATATTCCTGATCCTGATTTATTGATAAGGACGGGTGGGGAATTTAGAATCAGTAATTTTTTATTATGGCAGCTTGCTTACAGTGAGATATACATTGATAATAATTACTGGCCTGATTTCAAGAGAGTACAGTATTACAAGGCAATTTCAGAATTTCAGAAAAGAGAAAGAAGATTTGGGTTAGTCAGTGAACAATTAAAAAAGAAAAATCAGAATTAAATTATGTCAATAACAGTAAAGATAAAAATATTTATATTTTCAGTTTTAATATTAGCTTTAGTTTATAATAATTCATATTCTCAGGTAGAAAGTCCTGCTACATACAGAATTGCAAGTATTGATACAAAGGGAAATAAAAATTACGAATCAAATACAATAATTACATATTCAGGATTAAATTTAGGGCAGGAGATTAATTTCCCGTCTGATGATACAAAGGAAGCATTGACAAGGTTATGGAATATCGGAATATTTTCGGATGTCAAACTTTATATTGATAAGAAGTTTGGAAATGAAATATATGTAGTCATAGAGGTAGAAGAGCTGCCAAGGGTTGAAAATATTGAGATTACAGGTAACGATGAATATTCTTCTGATGACCTGAAGGATTATATAAGTTTAGTAACAGGGGAAGTTGTATCAGAGCAAAAATTAAAAGACATACAATTTAATCTGGAAAAATATTATGCAGAAGAAGGATATGGACTTGCAAAAGTGAAAGTAGATAAATTAATATCCGCAGGAAATGAAGCAAGGATAAGAGTTAAGATAGAAGAAGGTAATAAACTGTCAGTAAATAAAATCAGTTTTGAGGGAAATAAATTTATTTCGTCGGATGATCTTGAAGGGGCAATGGATGAAACTTCCGAAAAAGTATGGTGGAAGTTATGGGACGGAGCTACATTTGACAAAAAGAAATTTGACGGTGATTTAAAATTAATTGAAGAGTTTTACAAGGAGAAAGGTTTTAAAGATGCAACTGTGACAGCTCATATTTTAGATATACTTCCATCCAAAGAAGATGTAAACATTAAAATAAAAATTGATGAAGGTAAACGATATTATATAAACGATGTAACATTTGAAGGAAATAAATTATATGATTCGAAATTTCTCAAATTCAAACTTAACATGAGACCGGGTGAAGTATATAATACAAAGAAAGTACAGCAGAATATTTACGGTAACGAAACTGAGACTGATATAAGTTCATCATATTTAGATAACGGTTATTTGTCCTTCAGTGCTGAGGTGGATGAAAAACCTATTGGTGAAAATAAAATTGATCTTAATATAAAAATAAATGAGAATCGTCAGTTTAAGTTTGGTTTGATAGGATTTGATGGAAATGATAAGACACAGGATAAAGTAATCAGGCGGGAGGTATTTACGGTTCCGGGTGATTACTTTAACAAGAGTAATATAAAAAGAAGTATGCAACAGCTTTCGTCATTGAATTATTTTAATCCCGAAAAATTAACACAGGATATTTCACTGGCAAATGACAGTACAGTTAATATGAAATATATTGTACAGGAAAAGTCTTCTGACCAGTTCAATGCATCGGTGGGATTCAGCGGTAGCTATGGAGTAACAGGGTCACTTGGATTAACATTTAACAACTTTGATATAACACAACCTTTTTCAGGCGGTGCGGGTCAGATATTAACATTTAACTGGTCATTTGGAACAGGCGGTACTTACAGAACATTTGACATAGGATTTCAGGAGCCATGGTTTTTGAACACACCGACTCAGCTTGGATTTAATATTTTTGATACAAGGCAGACATATTCAAACATCGAAACAAAAGAGACAGGAATTTCTTCTAATATCGGAAGAAGATTTAAATTTCCGGATGATTATTTCAGAGGTGACTGGACAGTAAAATTTCAAAGATCGAATACAATAAACGGAGGATTGATATATAAAGAGGGATTCCAAAATCAATTTAGTATAAGACAGATTATTTCAAGATCAACAGTGTTTGAGCCGGTATTTCCTACATCCGGAACTAGAGTATCATTATCTTCAGAGTTATCGGGAGGTCCATTTTTACCCGGAACAGTAAACTTCACCAAAAACATATTTATTACTGAAGCATATACACCATTAAGCATCAACAGAAAATTAGTATTATTTACTTCATTTCAATTTGGTTCTATCAATACATTTTCGGATGATAAATATGTTCCGCCGAATGAATTATTTTATATGGGAGGAAACGGACTTACAAATAATACGATTCCATTAAGAGGTTATGATGACAGATCGGTTGGAGTTGTAAATTCCGCTTTTAATCCAATAGGTGGAAAAGTAATTATGAGAAACGGATTAGAGTTAAGATATTCATTATCACAGGATCCACTACCAATATTTGTGCTGTTATTTGCTGAGGCAGGAAATGTATGGGAAGATATTACAAGGACAGATCCTTTTGATTTAAGAAGAGCAGTAGGGTTCGGAACGAGACTGATATTACCGGCAGTAGGATTGGTAGGATTTGATTTTGGTTACGGATTTGACAGAAAAATAGTTGACGGACAGGATTCAAAATGGCAGTTTCATTTTCAATTCGGAAGAGGATTTTAATAAACAGAATAAAACAATAATAATGATTAACATTAAAAATAAAAAAACAAGAAGGAGAACATTTTTGAAAACAAGTTATGTGAAATATTTTTTAATTTTAGCATCTGCAGTATTTATATTAGGATACAGTAATGCACAATCACAGGTCAAGTTGGGATTTGTTGACAGTGAAACGATATTGAAACAATTACCGGAGGCTCAGAAAGTACAATCAGAACTTGAGGGATTACAAAAACTATATGTTGATACAATCCAGACCCGTGAAGCGGATATTAAATCTAAAGCTGAAACTTTCAAAGCAAAGTATGATGATGCACAAAAGAAAGTAGAAACAGGAGCAGTGAAATCCGATGCAGAATTAAAAGATTTGCAGGATGAAATCGGAAATCTTCAGAGAGAGTTACAGGGATTAGATGAAGGTTTAGGTCAGTATAAACAATCAATTCAGAGTATATTGGTAGCAAGACAGGCAGAGCTGTTTAAACCGGTAAAAGAAAAAATAACAAAGACGATAGAAGAAGTTGCCAAGACATTGAAAATTAATTTTGTTTTTGACAAAGCAGACGGAACTTTGTTATACGGTGATAAAGAGTATGATATAACTTTTAAAGTTCTTGATAAATTAAAATAAAGTTTAATTATTTTTAAATTCAGAATAATTAAAAAATAATATTGCCTGCATTATATTAAGTGCAGGCATTTTAATATTTAAATTTTAAAATATGAATAAATCAAAATTTATTTATGCTTCATTTTCAATAATTTTCATTCTGACGATTTTAACATCAGTCGCATTTTCGCAGACTAAAGTCGGATATATTGATTCAAAGAAAATTATTGAATCAATGCAGGAGTCCAGGGATGCAAAAGTAAGATTAGATAACTTAGTTGCGCAATGGCAGACAGAATTAAAAGTATTACAGGACAGTCTCAGCACACTAAAAAATGATTTTGAAAAGAAAAAATTAATTTTAACTGAGCAGCTAAAGCAACAGACGGAGAAGCAAATTACTGACCTTGAAACGGCAGTTACAAATTTCAAAGTACAGAAATTCGGTGAAAACGGCGAATACATACAACAGCAGAAAGAGTTCATGAAGCCGGTACAGGACAGAATTTTCAAAGCCATTGAAATAGTAGCAAAAGACGGCGGGTTTGATTACGTATTTGACAGGAGCAGCGACATATTATTATTGTATGTAAATGAAAATTATGATTTAACTACAAAAGTAATAAATCAAATTGCAGGCAAATAGTGAATATAAAGGAAATAGCAAACTTACTTAACGGAGAAACAGAGGGTAATGAAAGTATTGAGATTACGGGAGTAGGGAAAATAGAAACTGCTTTACCAAACGAAATTACATTTATTTCTAATCCGTTATATGAAAAATTTTTTAATACGACCAAAGCCGGTGCGGTAATCATCTCAGAGGAATTTATAATTAAGCAAAACAGAGATGACATAACAATAATCCGTGTTGAAGATCCCTATATTTCTTTTTTGAAATTACTGGAAGTTTTTGAAATTGAAAATAATGATAATGATAATGATAATGATAATGAGTTTACGATTTCAGAAAATAGTTTTATAGATACTGAAACAAAACTGGAAGATAATATTTATATAGGAAATTTTGTATCAGTTGGGAAAAGCAGTAAGATTGGTACAAATACAAAAATTTATGCAAATTCTTCAATAGGTAAAGAAGTTTCAATTGGAAAAAATTGTATGATTTATTCAAATGTGGTAATTTATAGTGGATGTATTATAGGTGATAATGTGATTATACATTCAGGGACAGTGATTGGTTCGGATGGATTTGGATTTGCGAAACAGGAAGACGGACATTACAAAAAAATTCCACAGACAGGAATTGTAGTTATAGAAGACAATGTTGAAATAGGTTCGAACACCTGCATTGACAGGGCAACAATAGGTGAAACAAAAATCTGCAAAGGAGTAAAGCTCGATAATCAGATACAAATCGCGCACAATGTAGAGATAGGCGAAGACACTGTAATTGCTGCACAGGTGGGAATTGCAGGCTCGACAAAAATCGGAAAGCGATGTATGATAGGTGGCCAGTCCGGGATTGTCGGACATATAAACATTTGTGATGATGTAATTATCGGGGCATCTGTAGGTATTTCGAAATCGATTGAAAAGCCCGGAATTTACACCGGATACAGAGGCAGACCTCATAAAGAAAATTTAGTTACAGAAATTAATATAAGAAATTTAAGTAAGCTCGAAAAAAGATTATCCGATCTTGAAAAAATAAATAAATAATTTTATGTTAGAAAAGCAAAGGACAATTAAAAATTCTGCAACACTTTCCGGAGTCGGGCTTCACACCGGGAATAAATCCAACATGACATTTAAGCCGGCACCTGAAAATTACGGAATAAAATTTAAGAGAATTGATTTGAAAGATTCTCCGGAAATTCCTGCAGACATAGATCATGTTATTGATATCTCACGCGGAACTACTATTGCAAAAAACGGTGCAGAAGTTCATACAGTCGAGCATGTACTCGCAGCCATTATGGGAAGTGAAATAGATAATATTATAGTTGAGCTTGACTCGAATGAGCCGCCTGTGATGGATGGAAGTGCGATTTATTATGTAGAGACTTTGAAGAAAGCTGAGATTATTGAACAGGAAGCAAAGAGAGATTATCTTGTAATAGAAGATACGGTTCATTATCATGATGATGAAAATAATGTTGATATTGTTGCTCTTCCTTTGAAAGATGATTTCAGAATTTCAGTAATGGTAGATTACAATAATCCGGCTTTAGGCGTTATGCATACAGGATTATTTAATTTGCACAAAGAATTTGAAACTGAATTTGCACCATCGAGAACATTTTGTTTTTTAAGTGAGATTGAATATTTAATATCACAGGGACTTATCAAAGGCGGAGATTTAAATAATGCAATTGTCATAGTGGATAAAGATGCGAATGCAAATGAACTTATCGAATTGACAAAAAAACTTGGGATTGAAGAAAGCATAATTCTCGGTTCGAGCGGAACTCTTAATAACAAAGAGCTAAGATTTAAAAATGAACCTGCAAGACATAAGCTGCTGGATTTAATCGGAGATATGGCATTGATAGGTGCACCTGTAAAAGGACAGATACTTGCAGCAAGACCGGGACATAAATCGAATGTTGAGTTTACAAAGATTCTGAGAAAACTTTATCTTCAAAAGAAGATTGAGAAAAAATTTCAGGTTATGAAATCCGAGAATTGTATATTTGATATTGAAGCAATTTTAGAAATCATGCCGCACAGATATCCGTTTCTTTTGGTTGACAGAATCATTGATATTGAAATGGGGAAACGAATTGTCGGAATAAAAAATGTAACTTACAACGAGCCGTTTTTCAACGGGCACTTTCCTAACAAAAGGGTTATGCCGGGAGTTTTGATAGTGGAGGCAATGGCACAATGCGGATTTATTCTTGTATTAAATTCTGTTGATAATCCTGAAAACAAAATGGCATACTTTGCATCAATCGAAAAAGTAAGATTCAGAAAACCTGTAACACCGGGAGATCAGTTGATTTTTGAAATGTACTTATTGTCTTTTAGAAGCGGCATTTGTAAGATAGCCGGTAAAGCATATAAAAATTATATCGGCGGGGAAGTTGTTTGTGAAGGCGAATTTATGGCTTCGATTGTCGATAAATAAAAACAAATTATTTTATTTTTTATCTTCCGACAAAGCTTCAACTCCCGGAAGTTTTTTACCTTCCAAAAATTCTAATGATGCACCTCCGCCGGTTGAGACATGAGTAACTTTGTCTTCTAATCCGGCTTTTGCAATTGCACTTGCGGAATCACCTCCGCCAACAATACTAACAGCACCTTTAGCAGTAGCTTCAGCCAGAGATTTTGCAACCTCCATTGTTCCTGTAGCAAAAATGTCAATTTCAAAAACTCCCATAGGTCCATTCCAGATAATCGTATTCGATTTTAAAATTTCTTCTTTATATTTATGAATCGTCTTCGGTCCGATATCAACACCGATCCAGTCATTGAAATCAGAGGTAATTCTGTCAGCGAACATTTCCTTTGTCTGTGCAGCTTTATCAAATTTATCAGCCATCAAAACATCTTCAGGAAGTTCGAATTTGGTTTTTGAAGTTTTAACTTTTTCAAGAATTTCTTTAGCGAGCGGAATTTTATCTTCTTCGAGAATTGATTTACCGATATTATAACCAAGTGCTTTATAAAAAGTAAACATCATTCCTCCGCCGATAAGAATAGTATCAGCAATGTTTAAAAGATTTTCGAGTACATCTATCTTACCGGAAATTTTAGAACCGCCGAGAATTGCACACAAAGGTCTTTTTGGATCAGCAATAGCAGCAGTTAAATATTTCAATTCTTTTTCCATAAGAAATCCTGCCGCACATGTATCTATAAAATGAGTAACACCTTCAGTAGAAGCATGAGCTCTGTGAGCAGTTCCGAATGCATCGTTTACATAAATATCCCCGTACTGTGCAAGTTTCTTAGCAAAATCCTTATCATTATTTTCCTCTTCTTTATAAAATCTTAAATTTTCAAGAAGTAAAACATCACCGGGCTTCATGTTATTTGTCACATCAATATTATCATCGCTTATACAATCATCCGAAAACAAAACAGGTTTGTTCAAAACATTTGAAAGATATTCTGCTATAGCAGACAGAGAATATTTCATATTCTTTTCACCTTTAGGTCTTCCGAGATGACTCATTAAAATACATTTACCTCCGTTTGAAATAATTGCTTTTATTGTAGGTAGTGATTCTAATATTCTTTTATCATCTGTTATTGTGCCTTCTTCATCGAGCGGAACATTGAAATCAACTCTTACAAGTATTCTATTACCGCTGATTTTATTTTCGTCTATTAATTTTTGTATAGATAATTTTGACATTTTTTATTTACGGTTAATTGTTTTTTAGATATTGCAAAATACAGTTTTGAGAAAAAATTTTACATACAAATAAAATACCCTTTGACAAAATATTCAGATTTGTCAAAAGGTATAAAATATTTTTAA
>Ga0105046_10010779_pt1 | contig 14219 bp, 10 predicted proteins | sample MAT03_FD_78385 | JGI IMG/M metagenome (GOLD analysis project Ga0105046, IMG submission 78385) | Freshwater microbial communities from Lake Fryxell liftoff mats and glacier meltwater in Antarctica - MAT-03 (megahit assembly) | ecosystem: Environmental > Aquatic > Freshwater > Ice > Liftoff... | reverse complement strand
GATATCGAGCAGCGCAAAGGTGATCTGGCTGCCGCCCGGCCCCGCGCCCTGGCCCCCACCCTGGCCGCTGCCCGCTTCACCACGGCCGGTGACCACCGCGTTGCCGACCACCCAGAACTCGCGGCCATCGCGGCCGCGCATGCGGCACTCGAAGGTTTCAGCCTCGCCGTCGGCAAGCGACTGCCGGTAGTGCGTGGCGCGCAGCGGATGCGCCGGGTCGGCGGTGGCAACAATGTTGATCGGCTCGCCGACAAAATCGGCCAGCTCGCCGCCAAACATGCGGCGTGCCGATCGGTTCATCCACTCGATGCCGCCGTCGCCCACGGTGACGATGCCCACCAGCACCGAATCGAGGATCGCCCGTGTGCGCTCGGCCTGCAGCTGCACCGCCTCACGCGCACGCTGGCGCTCGTCGACGTCGACATACGAGCAGATCAGGTCCGACTCGGCATCGGCCTCATCCACCCGCCGCTTGCTGACCTGCACCCACAGCAGCCGGCCATCGCGCCGGCGCAGCCTGCGCTGGCCGCTCCAGCGCCCGCTCTGCGCCAGCGCCTGCAGGTGCTGCGCCTGCAGGCGCTGGTAGGCCAGCGCATCCTCAAACAGCGCCGACAGCGGCATGCCCAGCAGCTCGCCCACCGCATAACCGGTGAGTCCGGCCAGCGCCTCGTTGGCGCGCACGATGCGGTTCTGGTGCAGGTAGGACAGGCCGACATCGCTGAGCGTGAACATCAGCGCGCGCTCACGCGCCAGCGCCTCCAGTTCGGCCCGTTGCGCCTTGAGCCGCGTCACATCGGTCAGCACCAGCACCAGTTCGGGCGCGCCGCCCACCGGCGCGCGGCTGGCCGACAGCGCATACCAGACCGTGCCGCCTTGCGGGCCGGGCCGCGAGAACTCGATCTCATGGCGGCCTTCGTGGGCCGCGGCGCCGTGCTCGGGCGCGGCCAGCGCGCGGCGCAGCAAGGCCTGGGCCGAGGGCTGGTCGGCCAGCAGTTCGTCGAGCAAGGCACCGGCGGCGCGGCCCGCCGGCAGACCCAGCATGGTCTCGAAACTGCGGTTGCAGCGCACCAGCCGCTCGCCGCGCAGATAAGCGATGCCGGCGCTGGTGCCGTCGAGGATGGTCGACAGCTCACGCAGCAACTGCTCGCCGCGGCGGTGCGAGGCCTCCTGCTCGGTGACATCGAGCGTGACAACCGACAGCGCGGCGCGCCCGCCGGTCAGCTCGCCGGGCTCCACCCGCGTCAGCAGCCAGCGCAGGCCGAGATCGGGCACCTTGACCGCATAACGCACCTGGGCCCGGCGGCCTTCGCGCAAGGCGCGCTGCAGCCGGTCAAATTCTTTGATCGATTCGGGCTCCACCTGGTCACGGCCGATGGCTTGCAAACCGGCGGGCAGGCCGGCCGCGGGCGCGGCTTCGGCGCCGGCACTGGCCCCGCTGCGCGGCGGCCGGCTCTGCAGCCAGCCACGCGAGGCCTCGTAGGTGGCCAGGCCAACACCGGCGGTGTCCATCAGCGCACCGATCTCGAGCTGGGCCAGGTCGTGCTCATCCTCCAGGCTGCGGTCCTCCACCACCGCCATCACCCGCAGCGCGCCGCCTTCGCCCAGGAAGGCGCGCAGCCGTGCGCTCAGCCGCTGGCGTCGGCCATCGGGCAAGGCCACCGTGGCCCGCACTTCCAACGCGCGCATGCCGGGCTGCAAATCGGCAACTTGTGGCTCACCTTCCCAAGCCAGCAACTGGCGCAGATCAGCAGGTGCGTCGGCCATCCTTACCGGCGCCCAGCCCACCAGGGCCTCAAAAGCGCCGTTGCTGCGCAGCACCAGGCCGGCGCTGTCGTAGACCAGCATGCCTACCGGGCTGAGGTCAAACCATTGGTCAAGTTCTTCGCCGGGTTGCGTCGCCTGCAGCCGCGCCTGATGCTCGGGTGCGGTGTCGTGCAGCAGCGACAACAGCAGCGGCCGGCCGTCGTCGGCGCTGACCCAGCGCGGGATCGAGCGGAACCAGCGCTCGCGTCCCTGCTGGTCGACCAAAAGGTACGCGACCTCACGCTCGGGCTGACGGCCCGCGGCCAGCGCCGACAGCCAGAGCTGGCGCGCCTGGCGGATCTGCTCAGGGTGCTCGACCGGCATCTCGTCGATCGGGTCACGGCCCAGCACTTGCTCGGGCGGGCGACCGGCAGCTTCGCAAAAGGCGCGGTTGGCGGCGACGACGATGAAATCGGTGTCCTGCACCAGCAGCGGCTGCGGCGAATCCCAGAGCAGTCGCACCAGTTCACTGGTGGCGCCGGAGGCCAGCGGCGGCATCGCCGGTGTCGGCGCGGCCAGGTCGGCGCGCAAGGCCCAGCCGCTGCCAGGGCTGCGCGACAGCTCAAAGCCGAGCTGGCGGCCCTGTGCCGGCCCACCAACCAGCATCAGGCTCAACGCAGCGCCTGCCTGACCGGCGGCCAGCGCCTGTGTCAGGGCGCTGCGCGAGGCCGGGTGCAGCCATCGCAGCACCGCGTCGAGCGCCTGGCCGGCTTCGCAGCCCAGCAACTGGCGGGCGGTGCGATTGCAAAAACTCACCCGCTGACGGGCATCGAGCAGCAGCAGCGCCTGCTCTACCCCGTCAAGCAGGGCCGAGAGCTGGGCGTTGGACGGCAGCGTGACTTGGCGCGGCAACAGGGACATGCGGCCAGTTTAGCGGCCGGGTTCTGCCGGGCCTAGCCGCGTCTGACCTCACCCGGAGCCGGCCACCGGCCGCGGCGCCGAAGCCGCCGTCAGTCGAGCTGACGCGCGGCCACCAGGCCGCGCAGCACCGACTGGTTGACCGTGCCGTTGTCCATCATCAGGGCTTCGGCTGCGGCGCGGATATCGTGCAGCGAGGCCGACTCGATCGCCTGCACCAGGCTCAGATAGGGCTGGTAGGGGCCGCTGCCATCGACCAGTGCGTCGCGCACCGCGTCGGAGGTGGGGATGTTCTTCAGCAACTCGGCAAAAGGCTGCTGCATCAAGCGGTCAAGCAGCGAGAAGACGCCGCAGATGAACAGCTCGCCGCGCTTCTCTTCGTCGCAGCCGCTGTCGCGGCCCAGTTCTTCCATCACCAGGCCGCGCCGCACGGCGGCATAGATCACCGGCTTCTGGTTGGCGTCGCGGCTGCCCGCGGCCAGCAGCAGCGCCAGCCAGCGTTTGAGGCGCTGGTAGCCCAGCAGCATGATGGCGTGGCGGAAGCTGGTCACTTCCATGCTCAGGCCGAAGGCCGGTGAATTGAGGTAGCGCAGCAGCTTGAAGGCCATGGTCGGGTCGTTTTTCATCACCGCCTCCAGGCGGTCAAGCGACTCATGGCGGTCCAGCCGGTTCATCAGCTCGACGATCGCCTGCAGCTCGGGCTGGGCGGCGCGCCCGGCCACGGCCTTGGCCGGCAGCGCATCGTCGATCGGCCAGCCCAACACGGCAATGGCACCGCGGCCAAAGGCCTCGACCATCTGCGCCATGGTGCGCACCTCGGCCTGCACATGCGGAATGTTGCGCGACACGCCGCCGGGTGGCGGCATGCCGTCGCGGCGCTCGTCGGCAAGGTCGATCACCGAGTAGGCAAAACATGGCAGGGCCTCGCGCGCTAGCGGCTGCAGCGGCCGGCCCTTGATCAGCAGGGTGTTGCCTCGGGTATGCAGCGCGGCCAGCGCATCGGTAAAGGCCGGGTCGCAGGCCATGAAGGCCGGCACTTCGAGCATCATGTGCAGCGGCAGGTCGGTGCGCATCAGCGCATCGAGCAGGGCTTCGCTGACGATGTTGAGCGACAGGCGGTAGGCCGGATCGGGCCAGGCCTCGGCCAGCGCTGCCAGCAAGGCCTGGGCATCGGGCTGCAAGTCGGGGCGGGCCGGAAACACGGTCAGCCGCAGCGCGATGATCGCCTTGTGGCGATCAATCATCGGTGAATAGCCCAGTACCAGCTGGTTGAGAACGGGGTGGTCGGTCATGAGGGGAGAGTGTGCGTCAGGACTGACGCATCATTTGACGTAGTCGAACAGCGACAGGCGCTGCACCATGGCGTAACTCTGCAGCGCGGCCTGGTAGCCGGTCTGCTGATGCTGGAATTCGCTGATGGCCTGGACCATGTCCAGATCCTCGGCCGCCGATTGCACCGATTTTGCCCAAAGGCCGCGGTCTTGATTGCGGCCCTCGATGGCGTCGAGCCGTGACAGTGCCGAGCCGGCCTGGGCCCGCGCCGACTGCATGTGGCCCATCACCGCGTCCATGTCACGCAGACCGCTGTTGACGGCCTGGGCCAGATGGCCGGCGTTGGCCTGCGGATCCTTCAGCACGGCGATCGCCCGGTCGAGCGCCTCGAACACATCCAGGTCGGGCGCTGACGGCTCGACGGTGAAGCTGTCTCCGGCTGCCGGCGTGCCATTGATGTGCAGCGTCATGCCCTCAACGCTCATCGCACCGCCGCGAAACGGCAGGTCGTCCTGGCCGATGGTGGCGCCGTTGCGCAGCACCGAGTAGCTCAGCACACCGGCGTTGTCAGCAAAGCTGATGCTGTAGCTGGCGCCGGTGAGCTGCGCCGGCGCGTTGACGCTGCCGGCATCGAGCCAGCCCGAGCCGGTATTGCCGGGCGAGGCCGCAGTGACAAACACACCATTGCCGCTGCGTGCCGACAGCCAGATCGCCTGGCCGTCCACCGTTAACGGCATCTGCTCGGTGCTGGACAACAGGCTCTGCCCTCCGGTGGTGGCAGACTGCACACCCCCTGGCGCATCAAGAAACGGCTGAGACGCGCCACTCTGGCCGCCGAACAGATAACCGCCCGCACTGTTGCTTTGGTTGGCCAAGGCCAGCAACTGGCCACGCAGCTGCGCCAGCTGCTGGGCCAGTGAGGCGCGGTCACTGGCGCTGTAGCTGCCGTTGCCGGCGGCCACCAGGGTTTCGCGCGCGCTTTGCAGCAGCTCGCTGGTCTGGCCCAACGCCGACTCGGCCAACTGCATCGCGCTGCGGCTGGCCTCGACCGAGCGTTGGGCGCTCGCTATGCGCTGGCCAGCCTGGAAAGCGCGCTCGGCGCGCGCTGCGGCGGCCGGATCGTCGCTGGGCTGGGCGATGCGTTTGCCGCTGGTCAGGCGGGTCTGCGATTGCGTCAACTCGAGCTGGCGCTGCTGCAGGCTGTCGATGCTGGCCTGGTACTGACTGGCGGTGGAGATTCTCATGGGGTGTCCATTGGCAACTCGGGTCAGCGGCTGAGGTTGAGCACGGCATCGAACATCGACTGCGCGGCCTGCAGCATCTTGGCCGCAGCCTGGTAGCTCTGCTGGAACTGGATCAGCCGCGCCGCCTCTTCGTCGAGGTTGACGCCAACGGTGGACTTGAGCTCGTTCTGCGCCCGCGAGGCCACCGCCGTGCTGTTGGCGGCCGAGGCCGACGCGCCCTGCATGCGCACCCCGACATCGGCCATGGCGTAAGCGAAGGCATCGCCGGCGCTCTGGCCGTCGATCAGCCGCAGCTCGGCCATGCGGTCGAAGCGCAGCGCATTGCCGTTGCTGGCAGCGGGCTGGGTAGTGGGCGCCAGCAGCAAGCGGTCGCCCGTACGCGGCAGGCCATTCAGGCTCAGCGCGATGCCGTCGATTCGGATCGGCTGGCCCGGCTGAAAGACGCCATCGCCCAAGCGGATACCGCTGGCGTCGAAAAACTCGTAGTTGCCGGCGTCGTTGCTGAACACCAGGCTGATGGCCTGGAAACCACCGACCGGCAGGCTGTCGATGCCCAGCGCCGCAATGCTGGCATTGCCGAGGTTGGCCGGATGCACCAGGCCGGTGACAGCGCTGGCGGCGGCCAGGGCTTGCGGGTTTTTCAGCAGCAGGCTCAGGCTGGCCGCGGCCTGGCCCACCGCCTTGAGGGTAAAACTGTCGCCCGGCTGCAGGCCGGCGCCGTTGAGCTGCACGCTCAGGCCGTCAAACGGCTCACCATCGGCCACCGGCTGGAAGACCTGGCCGTCGGTCAGGCGGGTGACGATGTAGCGCCCGAGATTGGCCGGATCGGCCTGCAGGCGGTAGTCGCTGGCCTTGAGTGCGCTGGCATCGCTGACGCTGAGCGTCAGCGTGGACAAGGCATTGCCGCTGCCATCGCGCGCATTGCCTGCGGCCGCCAGGGCCAGCGGTTCACCAAAGCGCAGCAAAGGGCTGCCGGCTTGGCCCGCCAGATCAAGACCGAGCGCCTGCTGGGCATTGAGCGCCGAGCCCAGCCCGACCACCCACTGGCCCAGCCGGTTGCGCGCCTCGGCCAGATCCTGATCTTGAAACCGCATCATGCCGCCGATCAGGCCTTGGCCGATGGCCTCGGTGGTCAGCGGCGTCAGCTGGCCGCCGATGTTGACGCCCAGCGTGACGCGGCTGGCGTCGAGCGGATCGGCCTGCAGTTGCAAGCGGTTGGCCGACTGGCCCAGCACCAGGGTCTGGCCGCTGCCGACAAACAGACTGGCGGTTTCGTCCGGGCCGATCAGGCTGTGCACCTCGACCTGGCGGCCAATTTGACGCACCAGTTCGTCGCGCTGGTCGAGCAGGTCGTTGGGTTTGTGGCCTCGGCTGGTGGCCGCAGCGATGCTGCTGTTGAGCTTGGCCAGTTCACCGGCCAGCTTGTTGACTTCGGCCACGCCCACCGTCACATCGTGCACCAGCTGGGTCTGCAGCGACTCGATCTGGTCCGATGCGGAGCGCCCCAGCGACGCAAAGTCCTCCAGCTTACCCAGCACTGCCTGGCGCGCGGCCAGGTCGGCCGGGTTGGCCGCCACGTCGGCGAAGGCGTTGAAGATCTGCGTGGCGGCCGATCCCAGGCCGCTGGCGCCACCGACAAACACCTTCTCCAGCTGAGCAAGCAGGTCGCGCCGCACGCCGTCGGCTGCCGCCGCGCTGCCGGTGGCCAAAGCCTGGCTGCTGAGAAACAGGTTCGAGGCCCGCGTCACCGTGGCCACGGTAACGCCGCGGCCCATGTAGCCGGCGCTGCTGTAGCCGCTGCCTGCCGTGGCCAGTTGCACCGATTGGCGTGAATAGCCCGGCGTATTGGCGTTGGCAATGTTGTTGCTGGTGGTCTGCAACTGCGAGTAGGCCGCGAACAGCGCCTTGGTGCCCAGCGTCATCAGCGAAGAAGTGGTCACAGCGCTCTACCCTGGCCTCAAGCCATGTCACGCTGCAGGCGCAGCGTGGTGTTGATGACCTTGCCCAGCTTGTCGGCATAGGCCGGGTCGGTGGCATAGCCGGCCTTCTGCAGGCCGTGGGCAAAGGCCTTGGCGTCACCGGCCTGGGCCACCACGCCGGCGTAGCGCGGGCTGTTCTTCATCAATTGCGCATAGTCGGCAAACGACTCGGCCTCGTTGGCATAGGCGCGGAACTTCTGGATCATCTTGCGCGGCGCGCCGCCGATGTACTCGGTGGTCATCACCTCCACGGTGGCGCCCTTCCAGTGGGCGCCGGCCTTGATGCCAAACAGGTTGTGGCTGTTGCTGCCGTCGCGGCCAACGATCTCGCGCTTGCCCCAACCGGTTTCCAGTGCGGCCTGGGCGATCATGAACCGCGCCGGAATGCCGGTGGCGGCTTCGGCGGCATCGGCGGCGCTGCTGTGCTGCTGCACAAAGCCGGCCGCACTTTTTTCGGGCAGCTTGGGCGTGGCCTTGGGGTCACTGACCAGCGGCAGGCTGTCATTGGCGCTGCGCGCGCTGGGGATGGGCCCCGGCACCAGCGCCATCTGCCGCTCGAGCTGCTTGGCGATGACATCCGACAAGCCACCCGGCCGGCCGGCCATGCGCGTGGCCAGCTGGGCGTCGAGCATGTCGGTGCCCAGCTTGGTGCCCTGGTTGTCGAGCATGCCCGAGGCCTGGGTCGAGGCGCGCATGGTCTTGAGCAACTCGGCCATGAACAGCGACTCGAACTGCTTGGCGGTCTCTCGCGCGGCGGCCTTGGGATCCTTGGCAGCACTGTGGCGCAGGCTGTCGAGGTTGCGGGCATCGCTGGCGAGGCGGGCATCACCGGCCAGCGAAGCGGCCGACGGCCGCATCAGATTGCCGGTCATCGCCACCATCTCAGCGCTCCCCGCCGGCGAAGCCGCAAGACGGTTCGTACGCAGCGACGCCGGCAAGCGGCAGCCGCGGAGCCGGCTTTGCCGGTCCGCTGGGTGCGCCCCCTTGAGGGGGAGCGCCGAAGGCGCTTCGGGGGTAGTTCATATCACCTCTATTTCGGCGTTGAGGGCACCGGCGCTTTTCATCGCCTGCAGGATCGCCTGCAAGTCCTGCGGCGTCGCGCCCAGGGTGTTGAGCGCACGCACCACATCGGCCAGCTTGGCGCCGGCCGGCAGGTGCATCAGCTGGCCGCCTTGCTGGGTGACGGCGATGTCGTATTTCTCGGCCTGCACCGTCTTGCCGCTCGATAACGGTCCGGGCTGGCTGACCAGCGGCGTGGCGGTCACTGTGACGGTGAGCGAGCCATGCGCCACCGCGCAGCTGGCCAGCGTGACCGATTCGTTCATCACCACCGAGCCGGTGCGCGAGTTGATGACCACCCGCGCTGCTGGCTTCTGCAGCACCACGTCGAGGTTCTCGATGTCGGCCATGAAAGCGACATGGTCGTTGACGGCAGCGGGCAGCTGCACCTGCACGACGCGGCCGTCCACCGCCTGCGCGGTGCCGGCGCCTTTGGCACGGTTGATGGTGTCGGCCACCGCGCGGGCGGTGGCAAAGTCGTCGGACTGCAGGTCGAGTTGCAGCATGCCGTTGCGGCTGAAGCTGGTGGGCACGGTGCGCTCCACCGACGCGCCCTCGGGCACACGGCCTGCCGCCAGGTGGTTGATCTGCACCTTGGCGCCGCCAGCCGAAGCGCCCGCGCCGCCGACGATCAGGTTGCCCTGGGCGATGGCATAAACCTGACCATCGGCGCCGCGCAGCGCGGTCTGCAGCAGCAGGCCGCCGCGCAGGCTCTTGGCATTGCCGGCCGATGAGACGTTGACGTCGATGCGCTGGCCTGGCTGGGCAAAGGCCGGCAACTCGGCGGTAACCACCACTGAGGCCAGGTTGCGCGGCTGCATCTGCACGCCAGGCGGCAGCGTGATGCCGTTTTGCTGCAAAAAGGCCGCCAGCGCCTGCGGCGTGAACGGCGCCTGGGTGGCCTGGTCGCCGGTGCCATCAAGGCCGAACACCAGGCCAAAGCCGGTCAGCTGGTTGCTGCGCTTGCCGGCGACGTTGGCCACTTCCTTGATGCGCGCGGCCTCAACCGGCCACCAGGCGGCGGCGCTGGCCACGAACAGGCCGAACAGCACCACCCAGCGCAGCAGGCGCTCGGGCGAGACCCGGTTGAACAATTTGGTGAACGGCTTCATGGCAGTCATCGAGGGGCTTAGATCGGCAGCACGTTGAGAAAAAAGCGCGACAGCCAACCCATCGACTGCGCCTCGGCGGCCTGGCCGCGGCCACGCTGCTGCACCCGCACATTGGCCACTTGCGTGCTGGTGACGCTGTTGCCCGGCGCGATGGCGCGCGGATCCACCTGGCCCGAGAAGCGCAACACGTCGACGTTGGCGTTGACGCCGATCTGCTTCTCGGCGGCGACGATCAAATGGCCGTTGGGCAGCACCTGCACCACGGTGGCGGTGATGACGCCGGAGAAATCGTTGCTGTTCTCGGTGGTGCCCTTGCCGGCAAAGGCGCTGCTCGAGCTGCCGCTGGCCGAGGCCCGCGTCAGCGCGCTGCTCTTGAAGAAGGGCAGCGCCGAGATGCCGGCGGTCAGCGTATCGGCGCGGTCAACGCTGCTGGTGCTCTTCTGCACCGCGCTGACCTTCTCAGCGATGGTGATGGTCAGGATGTCGCCAACGATGCGTGCGCGGTGGCTCTCGAACAGCGGCCGGTAGGTATCGGCCTGGAAAATGGCGCCGGTGGCAGGCAGCGCTGCGGCGGGCGCCGGCGCATCCGGCAGCGGGTAGGCCGCGCTGGGCATCACCAGGTCGACCGTGGGCTGGCGCGCCAGGTTGCTGCAGCCGGCCAAGGCCAGGCCGAGCAAGGGCCAACAAGCGCGCCGCAGCAGACTCGGCGACAAAGTGATCATGAGCTCTGTGCTCACAGCTGGGCCAGCTTCTGCAGCATCTGATCAGACGTCTGCACGGCCTTGGAATTGATCTCGTAGGCGCGCTGGGTCTGGATCATCGAGACCAGCTCTTCGACCACGTTGACGTTGCTGGTCTCGACACTGCCCTGGGTCAGTTGGCCGAGGCCATTGCTGCCCGGCGCGCCGGCCTGCGGTGCGCCCGACGAGGCGCTCTCGGCAAACAGGTTCTCGCCGCGCGGATCAAGCCCGCCCGGGTTGACAAAGCCGGCCAGTTGCACCTGCCCCACCTGCTGCGGCGCACTTTGCCCTGACAACAACACCGAGACCACGCCGTCGTTGCCCACCGTCACCGACTGCGCGTTGGGCGGGATGGTGATGCCGGGCTGCACCTGGTAGCCGCCATTGGTCACCAGCTGACCCTGGGCATTGAGCTGGAACGAGCCGTCGCGGGTATAGCCGGTGGTGCCGTCGGGCAGCTGAATCTGGAAAAAGCCGTTGCCGCGCACCGCCATGTCGTAGCTGCTGCCGGTTTGCTGCAGGTTGCCCTGCGAGAAGTTGCGCGCCAGCGCCACCGGCCGCACACCCAGGCCGATCTGCAGGCCGGTGGGCAGGGTCGACTGCTCGCCGGTATTGCCGCCAACCTGACGCAGGTTCTGGTACATCAGGTCCTCGAACACCGCGTGGCCACGCTTGTAGCCATTGGTCGCCGTATTGGCCAGGTTGTTGGAGATGGCGTCCAGCGCGGTCTGCTGGGCCTCCATGCCGGTCTTTGAAATCCACAGCGAACGGATCATCGCCAATCTCCAGTTGCAAATGCGCTGTGACGATGATCGCGGTAACTTGAGACCGCCAAAGAAGCAAAAAGCACCGCCTCGGCGGTGCTTTTCTCGGTCATGGGCAGCAGCGCCGCTGCGGCGGGCTTCAGTTGTTGGACAGCAAGCGTGTCGCCGATTGCTCGCGCTCCTGCGAGGTCTGCAGCATCTTCATCTGCTGCTCAAACTGGCGCGCCGCTGAGATCATCGCCACCATGGCCTCGACCGGGCTGACATTGCTGCCCTCAAGCGCCTCAGATTGCACACGCGCCGTGCCATCGGCCGGCAACTCACCGCTGGCGGCGCGGAACAGGCCGTCCTCGCCACGCTGCAGCGCCGTCTCGGGTGTCACCAGCTTGAGCCGGCCCACACCCTGCGGCCGGCCATTGCCGACGGTGGCGGTAAGGGTGCCGTCGGCGCCGATCAGCAACTGGGCGTTGGCCGGCACGCTGATCGGTCCGCCATCGCCCATCACCGTCTGCCCGGTGCGGGTGACCAGCAGGCCCTCGGCGTTGACATCGAGCGCGCCGTTGCGGGTATAGGCCTCGCTGCCGTCGCGGCCCTGCACCGCCAGCCAGGCGTCGCCCTTCATCGCCACGTCGAGGTTGCGGCCGGTGGCAGCCACCGGGCCGGGCTCGGCGTTGTAGCCGGGTGTCGTCTCGATCGCGTAGACCCGCGTGCTGGCACCGTCGCCCAGCACCGGCACGGCGCGAAACGCCGTCATCTCGGCGCGGAAGCCGGTGGTCGAGGCATTGGCCAGGTTGTGCGCCAGCACATCCTGGCGCTGCATATTGGCCTTGGCGCCGGCCATGGCGAGGTAGATCACGCGGTCCATGGCGGTTCCTCAGTGGCGTTTCAGAGAGCGATCAGCGCAGGTTGACCAGGGTCTGCATCACCGAGTCCTGGGTCTTGATGGTCTGCGCGTTGGCCTGGTAGATGCGTTGCGCCACCATCATGTTGACCAGTTCGGCGGTGAGATCGATGTTGCTCTCCTCGACCGCGCCCGACTGGATCACGCCCAGGTTGCCCGAGCCGGGCCTGCCCAGCACCGGATCACCCGACTCGAAGCTGGCGCTCCAGGCGTTGCCACCCAGCGGTCGCAGGCCCTGCACGTTGCGGAAGGTGGCCAGCTCAACCTGTCCGATGGCGATGCTCTGGCCACTGGAATAGGTGGCCAGCACAACCCCGTCGGACTCGATCGCGATGCTGGCGAGTTGGCCTGGCGCAAACCCATCCTGCACCACTCCGGTGACGCCGAAGATGGCGCCGTACTGGGTCAGCTTCGAAAAATCCAACTGCAAGTTGGTCATCGGCTCGGTGGCCACGCCCTGCACATTAAAGGTGGTCGGCACGTTGAACGAGATCATATCCATAGGCAGGTTAGGGTCGGTCAGGTTGACGGGCGCGCCGCCATTGCCAGGGAACCGCAAGGCCGAAATCGGCTGCGGATTGCCGCTGCCGTCCAGGTTCAGCGGCGTGCCGTTGGCGGAGGCAAAGACCGACCAGTTGTCGAGACCGGACTTCTGGAAAAAGTAGGTCAGCGCCACCTCCTGACCCTTGCTGTCATAGAGGTTGAGCGAGGTCGCGCTGTTGTAGGTACTGGCGCTGTCGAAGTCGATCGGCACAGTGCTTGCGGGGTCGGCGGTCACTTTGGCGCGTGAATCGAGGTTGAGCTCGAGCTTGATATTGCGCGTCTCGCTGGGTTTGATGCCGGCGGTGGGCAGGGTCAGTGGCTGGGCCTGCCCCGGCACCAGGGTGCCCAGCGCGCTGGCCGGATAGCCCAGCAGGCGCGAGCCCTGGCTGTTGGCGATGAAGCCGTCGCGGTCGATCTTGAGTTGGCCGTTGCGGCTGTACTCCAAAGCGCCATTCAAGTCTTTGAGCTGAAAGAAGCCGCCGCCGTTGATGGCCAGATCCAATGGGTTGTCGGTGGCGTTGATGCTGCCCTGCGAGAACTGCTGCGACACCGAGCCCAGCGAGACGCCAATGCCGATGTTGTTGGGCCCGCCGCCTCTGACCGCGCGGGCATAGACATCGGAGAACTCGGCGCGCGAGACCTTGGCGCCGACGGTGCTGGCGTTGGCCACGTTGTTGCCGATCACCTCGAGATTGCGGCCGGCGGCGGTGAGGCCGGAAACACCTTGCTGAAAGCTCATTCAAATTCTCCTGCGGTGCTGCGGTGCTGCGGGGCTGGGGACGCGTGGGTTCTGCCCGGGTGCGGCGCCCGCCGGCGCCCAGGGGCCAAAGGAGTCAAGGTCAATCGAGCGCGGTGATGCCGGCGTACGGCACACGGCCGCTACGTTCCAGTTCAAGCGTCAGCGCGCTGCCGCCGGTATTGACGGCCGCGACGCGGTCACGCATCAACGGCGTCACGCTCAGCGTTTGGGTGCCGCTGTTGGCGGTGATGCGGAAGCGGTAGCTGGCGGCGTCGGCCATGGCGCTGCCGGCCGGCCAGTTGAAGGCCTGGCGGCCACTGCCCTGGGCGCCGAGGTTGAGCGTATCGACCACCAAGCCGGCCGGGCTCAGCACCTCGACCTTGACACGGTCGGCGGCCGAGGCCAGTTCAAAACCGCCCTGCACACGGCCGTCGGCCATCTGGCTGAGCTTGTCGCCCTGCAGCAGCACGTCTTTGCCAACCAGCGATGCGCCTTGCAGCGCCTGCATCTGCACAAACTGGCCGTTCAGGCCCTCGACCGTGGTGTTGAGCTTCTCGATGCCGCTGACGGTGCTGATTTGCGCCATCTGCGAGGTCATTTGCGCGTTGTCCATCGGGTTCATCGGATCCTGGTTCTTCAGCTGCGTCACCAGCAGCTTGAGGAAACGGTCGCCCGCCTCCTTGGCCGAGGTGGCGCTGGCGCTGCTGGCGGAGGCCTTGGCAGGACCGTTCAAGGCGGCGAAGTTGTTGCTGGTGGCGCTGTTGATGCTGCTCATGCGGTGCTCCTGGTCGGCGTGCGGCAAATCATGATTGGCCCATCTGCAGGGTCTTGAGCAGCAGGCCCTTGGTGGTGTTCATGATCTCGACGTTGTTCTGGTACGAGCGCGAGGCCGAGATCATGTTGACCATCTCGTCGATCGGGCTGACGTTGCTGTAAGTCACATAACCCTCGGCGTCGGCGCCGGGATGCTTGGGATCGAGCACCTTGCGGCCCTGGGTTTGGTCCTCGATGACGCCGTTGACCTGCACGCCGGCCGAGGTGGCCTCACCCATCATCAGGGTCTGGAACACCACCTGGCGCGCCTTGTAGGCCTGGCCGTCGGGGCCGGCCACGGTATCGGCGTTGGCAATGTTGCTGGCCACCACGTTGAGCCGCTGGGTCTGCGCGCTGGCCGCGCTGCCCGAGACGTCGAATATCTTGAACAT
>Ga0105046_10010777_pt1 | contig 14220 bp, 7 predicted proteins | sample MAT03_FD_78385 | JGI IMG/M metagenome (GOLD analysis project Ga0105046, IMG submission 78385) | Freshwater microbial communities from Lake Fryxell liftoff mats and glacier meltwater in Antarctica - MAT-03 (megahit assembly) | ecosystem: Environmental > Aquatic > Freshwater > Ice > Liftoff... | reverse complement strand
TAAATGTATTTGATTTAAAATTTTTTAATAATTTTTTTGAGAAAAAAATAGAAGATGAAACTTTATATATTGAAAAATTACATAACGATAAAGTAAATAGATATCATTATAATAAAAATAAAAAAAATGAACTTGATCGGACCTTTCAATCATATCTTTTTAGATGTCTAATGAAAACAGGGTCTTTATGCAAAGCTTTGAATTTAACTATTGAATTAAATTTAAGGATAAAAAAAAGATCAAAGAAAAACATTTATGAGACATATAATGATATTATTTTAAAGTTTCAATCTTTTATAGGTGGAAAACAACAAGTAAAATCAGGAACTAAATTTGAAGTTCCATATACGGTGTCTCGACGTGAAGGCGAAACAAAAGTAATAAGAACTTTTGTGAAAGGATCCCGTGAGTACAAAGACCGAGCAATTATATTAACTATGGAAAATGAATTTATTACAGGGCTATCAAGTTCTGTAAACTCTTCAAATATTTTTTACAAAAAAATCACGGAATCTAATATATTGCTTCGCAATTCCCGTGGAAATATAAAATATAGCTAATAAAAACAAATAAAAAATAATTAGTTAACTTTAATTTAAATGTTTGAAAAAATATATTTTTCACAAAAAAAAAAAATATTAAATCATATTTTTGGGTTTTTCAATAAAATTTCTAATGTTAATGTAATATTTAAGAATATAATATACGAATTGTTTTATGCAATTAAAAAAAAAGTTAAAGATCCTTTTGTAAATTTAAGATTAATTTTGACTCATGATGAAATACTTTTAATTGTATCAAAAATTATGAAGACTGATTTACAAAACATCTTAAAAACAAAAATTAATAATCTTTTTAATTTAGAAAAATTAAAATTGTCAAATATTCAAAAAAATATGTTAAGTTCTAAAGGTTTTAAGCATCTAATAGTAGATAAATTTTTTATAGCTATACTTTTTATAATTATTTCTATAATACCACTATTTTATATTTTTGCTGATCAAGATTATTTTTTTAATGACAATTCTATTAAAATTCTTTCTTCAATAAATATTTTTTTAGGCTATGAAATTCTCACAAGAAAGATATATTATATCGTGTTAATGATATTAAATTTGTTAATTTGCTTACACATTTTTAATTATTTAAATAATATATTAACTGATTATATTATTGATAATAATATAAAAGAAATATTATATTGGTTATTGGGTGGTTTCAGTATCTTAGCATGTTGTTATTATTTTTCTTTAGTATTCTTCAATTAAACAAATAATATATATATATATATATTTATTTATAAATAAACTAATAATTTTAAATAAAATAAAAATTAAAACTGAATATGATAAATTCAAAAATTTCAAGATGGTTTTTTTCCACTAATCACAAAGACATAGGTACATTATATTTAATTTTCGCAGGTTTCTCAGGTCTTATTGGAACATTATTTTCTATGGCTATAAGAATAGAATTATCTTTGCCAGGAGATCAAATCTTTAATGGTGATTATCAATTATATAATGTTATTATAACAGCACATGCATTTATAATGATATTTTTTATGGTAATGCCGGCTATGATTGGTGGTTTTGGGAACTGGTTTGTACCTTTAATGATAGGTGCTCCAGATATGGCTTTTCCACGTCTAAATAACATTAGTTTCTGGTTAATGATACCATCATTATTATTATTATTAGTTTCTGCTTTAGTAGATTCTGGAGTAGGTACGGGTTGGACAGTATATCCTCCATTATCGTCTTACCAAGCACATCCCGGAGGAGCAGTTGATTTAGCTATATTTAGTCTTCATTTAGCAGGTGCATCATCTATATTAGGTGCAATAAATTTTATAACAACAGTAATAAATATGCGTTCTCCAGGTATGTTTTTTCATAGATTACCATTATTTGTTTGGAGTGTTTTTATTACAGCTTTTCTATTACTTTTATCATTGCCTGTATTTGCTGGTGCAATTACAATGCTTTTAACTGACAGAACTTTTAACACAACTTTCTATGATCCTTCAGGGGGTGGTGATCCTATACTATACCAACATTTATTTTGGTTTTTCGGACATCCTGAAGTATATATTTTAATTTTACCTGCTTTTGGTATAATTAGTCAAATTGTAAGTACTTTTGCAAATAGACCCATCTTTGGTTACATAGGTATGATATATGCTTTATTAAGTATTGGTATTCTAGGTTTTGTTGTATGGGCACATCATATGTATACTGTGGGTATGGATGCAGATGGTAGAGCATATTTCACTGCAGCCACTATGATCATTGCCGTTCCTACAGGTATAAAAATATTTAGCTGGATTGCAACTATGTGGGGTGGCGTAATTTACGTTTATACACCTATGTTATTTACATTGGGATTTATATTATTATTCACAATAGGTGGTTTAACAGGCGTTATATTGGCAAATTCATCTCTTGATGTATCTTTACATGATACTTATTATGTTGTAGCACATTTTCATTACGTTTTATCTATGGGGGCTGTTTTTGCTTTTTTTGCTGGATTTTATTATTGGATTGGAAAAATTACAGGCTTTAGTTATCCAGAGGAATTAGGACAAATACATTTTTGGTTAACTTTCATCGGTGTAAATATGACATTTTTTCCTATGCATTTTTTAGGATTGGCTGGTATGCCAAGAAGAATCCCAGATTTTGCTGATCAATATTCTTTATGGAATTATGTTGCCTCTTTTGGTTCTTATATTACAATCGTAGGTTTATTAGTTTTTATATATATACTTTTCGTTACATTTAATCATAAAATAAAGATACATCCTTTATTAACAAGATTATAAAATAATTATTTGTAAAAATTATCTTATTCTGATTATTAAACTTTTCGTCTAACCTGGTTAGGACAATACGTTTTCAGTGTATTAATATGAGTTCAAATCTCATAAAGAGGATATAACAGAATCTTTTTTTTATTTTTAAATATAATTTAATTTTTTAGTAAATTATTAGTGCATAGCTCAATCGGTAGAGCAATGATCTTTTAAGTCAGTGGTTTTGAGTTCGATTCTCAATGCACTCAAAAATTGATAAATATTAAAAATATATGTTTATAATTTCGCATTTTTTAAAATCTAAATAATATTAAAATGAAAAAGTCATCTATTAGTTTTCAAGGTGCAGCAAGTCATATTATGGAAGGTATTATTGATCTTCATCATCATATATTTTTTTTTTTAATTATAGTTCTTTGTATTGTAATAGTTTCTATGTTCGGAACTATTTATGGATTTAGTGAAAAACGTATTTATCATTTTTTAACAAATAATAAAGAAGAATCCGATTCAAATAATTTGAATTATAAAGATATATTCTTATTAAAACGATTAACACATAATTCTACTATAGAATTAGTTTGGATGATCTTACCAACCATTGTTCTTATATTGATTGGTATCCCATCATTTGTTTTACTTTATTCAATGGATGAAATTGTTGAGCCTTCTTTAACATTAAAAATAACAGGACATCAATGGTATTGGTCATATGTTCATTCAAAAAAAGAATTATCTCAAAGTATATACGATTCTTACTTGATACCAGAATCTGAATTAATAAATGGTCAATTAAGGTTATTAGATACTAATAACCCTATATTTTTACCTATTAAAACACATATTCGTTTAATAATAACAGCAGCTGATGTCTTACATAGTTGGTCTGTACCGGCATTGGGTATAAAAATTGATGCAGTTCCCGGTCGTTTGAATCAAGGCTCTATCTTCATTAAACATCAAGGTGTATTTTATGGTCAATGTAGTGAAATATGTGGTGTTCAACATGGATTTATGCCAATAAGTTTAAAAGCATACAAAATTTAATAAATAAAAATTTAGTTAACCTGTGAGATTTAAAGCATAATAAATAAAATAAGTATAAATATAATTTTATTAAAATTTTAATATATTTATTATATATTAAAAGATTCCTATAAAAATAAAAATTTTAAAAATTAATATTTAGATAAAGAGTAAAAATTTTAGTTTTTTGTTTATTTGAGTTGTATTTTATTAGTATTTTTATAAAATGAATATCTAGAAATTAAAAATGAATGGACGTAATTTAATACGAAAACTTATTTAAAGAAATAAAATTGATATATATATAAGTATCCATACGAAAACGAAAAAAAATTACAAAATATAGTGAACTGAAACATCTTAGTAACTATATTAAAAAAATCAAAAAGAGATTTTGTTAGTAGTGGCGAGCGAACACAAAACAGATTATATATGAATAGTTATATACACTGTAATTATAAAAGAAATAATTTGAAAAAATTAGCATAAAATGGTGAAAGCCCCGTATTTGTTATAATTGCACGTATTGGTTTGGATAGAAAATTAAAAAATTTTTATCAATTCCTAACATATTGAAAAGTAAAATAATAAAAATTTATTTGAAGAAAGTAATTCCACTTACTAAATCTCATAATTTTTAATTATCGATAGTGAACAAGTACTGTGAAGGAAAGATGAAAAGAACCTTATTAAAGGAGTGAAAAAGATCTTGAAATTTAATACTAAGTAGCAATTATAGCAATACTAATTGTTATAATCTACCTTTTGTATAATGGGTCAACAAGTTAATTATAAAAGCAAGCTTAAGATATTAATTGAAGGCATAGTGAAAACGATTTAGAGTTTTTATAATTAGACCCGAAACTAAGTGATCTAATCATGAGCAAGTTGAAAATAAACTAACCGTTATTGGAGGACTGAACTCGTGCATGTTGCAAAATGTTGAGAAGACTTGTGATTAGGAGTGAAAGGCTAATCAAACTTAGAAATAGCTGGTTTTCCATGAAATTTATTTAGGTAAAGTGCTATTTTGAAAATTAAAAGGGGTAAAGCTCCAAATTATTGAGGGGATGGAAACATTTACTAAGATAGTTTGAACTCGGAATACTTTTAAGTATAAATAGTAAGCAGACATAGAGTGAGAAGGTTCTTTGTCAAGAGGGAAAAAGCCCAGATCAATAGTTAAGGTCCTAAAATGATGTATTTATTAGAAAAGAAAGAATAGGGTTAATATGTTTAGAAGGTCGGTTTAGAAGCAGCCATCCTTTAAAGAAAGCGTAACAGCTCACTGAACTAATTTTATTTTTTTTAAAATTTATAGGGTATGAAAAATCATCTGCCGAAACTTTGAATTATGTAAAAAAATTTGCGTAATGGTAATGGAATATTCTGTAATAAAAAAGTTAAATTGTAAAATTTAATAATTTATCAGAAAAAATAATGTTGACATGAGTAGCGTTTAATAATGATATTTAGCATTATCACCGTAAATCCAAGGTTTCTTTTTATATTCTTTTTAAAATGAGAATTAAAAAAGGTAAATCCTTTTTTAGTGTTAGACGACCCCTAAGATTTAAGTGAAAACTAAAATTAATGGGAAAAAGATTAATATTTCTTTTGCCTTTAAATTAAAAAATAAACATAAAATATAAACTAAATTCTTAATTTTATAAATTAATTATCCTATAGTTTAATTGGTTAAAACCTACCACTCATAATGGTATATTATGGGTTCAATTCCCGTTGGGGCCATAATTTTAATTTATATTATTTTTAAAGTTAAAAATAATATACAGATATGTTGTTATTTGGATTCTAATATATTTGTATATTATTTCAAGAAAAAACTGAAAAATTTATTTAAGATCGTACCATAAACCGACACTGGTGGATTTGTAGAGTATACTAAGGTGTATAAGATAATTAAGTTGAAGGAACTCGGCAAATTGACTTCGTAACTTAGGGAAAAGAAGTGTTTTAAAAAATTTAGCATTCTAATGTTAGTATTCTTTAAAATGTCACAAATCAGGGAGTAGCGACTGTTTATTAAAAACACAGGATTCTGCAAAATTGTAAAATGATGTATAGGATCTGAGACCTGCCAAGTGTTGGTAGATTAAGAGGAGGAGTTTTATAGCTCTGAATTTATGTCCCAATTAACGGCGGCTGTAACCATAACGGTCCAAAGGTAGCGAAATTCCTTGTCAGGTAAGTTCTGACCTGCATGAATGGTGTAACGACTTCTCTACTGTCTCCAACTTAAGCTTAGTGAATTTGAATTTTCTGTGAAGATGCAGGATAATAATAGCTAGACGGAAAGACCCTGTGCATTTTTACTATATCCTTTTATTGTTCTTTGTATCTAATTATGTAGTATAAATGGGAGTTTAAGAGTCCTTAACGCAAGTTAATTGATGAAACATCAGTGAAATACCATTTTTTTAAGATACAAAAACTCATTTTAGAATATTTAATTTTAAGAGACAGTGAATGGTTGATAGTTTAACTGGGGCGGTTGCCTCCTAAAGAGTAACGGAGGTGTGCAAAGGTAAGTTCAAATTAATTTTTAATTAATTGAAGAGTATAATGGCATAAGCTTGCTTAACTGAGAGACCTACAAGTCAATCAGAGACGAAAGTCGGTCATAATGATCCGGTGGTGCTGTGTGGAAAGGCCATCGCTTAACGGATAAAAAATACGCCAGGGATAACAGGCTAATGGCCCTTGAGAGTTCTTATCGACAGGGCAGTTTGGCACCTCGATGTCGGCTCATCACATCCTGGAACTGAAATCGGCTCCAAGGGTATGACTGTTCGTCATTGAAAGTGGTACGTGAGCTGGGTTTAGAACGTCGTGAGACAGTTCGGTCCCTATCTACTATTATAATTTTAAAAGAAAAAAAGATTCAACTTTAGTACGAGAGGACCAAGTTGAACATATCTCTAGTGTACCAATTGTTTTGCCAAAAGCACCGTTGGGTAGCCACATATGTTTTTTATAACTGCTGAAATCATATAAGTAGGAAATTAACTTTTTCTTCTTTTATTTTAAGAGGTGTTGAAAGACTATCAAAAATTTAGTACAAAGGTGAAAAAATAGTAATATAAACATTTATATATATGTAAATATATCTAGATATAAAAAGCTTATTGTTTCTAATAAACCTTGTTACAAATTAAATAAAAATAAATATAAATTTTTACCCCATACATTAAATTATTAATTTTTTTTAAATATAAAAGACTAATCAAAAAAATACATTACATTATTAGAATGATTTTAAATTTTTTACGATATATAAAATTATTAGTACCATCTCAAAATGCAACAATTGGCTCTGGATTAAGTCCTGTTTTAGGACAATTTGGATTGAGTATTTCTCAGTTTTGTAAAGATTTTAATTCTCAATCAATTGATTTTGAATTTGATACTTTATTAAATGTCAAATTAACTTTATTGAAAAATAAAACATTTATTTTCGAAATAAATTCTATCCCTACAGCTTTTCTGTTTTTTAAAATTTTAGATAATAAATTAAATGATAAATCTGATTTAATTTTAAATAAAGAGAATTTAATTTTAAAAAATAATACAAAATTTTTAAATAATAATATATTTTATTACTTGACAAAACGTATTTCAATTTAATTTTATAAGATATATTAATTATTAGTATACATCATCATAATAACTAATATTGATTTAAAAAGGGAAAAAACAAGAATAAGATACTATTTTCTCTCTAGTTTAATGGAAGAACAACTGTCTTCGAAACAGTAAATATAGGTTCGATTCCTATGAGGCCAAAAATAAAAACGGCGAAACTTAGAGATTATAATATAATTGATTAAAAACGCGAACTCTTTTTGAACTCGTACACAATATAATACAAAAGTTTAATTTATATGTTATCATATAAGTTGATTGTTAAAACATTTATATGCCTAAATACTACAAAATAATTGGTAAGCTAAGGGTATTTTTAAGTTTCATTTATAATTTTAGGCAGATAGCATAATGGTATTGCGTAGATTTGCAAAATCTGAAGATGTTAGTTCAAATCTAACTCTGCCCTTAGTGTTATGAATAACAAGGATATAGCGTAATTGGCTAACGCATCTATTTTGGAAATAGAAGACTATTGGTTCAAATCCAATTATCCTGAGATTCTTTAGAGCGATATTTTATATAACTTTATAAATAATGGCTAGTAGCTCAACCGGTAGAGCAAATGACTGTTAATCATTAGGTTATTGGTTCAAATCCAATCTAGCCAGAGAAGTCGCATTAGCAATGTTTATAAAAGTCTAAACTATAACAAGATTTTTTAGAAGATGAACACTAAAATAAGAATGTAAATGAATTTTAATATTACTTTGAATCTTGTATTAATTACTGTAATTTTATTAGCAGCATTGGTAGTTTTCTCAAAAAATCCCATACATAGCATATTAGCTTTAGTTTTGTTATTTTTTTATATTTCGATTCTATTTTTATTTTTAAAAATAGAATTTGTCGCAATAATAATGTTAATTATTTATGTTGGTGCATTAACAGTTTTGTTTCTTTTTGTAGTTATGATGTTAAATATACGTGTTATTGAATTGGAAAAAAATTTATATTTATACATTCCTTTTATATTAATAATAATTGGTTTATTTTTTTTTCAATTATACTATATTTTTAATATAAAAATCTCTAATTTTTTATTGAATTTTTACGATTATTCAACTGTATTGAATAATATATTAAATGGTGGTAACCCAAGATTCTTTCCAATTTATACTAGTGAGCAAAATTTATTAAAAAAAATGTTTCTAGAAAAAAAATTTAATGCTTTCTATAACTTTATTGATATATATATGCCCCTTTATATTAAATTAGAAAAAAAAACACAATATTATGATACATTAAACGTCATATTAACACATAAGACTGAACAAACTGTACTATTAAAATATAAATTTAATATTGTCTCAAAATTTGTAAATAATAATGATGTTATAAAAACTTTTGGATCTATTTTATATGGTTATTACAGTCCATATTTTATAACATTAGGGTTCGTATTATTATTAGCCATGATTGGTTCTATAGCATTAGTACTAGAAACAAAACAAGAGGTTATAATAAAGGAAATAAAAAAAATTATAAAAAGTTAAAGATTTACTATTTATTGGATTTTTATGGATATAGATTAATAGGATAAATCGATTGTTTTCCAAACAGTAATTATGGGTTCAATTCCCATTATCCAGAAAGAAGTTACGTAATGATTATTTCATTTTTTCTATAAGAATTCAATATAGAGAATAACAAAAATAAAAAAAATGGAATCATTCTAAAAAAATTTTAGGTTAATTAAAGAAATTAAAAATAATAAATAAAAATGAATACTATATCTATCTTGATTTTAACTATTTGTTTCATTGGAATTATAATAATGCGCAAAAATTTGATATTGGTTTTACTTATAATAGAATTATTATTGTTATCCATAAATATTCATTTAGTTTTCTCAAGCATAATTTTGGATGATGCTTTTGGACAAATAATAATATTATTTATTTTGACAATTGCTGCCGCTGAAACATCGATAGGACTTGCATTATTAGTTTCTTTTTATAGAATTCGTGGGGTCCTAAAAACAACTAACCTTTATAAATTAAAAGCATAAAGATAAATACATAATAAATATTAAACCACATTACATTAATATTAAAAATAGCAGAAAAATATGAAACAAATCTTATTTAAAATAAAAAAACGATATTTTCATGAAAATAAAAAAAGGTATAATTATAAAGGTTATTTTGCGACGGAACTTTTATTTTTAGCATTGTTAATTGCCTTTGTTTTAATTCCAATAATAATTTTAATCATTACTATAATTAAAAACTATTTATTATTTTCCTACAATTATGATCTTAAAATAATATTAATAAGTCGAATCTTAAAATTATTTTATGAGCCACTTTCTATTATCCCAACTACATTAAAGAATTTTTTAGAGATATCTATTCAATTTTTTTATATAAGTACACCTACTCATAATTCTAAAAATTTTTATAATATTAATATTATAGAGAATTTTTTTTTCACAAAACAAGGTCAAAAAGAAAAAGAAGATCCATTTGCCTTTATAAAAAATAATAAAAATCCTAAGGATAATCCGTATTCAGAAGAATTTCAAGGGCCTTACACAGATGTGCGAGAAGCAAGAATGTTATTACTTACATATCCACCACATGCTGATGGCGGAGAAGGCCTTACGCCTTTAAATGTTCAATATAGAAGGCGAAAACTTATAATGCTTCGAAAATGGAGCGGGGCTATATATAGATTTTTAGAACCAGTAAGCTATGAGGAATATGGAATAAATGATGAAAAATCTAATTGTAGTTGGAAGAACTTGGAATCAAAATCAGATTATATTGATAACGAAGATAAAGATACTAGCTTTAATGATAAAGACGGTTATATTTATTATGCTGTGAGACCTCCAGTAGAAAAAGATCCGCATGTGCCATCAAATGTATTAGATCGTATACGACAATTAAAAGATCCTCATGATAATTTAAAAAATAACTACTACGAAGATCTTTCCATGGGTGGTTATTCAAAAGAAGAAATTATGGAACTTTATCCAGAATTTCCAAAAAAACCAAATTTTTTTAAAAAAATAGTGGATGTAAATGAAAAAATAACTTGTGAGCATCACATATTTGTAGCAGATCAGTGTCATTTAACAGATACAGGCGAAAGAAGATCTTCTATAAGGCAACCATGGTTTTTTGAAGGAAGACAATTTTGGTATGATGTTGCATATTCTACAGGTCTTATTTTATGTATTTTAGCAGGTTTAGGATATTTATTTGGAGATACCGTGGCAGCTGAGCGTGCAGCAGCAGCTGTTGCGGCTGCTGCTAAAATTGCAGCTGGTAATAATAATGGATCTGTAAGTTAAATATTTTTTGTTTATAAGATAAAAAAAAAATCAATTTCAAAAAAATGAATTTGATCCTGGTTCAGAGTGAATGCTAGCGATATGCCTGACACATGTGAGTCGAACGAAGATAATTAAGAAATTTATTTTAGTGGCAAACGGGTGAGTAATACACAAGAATTAAAGAAGTAATTCGGGATATAATAATACCGAATAAAGTAATTTTATAAAATAAAAAATTATGAAATAACAATGAAGAGTATATTTCAATAAAAATAAGATATTAAGCTAACCTTTGAAAACTTGATAACTAAAATAAATTGGATAGAAATTATAAGAACATTAATAGTAATATAAAATGAAAAAAAGATTAATTCGTTATTTTAAAAGCTTGTGGAGAATTAGGTAGTTGGAAGTGTAAGAGACTAACAAGCCGATGATTCTTTGTTGGTCTGAGAGGACGATCAATCACATTGGGACTGAAAACGGCCCAAACTCTTATGAGGCATCAGTGGGGAATCTTGGACAATGGGCGAAAGCTTGATCCAGCAATATCGCGTGAGTGAAGAAGGCTATTTTTGGTTGTAAAGCTCTTTTATTAGGGAAGATAATGACTGTACCTAAGGAATAAGCCCCGACTAACTTCGTGCCAGCAGTCGCGGTAAAACGGAGGGGGCAAGTGTTACTCAAAATGATTGGGCGTAAAGGGTATTAAGGTTGTTTCTTATCGTTGAAATTTTTTTTAAATAAGATAAAATTAAAAAGAGTATCAAGACAGAGAAACTACGAGTTTAAGGGGAGGAAATGCAGTACTTTCAATAGAAGAGTGAAATCTATTGACATTGAAAGGACTACCAAGCGGCGACAGCGGCTTCTTATCTTAGAACTGACACTGATATACGAAAGTATGGGGAGCAAAGAGGATTAGAGACCCTCGTAGTCCATACCCTGACCTATGAGTGTTAATTGATTGAAGCTAATAAGCTCTTTTAATTTAGTAAACACGTTAAACACTCCGCCTGGGGAATACGATTGCAATATTGAAACTCAAAGGAATTGACGGAAATTTGTACAAGCGGTGGAGCATGTGGTTTAATGCGATAATACGCGCGAAACCTTACCAATTCTTGAATATAAATTATTAAAATTAAAAAAAATAGCAGATTAAATATATATATTTATTTTATTTCTGGTTTATACAGGTGCTGCATGGTTGTCGTCAGCTCGTGTTTGTGAAATGTTTGGTTAATTCCTTTAACGAGCGCAACCCTTGTCTTTAATTGCTACATTATATTTTATTATTTAATTAAATATAAAGGACTTTAGAGAGACTGCCTTTTAAATACTGTTTTGAGGAAGGTGAGGATGACGTCAAATCTTCATGGCCTTTATGAATTGGGCCACACACGTGCTACAATGGTATCCACAAAAAGATGCAAAAATGTAAATTGGAGCAAATCTAAAAAAGATATCTTAGTTCGGATTATTCTCTGCAATTCGAGAATATGAAGTAGGAATCGCTAGTAATCGTAAATAAGAACGTTACGGTGAACCGAGAAACAAATTTCGTACATACCGCCCGTCACGCTTCGGAATTCTATAGTGGGGGAAATATGGATCTGATATTTATTTTGAAGTTTTATTGATGTTATTTTATTATATAAGACAACATTAAAAAGATTAGTATTATTTTTTTATTAATCCATTTCTTTGTATATTACACATCTACATCATATCATTGTATGTTACTGAAGTGAAGTCGTAACAAGGTAATGGTAGAGGAATCTGCTTTTGGAATAAAAGCATTTAGAATAAACTTTATTTTATTCTAAAAAGAGATAGCCAAGCGGCCAAAGGCGGCAGACTGTAAATCTACTTAGATATTCTATTCGCAGGTTCGAATCCTGCTCTCTTCAAATTTTTTTTAAATAAGAAAAACAAGCAGTCTCGAAAACTGCAATAAAAAATAGAAGCAGTTATGTCAAGGAAAGGAATATATAATGTTAATATTTAGTATGTGTGTTGGGTTGTGCCCTTATCAGATATAGGTAGTTAAATATAAAAGTGGATATGGTGGAATGGCAGACACGTTAGTTTTAGAAACTAATGATTGATAAAATCGTAAGGGTTCAAGTCCCTTTATCCCCAAACCTTTTAAAAATGGAGGTTATTTGTTTATAAATATTTATTATTAGAATAGATTTTGGTTTTTTTTTTTTATTAAAAATTTATTTAATATATCTTACCTATATAATTTGTCCAAATTTTAATTATTTTGGATTGTTCATCAAATGATGACATAATAACATTAAAAAAAAATACTCTTTTTAAAAAGAAAATTTATTAATATATTATCAACAATGTTAAATTTCGCTATCTTCATACCTTTAATTTCTTCTATTTTAATTTTTTTTTCAAAACCTATTTTTATTTTAAAAAATAATTTTGAAGAAAAAATTATCTTATATTGTGCTGTTTTTTTATTATTTCTAAATGTTATAATTTCTATTTATATTTTTAAAAAAGTGGCTTTAGATGGAAACATAGGATACTTACATCTAGGCACCTGGTTTAATTTTTATCATTATACAGTATCTTGGTCATTATACTTTGATTCACTAACTGTAGTTATGCTAGTTGTTGTCAACTTTATCTCATTTTTAGTTAATCTATATTCACTTGAGTATATGAAAACAGATAAAAATATTATAAGATTTTTTTCGTATTTAGCATTATTCACCTTTTTTATGTTAATATTAATCTCAAGTGAAAATCTAATACAATTGTTTTTAGGGTGGGAAGGAGTTGGTTTATCATCTTATTTATTAATTAATTTTTGGCATACAAGAGTACAAGCAAATAAAGCTGCTATGAAAGCCATGATTGTAAATAGAATTGGCGATATGGGATTAACTTTAGGAATTATTGGATGCCTATATCTATTTCATAGTGTTAGGTTTTCTGTAATGTTCCCATTGGTATATAAATTTTATGATGATAGAATATTATTTTTAGGCTTTGAAATTAATGTTTTAGCATTCATAAGTTTATGTATTTTTATAGGCGCTATGGGAAAATCAGCTCAATTAGGCTTACATACATGGTTGCCCGATGCTATGGAAGGACCAACGCCTGTTTCTGCCCTAATTCATGCTGCGACTATGGTAACTGCAGGTGTATTTGTATTAATAAGATGTTCAATATTTTTTGAATTTGTTCCAAAGATTTTATTTTTTATATCAATTATTGGCGGATTAACTGCATTCTTTGCTGCCACTACTGGAATTGTTCAAAATGATTTAAAAAAAGTCATAGCCTATTCTACTTGTAGTCAATTAGGGTACATGGTTTTTGCTTGTGGTTTATCTAATTACTCTGTTAGCATGTTTCATTTAGCAAATCATGCTTTTTTTAAAGCTTTACTTTTTTT
>Ga0105046_10010776_pt1 | contig 14221 bp, 12 predicted proteins | sample MAT03_FD_78385 | JGI IMG/M metagenome (GOLD analysis project Ga0105046, IMG submission 78385) | Freshwater microbial communities from Lake Fryxell liftoff mats and glacier meltwater in Antarctica - MAT-03 (megahit assembly) | ecosystem: Environmental > Aquatic > Freshwater > Ice > Liftoff... | reverse complement strand
AGGGATTGCGCAATGAGCTCCGCGCGACGCGCCACCGGCCTCGCTCGGTCTCGACGCGCTGTCATCGGCTTGGCCAGGCGCCCTCCTGCCTCGAAGGACCTGGTCGCCACCCGGCGGGAATCGTCGCGTCGATGGAGGCCGCCTCGGCCCTCAGGCCCTGGGGTCAGCTGGCCCTGTGACAGGCGCCGACGGTCATGGGCGGTGCCCGCACACCGGTTCGCCAGGCCCGGTAGGCCGCTGCCGTCCACGGGACGGCAGCGACCGAGGCATCATTCGAACCAATTCGGGAGGAAGCAGACGCCGGTCCCGTCGCCGAAATCGACGTCGATACAGACGTAGTTCTCGGCGCACTCGTCCCCGAGGTCGCACCGGCCGAGGCAGAGGGAGTTCTTTTCGCCAGCGCCGCGGTCGTAGCAGACCTCGTCTCCGGCGCAGGCATCGAACGCGAATTCCGCGCCGCCCGCATTGCAGTACTGGGTGCAATACGGTGCAATACCCGCCGGGAAACTCGAAGTCGTCGGCGAGGCACAGCGGGTCTTGCTCGTCCGCCGCGCAGTCGCTGTTCGCAGCGCACGGCGAGCTCGCAGGTCCGTCACCCGGCGTGCATTCGCCGGCGACCTTGCACTCGGCATCGCGACAGTCTACCGCGCCGTCCCCGTCGTTGTCGGACAGGTCGGCGCATGCCGTCTCGCCCGAAGCGCACGTGCCGAGACACGATGGATCCTCGCAGCCGTCAAGCCCGTCGTTGTCGTTGTCGACGCCGTCGTTGCAGTCCTCGACTCCGGGAGCGCAGAACCGACCACCGTCGTCGTCCCAGTTCGGCGGCGGCGACTCGAGGTGCCCTCGGGCGCCGCCGTCAACAAACTACCGTCGAGCTCGCCCGAGGCGCGAACGCCAAGCGCGCGAGCACCGGCATTACGAGCTTCTCGGCGTGGAAGAACGACGCGAACGAAAACCAGAACAGGTTGTACGGGAAGAAGACCCACATGACGATCAACACGCCGACGTGAAAGCCCCACGTCACCAAGCACCACAGCTGGCCGAGTCGCGCGCTGAACAGACCGATCGGCGCGCCCAGCTCGACCGCGAGTGAAAACATCGCGAGAAACGGGAAGATCTGCGGGGTCTGGGCAAGCCACATGCCGATCTCGGAGTAAGAGTCGCCGAGGAGCATTTTTCGCAGGTTGTCGTTTGCGATGTGGTTGCGCAGGATGTCTCCGCTGGCCCACTCAAGACCGGTCACCTTGATCTTTGCCACCCCGGCGAGCACGTACGCGGTGACGGTCCCGATCGACAAGACGCGTATCCCGAAGCCGAAGCGACGGTCTGCCTCGGCAGCTCCCCCCGCGCGCTTCGCGTCGAGTGACAGAGCCGCGCCAGCGTCGGACAGCGAGAGCAAGGTGATGTGGAGCATCATCAAGTTCTCGGTGTGGAACACCATGCCCCACGAGTTGCGGTAAGCCAGTACCCACAGGAGCGAAAAAGCGAAGGCCGGCGCCGTCAGCCGAAAGCGGTACCCGACCAGGAAGGCGACGCCAAAGACCCATGACAATGCGTAGAAGAGGTACGTGACCAGCGGCGCCGCCGGGGTGTCGAGCAGCTTGACGGGACCGACGGGCTGGAAAAGGTGTGGCGCCTGATGGACCGCCGCCAAGATGCCTGGCCCACGCACCGCCAGATAAATCAGCGCGAACAGCGCGGTGAGGATGCGCACGGCCGCGAGGCGCTCGGACGGCATCACCGGCCGCAAGAAGTCGACTGCGTACTGCCGGACAGATTCGCGCGTCATCGCTCGACCTTGCAGCGAGCATGCACGTTCTTCTTGAGCAGAGCAGCCTTCGGATCGACGAAGTAGTCCATCGTTCGATAGGTCACCGTTCGCATCTCCACGGCGACCGCGCCTCCGAGGTCGGGATCGACGGCGACCTTCTTTGCGAGCTCCTCGCAGAGGTCGACTTGCTCGCGCTTGCCGCGCTTGAGCACCCGCATCAGCGTGACCTTCGCCTGGAGCACTTCGTCAGTCCCGAGGAAGCGCGGCGCAAGCGGGACCTCCCGACCGTCCTCGAGGATCGCTACGACGTGCGTGACCCTGGTCGTGTCGTCCTGGCGCGAGGAAAACATCGCGTACGGCGACAGCGGGAAGTCGTCCCGCTCCTTCGGCCAAATGGTCGGCGAAGCCAGCGCCAGCAGCGTGGCTGCGGCGAGCGAAACCTGCGTGACGGGGTGGTCGAGAAGAAACATCGCCGGGGGCGACATCGCTCGAAGCGATGGGCGCCGCAAGTGCGACGCCAGCAGCGCATTCACCGTTGCATTGTCATGCTTGGCGGTTCCTGAAAGCCACTGCCGACTCAGGACTGCAAGTGCGCCCTCAGCCCCTCGGGATGGTCGCCTCGAAGGTGGAGAGGACCTCGAACGTCTCGTCGAACTTCTCCCCGGGCCGCGCCGCTTCGAGGTCGCCGCCAGCGCCTGCCACGACGACGGTGATGTTGTCCTTGCCGCCGCGTTCGTTCGCCAGCTCGACGAGCTTGGTCACTGCGAGCTCGGGGCGCGTGCTGAGCACCATGTCGCGGATCTCCTGGTCGCTCACGTGGTTGGTGAGCCCGTCGGAGCAGAGGACGAGGCAGTCGCGCTCGCGCAGCTCGAGCCTCCCCAGGGCGACTTTCACGTCGTGCTGGTGGCCCATCGCCTGCAGGATCTGGCTGCGCAAAGGTGAGTGCTCAGCCTCCTCCGGGGTGATGGCGCCCGAGTCGAGGAGGATCTGCACGAGGCTCTGGTCGTGCGTGAGCTGGGTGATCTCGCCACCGCGGACGAGATAGGCGCGGGAGTCGCCGACCTCGGCGACGTACGCCTGACGGGCATGAACGAAGACGGCGGTCAGCGTCGCGCCCATTTTTGCGGTGCCACGCGCTGCCTCGCGTACCCGCGCATGCGCCTTCTGGATGGCGTCGTTCATGAGAGCGTCACGAGGAGTATCGGCTGGCGCCTCGGCGAAGGCGTGGGTCAGCGTCTCGACCACGAGGGAGCTTGCGACCTCTCCTGCGTGCGCGCCGCCCATGCCGTCGGAGACAGCGAGCAGGACGCCGCGCTCGCCGACATCGAAGCGCTTGTGGGGCGAGCCGTCGAGCAGCGTGCCGCCGGTGAGGTCCGCCACGACATAGGCGTCCTCGTTGTTCTTTCGCACCCGGCCCACGTCGGTGCAGCCGGCCACGCTCAGATAGAATCGCCCTTGGGGGGAGGTCGCGGTCGCCATCACAGAGAAGCTACCTGGAAGGTGTCGCAGGCGCTCGGGTCGCCGCTCTCCATCCCGCGCTTGAACCAGCGCACGCGTTGCTCGCTCGTTCCATGCGAGAAGGTCTCCGGCGAGACGCGACCTTTGGCGCGCTTCTGCAGGGTGTCGTCTCCGATTGCGGCGGCGGCGCCGAGCGCCTCCTCCACGTCACCAGGGTCGAGTATCCCTCGCTTCTTGACGTAGGCGCCCCAAACGCCGGCGTAGCAGTCGGCCTGGAGCTCGATTCGTACCGAGGTGCTCCTGGCTCCCGTGTCCTTGCCTCCGCCGCGACGATCCATCGTGCCGAGGAGGTTCTGCACGTGGTGGCCGATCTCGTGAGCGATCACGTAGCCCGCGGCAAAATCGCCCTTCGCACCGAGCTTGTCCTGGAGCTGATCGAGGAACTCCAGATCGACGAAAGCCTTCTTATCACCGGGGCAATAGAACGGTCCGACGGAGGCATCAGCGCGTCCGCACGCGCTCTGTACTTCTCCGCGGAAGAGGACCAGCTGCGGCTCCTGGTAGCGCTTGCCCACCTTGGGGAGCGCTTCGTTCCAGGTGTCTTCGGTGGTCTTGAGCACCTTGCGCGTGAAGACCGCACCCGCGTCGTTGGGATCCACTGGAGCCGAGGCCCTCTGCTCGCCTCCCCCCATTCCGAGAAGGTTCAACGGATTTTGACCGGTGATGAGCCCCACTACCAGTGCGACGACCACCGCTGTGCCGGAGAGGGCGACCGCGCCGCCCCTCACGCCCATCCCGCGTCGATCGACGACGTTGCTGCTCTCTCCGACTCCACCGAGCTTCATGGTCGTGTCTTTCTTCAGCGCGCGGCGGGCTGCTGGCCGTTCTTGCCAGCGCCACTCTGCTTGCCGAGCGCGTGGACGCCCTCAGCGAATTCCTCGACCATCTTGGCGTTGAACGCCGGAAGATCGTCGGGCGTGCGGCTGGTGACGAGCCCGTTGTCGACCACGACCTCCTCGTCGACCCAAATCGCGCCGGCGTTCTTCAGGTCGGTCTGCAACGACGCGTAGGACGTCAGCTTGCGACCCATGACCATGCCCGTCTCGATGAGCGTCCACGGTCCGTGGCAGATGGCGGCGATCGGCTTGCGGGCCCGTACGAAGCCCTCCACGAACGCGACGGCCTGCTTGTCTCCGCGCAGCTTGTCTGGATTCGCGACGCCGCCCGGCAGCACCAGGCCGTCGTACGCGTCGCTGCTGGCGTCGGCGACGGTGCGATTCACCTCGACATTTTCGCCCCAGTCCGCGTCTTTCCACCCCCTGATCGCGTCCGCCTTCAGCGACACGATCTCGACCTCCGCACCTGCGGCGAGAAGCGCTTTGCGCGGCTCTAGCAGCTCCGACTGCTCGAAACCGTCGGTGGCTAGGATGGCGATCTTCTTTCCGTCGAGCTTTCCCATGACAGCGCGTCTCCTTGTTGAGGGAGGGCAGTGCACGGGCCGTACCGCGGGGTGCGGGCCTGGTGGGGGCGTCACACCTTGGACTTCTGCAGGACGAGCAGCGCGGTCGCGAAGCCGAACACGTGGATGGCGACCTTCACGATGAGCAGGACGGGTGCGGCGATCCCGCCGGTGATCTGGATGATGGTCATCACGGCGCCGAGCCCGTGCAGCCACAGGAGGTTCTTCGCGGCCACGACGTTGCCCTTCATGAGCTGGTAGCCGCGGTACCCGTAGAGCGCGATCAGGACGAACGGCAGCAGCATCTGCAGCGGCGACAGGCCGGAGACGCCGATCAGGGCCGTGAGCCCTGCCCAGTACGCGGCGGCTGCAAACCCGCCGATCGCTCCGAGCGTGCAGAACCCCTGGATCGACTGCTGGCGACGGAGCTCAGGCTCCTCTGGCTGGAACGAGGCCTCGGACATCTCGGGACGATAGCTCAGTTGGCGGAGAGCCCAGAGGCGGGGCGCGACGAGCGCCAAGACAGGAAGGGCCCGACCTGGTGAGGCCCTGGGCTGTGTCGCGATGCGCCCGTGTGGCGTTCGGGGACGTCGCGGGCACGCCGTTCGACGCAACCAGCTGCGTAACTTCGTTGGGCGAGCCGCGGCACGCACCATGCACCGCCGCGCCGCATGATAACTGCCGACCAGATCAAGCCCAACACCCCCGTCGTCTGCTCGAAGAACGGCCAGTTCGCCGTCGTCGACCACATGCAAGGCAAGGACACCATCAAGCTCACCAAGGACGACAAGGGCACGCATCATTACATCCCCCTGTCGTGGGTCACCTCGGTCGACGACAAGGTGCACGTCAATCGCACGGGTGACGACGCGATGGCGCAGTGGACTGACAAAGCGCCCCAAGCCGCTTCCTGAGCACTCGCCGAGGCGGTCGCACCGTCAGCTGAGCTCGACGTCCTTCGCCTCCGGCTCAGCCCGTGATCAAACGACGGGCCAAAACGAAAAGGCCCCCCGACTCTCGCCGGGGGGCCTTCTTCACTCAGTCACTTCGTGAAGTGACGTTCCCGTTCCGGGCCCGCTCAGGGGTAGGGCGAGCCGCCGGGTGCGGGGGCGGCGCCCTTCTTGGCGGCCGGGGCCGCTGCGGGTGCTGCAGCAGCGCTGCCGCCGCCAGCTTCCTTGAGAGCGAGGTTCACGAGCTTCTTGAACTTCGAGAACGGCTGCGCGCCGCTGATGAAGTAGCCGTTGATGACGAACGCCGGGGCGCCGCTCATGCCGGCCTTGCCCGCCGCCGACATATCGGCGTCGATGAGCGACTTGTGAGCGCTGCCCTCGATGGCCGCCTTCACCTTGGCGACATCGAGACCTTGCTTCTCGGCCATCGCGACCAGGCCTTCGGGTGCCAGCGCGTCGGGCTTGCCCGCTGCCTCGAAGAGGGCGGCGTGCATCGACCAAAAGCCCTTGTTGCCCTTCTGCTTCTGCGCCTCGCGCGCAGCGTTCGCCGCACCCTGGGCGTTTTTGTGCATCGCGAGCGGGTTGTCACGCCACACGAACTTCACCTTCTCGCCGTACTCCTTCTCGACCTGGCCGAGGGTGCCCTCGACGCGCTTGCAGAAGGGGCACTCGTAGTCGCTGAAGATCTGGATGGTAACCTTGGCCTTCTCGCCACCCTTCCACGGGGAATCGGCCGGGATCGGACCCACGTCCTTCTTCTCGGGCGGGGGCGCCTCCTTGGCTTCCTTCTGGAGCGTCTCGTAGACGTCCTTCTTGGCGACGCCCTTCGCGACGAGGGCGTTTGCAGCGATGAGCTGCTCGTCGATCACCTTCTTGAAGGCCTCGACCGGCTGGGCGCCCGAGAGGCGGCGGCCGTTGATGAAGAAGTGCGGCGTGCCGCCGGCCTCGACCTCGTCTGCCAACTCGTTGTCGGCAGCGATGATGTCGGCGTACTTGTTCTTGGTGAAGGCTTCCTTGGCCTTTTCGACGTCGAGACCGAGCTCGCCCGCGTACTTCTCGAGGTCGGCGTCTTCGAGCGCCTTCTGGTTCGCGAAGAGGAGGTCGTGGGCCTTCCAGAAGCCGTCGGCGCCCTTCTGCTTGAACGCCTCGATGGTGAGGTTCGAGGCGGCCGGAGCGCGCTTGTGGAAGGGCAGGGGGCGGTGCTTCCACACGACGCGGACCTTGCCCTCATAGTCCTTGAGGATCGTCGAAATCGTCGGGTTGACGCGGCTGCAGAAGGGGCACTGGAAGTCGGAGAACTCGATGATCGTCACGAGCGCGTCGGCGGCACCCTTGGAGGGCGAGTCACCGGCCGGCACGCGGTAGACGGCCTTGTCGTCTTCCTTCGGCTTCTTGTCCTTCCCATCCTTCGCGTCCTTCGCGTCGGGGGCGGGGGGACCCTTGGCCTTGTTCTCGTTGGAGAGCGCGACGTAGACCTTGTCGGCCGGGGTGCCCGAGGCGATCTTCGCCTTGGCGGCCGCGAGCTGCTCGTCGATGGCGGCCTCGAACTTCGGCTGCGGCTGCGCGCCGGAGAGGAAGACGCCGTTGATGAACGATGCCGGCGTGCCTTTGACGCCGCCCGCCTTGCCGATCGCCATGTCGGCGTCGACCTTCGCCATGCCCTCTTCCTTGCTGTAGGAAGCCTGGAATTTCACAGGGTCCACGCCGGCGTCCTTCGCCCAGAGCGCGAAGTTCTCGTCGGTGAGCGCCTTCTGGTTCTTGAACGCGCTTTCGTGGAACTTCCAGAACGCCTCGCTGCCGCCGAGACGGAAGACGCTCTCCGCTGCTGCGGACGCCGGCTTCGCACGCTTGTGGAACGGCAGCGGGCTGCTCTTCCACACGACGCGCAGCTGCGACGGCCCGTACTTCGCCTTGAGCGCGTTCAGAGTCGTCTCCACCTTCGAGCAGAAGGGGCACTCGAATTCGCTGAAAACCACCATGGTGACCGGCGCGCTGCGCGAGCCCCACGTCGGATCCTTGGACGAGACGGGGATGCTTGCGCCCTCGTCCGACCACTCGCCCGGGTTGTCCAGCGCGGCGGTGGCTTGCGAGCTCCCGCCGACGCTTCCTCGATCGATGCCCCACATCAGTCCCATGCCTGCCAAAAAGCAGAGCAGGAAGCCGACGATGGCCGTTCCCTTGTTCATGTCATTCCTCGTGAAAGCGTGGGCTTCAAACATTTGAAACTCCACGCAAATGGCGACACGGCCAGACCGCGCCGACAGGCCCGCTCGCGAACTGTCGCGAGGGAGGGCGAAACCCCGGGCTGCCGACCGACGAACACCTTGAAAAGGTGCGCCCCGCTCCGGCAGCTGCGGACGAAAGGAACGCTGCGAGGGATTCGCGGCTTGCTGACTGACGTCTCGAACGCGACTTCAGCATGCCCCTCGATGTCGGGAGATCGCTCTGCCGAACATCGACGTCGAGACCCGCGCTCCCGGGCTCGACGCGCGAATCAAGCAGCGTGCGGCGGATGCTCGACGGCGCGCGCGACACCCTCGGCGGGACCGAGCAAGCGGCCGAACGGAGCGAGCGAGACGACGCCCCAGTGACGAAGGGGAGTCAGCTGCTCCGGAACGAGCGCAGGCTCGAAACCGACCGAGATCTGGTGGTGGGGCGAGTCGTCCCCCGACGGGCGTGGACCGAGCTGCAGGGCGCTCGCTTGGTCGTCGCAGCCAGGCGTTTGCTCGATCCGGTCGTCGCCGATGGGCGAGATCGGCTGCGGCGCCACGGCGGAGGCGCCGCTGGGATCGCAGATCGGGGCGGCCGCGAAGAAGCCCTCGTCGTCCTCCACAGTCAGGACTTCACAGATGGGTTCGGGGGGCAGGACGCCCGCGTCGACTTCGGCGCACGTCGCGACGACGAGGATCGACGCGAGGTCGGGCGCCTGGAGCGCGGCGATCGCCGCGGCGGGGAAGGCGACGAGGCAAAGCAGCGCCAGGGCGATCGCCACTGCGACCGACCCGGGCAATGCTCGCTTGGCTCGAGCCCCTACCATCGAGGACGGGTTCGTAGCCCAGCGAGGGCGGGGTCGCAACGGTTGAGGTTGGCTGCGCACATACTTGGCCCCACTGGCCGCCGCTCCTTAGAGGGACGTGGATGGCCACGGGATCTCAAGACAGCGAAACGGCCGCATGCAAGGCCCCGCGGCGTCTGGGGCGCTACACGCTCCTCAAGCGGATCGCCAAGGGCGGCATGGGCGAGGTCCTCCTCGCCGCCACCAACGGCATCGAGGGCGCCGAGCGAGCTGTGGTCGTGAAGATGATCCGCGAGGAACATCGAACCGACGCGAGCTTCCGCGCGCGGTTCCTCGATGAGGCCCGGGTGCAGGCGCAGCTGTCTCATTCGGGCGTGGCGTCCATCCTCGACGCGACCACCGACGATGCCACCGGCGAGCCGTACGTCGTCGTGGAGCACGTCGACGGTCGCAACCTCGGTGACGTCCGGGCGCGGGCCCTCGCCACCGGGACGCGCACCGACTGGGCCGAGAGCGTTGCGGTCGCGCATCTCATCGCCGAGGCGCTCGGACACGTCCACGATCGGCGAGATCCGCAAGGCCAACCGCTCGCCATCGTTCACCGCGATCTGTCGCCCCAGAATGTCATGGTCGCCTTCAACGGCGAGGTGAAGCTCATCGACTTCGGTACTGCACGGGGTCTCAACCGGCGCTGCCACACCGTCGCCGGCGTGGTCTTCGCGAAGCCCGGCTACGTCGCACCCGAGGTCGCCAACGGCGACTCCGGCGACTTCCGCGTCGATCTGTACGCGCTGGGCGTGATGCTCTGGGAGCTGTGCGCGAGCCGTCGCTTCCTCGAAGGTGACGCAAGCGATCATCTCGCCGCCGTCGCCTCGAACAAGCGCGAGCTTCCGCCCGTCGCCGAGTCGGTCGGAGCACCGATCGAGCTCGACGCCGCAATCGCCAAGCTCACCGCGTTCGATCGCGAGGACCGCTACGGCAGCTCGCGCGACGCGGCCCGCGATCTCGCGACGTTGCTCTCGTCCTCGCTCCCGCTGCCGGGCGGCGAGCGCGGCGTGCGCTCGCGCGTCGCAGCGCTGCTCGCCCGACTCTTCCCCGGCGAAAATGCCCGCTTCCGTCGGGACTTTGCGCGCCTCGTCGAGGACGCGCGCAAGAAGCTTGCGCCGATGGTTCCGGCGCCCGCGGCGTCGGCGCCCGCGCGGTCGGCCCCGGACGCGCCGGTCGCGGCCGATGCGCCGATCGACCAGTCGCTCTCGCTGGATCCCGAGCCTGCCCCGGCGCCGGGGCCGAGGGCAGAGCCGGTCGATGCGAGCCTGTTGCCCGGTACGCGCTGGCGACTCATGCGCGTCCTGGGACGCGGAGCCACCTCGGTGGTGTGGGAAGCCGAGCACGCCGATGTCGGCCGTCGCGCGGCGCTGAAGGTGCACGCGGGGGGCGAGGGCGGTCGCAGTCGCTTCCGCATCGAGGCGCGCGCACTCACCCGTGTCGAAGGTCCATACGTTGCGCGGCTCAAGGAAGCAGGCGTCGCCTCGGATGGTCGACCGTTCACCGTGACCGAGCTGCTCGAAGGCCAGACGCTCGATGTCTGGGCGAGCGAGCGCGCGCCGCTCGCGCCCGCCGACGTCCTCACCGTCGCGCGCAAGCTTCTCGCCTCGCTCGAGGGGTTGCACGCGACCGGCCTGGTCCACAGCGATCTCAAGCCGGAGAACGTCTTCTGCTGCGAAGTCGATGGGTCGGTGCGTCTGCTCGATCTCGGTATCGCGCGCGACCTCGGCGAGTCGGAAGAGCAGGACCCGCCGAGCGGCGGAGCTCTCACGCTTCACGGTACGCCGGCGTACATGGCGCCCGAGCAGGCGAGCGGCGTCGCCGACGAGCGCAGCGACGTCTACGCCGTGGGCTGCATCCTCTACGAGCTGCTCGCGGGCTCGCTGCCCTTCGACAACGAGGCCGACGTCGGCACCCTCGAGGCCAAAGCCAAGGGAAGTCCAGAGACGCTGCGCGAACGTGCGGCGAACCGCGACATCCCTCCCGACATCGACGCGCTCGTGATGCGCGCGCTCGCCCGGCACCCCAGCGTGCGCTTTCCGACGGCCAAGGCGATGCGCGAAGCGATTGCGTGTCTGGAGGATGCTCCGGCGCGCAAGCGCTCGAAGCGCCGCCGCGTGGGCCTGGGCGCGCTCGCTGCTGCGATGGCGATCGGCGCCTTCGTCTTCGCCGCGCCCATGCTCCCGCAGACCGCGGGGCTCGTCGCCAGGATGAAGGCGGCGATCGCGGCGCCCGCATCGATCGCCAAGGCGCCCGAGGTCGCTGGCCCGACCAGCCTCGAGGTCCTGGCGGACGCGACGCCGGCCAGCGACGGCGGCGACGTGCTCGGTCTTCTCCCGCCCGAGGTCGCCGCCGAAGAGCGGGCCCTGCGCGCGCTCGAGGATGCAGGCGATCCGCCCGACGCCGAAGGCGAGACCGTCGCATCCGAGGACGACGCGCTGGTGCGACTCGCCGGTGAAGGCGAGGATCACTTCGGCGAGGGCGAGGGCATCGAGCCGCCGAAGCCGCAGAAGAAGAAGCGCCGAGCCCAGAAGACGAGCGAGCAGCGCGACCGTCGCGACGACGCCGGCAAGAAGGGCAAGCCGAAGGGCAAGGCCGATGGCGGTGACAAGGCTGACAAGAAGCCAGCCACAAAGTCCAGGGGCGACAAGGCCGGCAAGGCCGACGAAAAGAACCGCAAGAAGAAGAAGGGCAAGAGCCGCGAAGCGGCGACCGACGGCGGCTGATTCGCGGCGCACCGTGTAAACTCTTTCGAAGTGCCGCTTCGATCGATCTCGTCCCGTCACCCCGTGAGCTGCTTCCTCTCCACCGCTTCACGATTCGGTGGGTTGCTCGCCGCAGGCCTCGTCGCCTCATCTTGCATGGTGGATGTGCGGCGATCGCCTGGGGCGCCGGCTCGACGGCGTCTGCTTGTCGACTGCGCACGGTGGAGCGGGCTCCTCGCCATGATTGTCGCCGCGCTCGCCCGGTGATGCCTGCTGCCGCGATCCTTCGCTCTCAATCGTCGAGCAACAGCAGATCCAAGAGGCGCGCGGCGGCCTTCTTGCGCATCGGACCCATGGTGGGGGCGGCGCCGGGGAGGGGAGGGGCGGCGGGCCCCACGCAGCGCGGGCAGCCGTGGGGGCAGTCGCAGGCGGCGAGGTAGCTGCGGGTCTTGCGCAGCCACGGCTCGGCATTTTCGAAAATGCGCGCGGCGAGGCCGATGCCGCCGGGGACGTTGTCGAAGAGGAACAACGTCGGGTCGAAGCCGGGGCGGGGTTTGCCCGATCGGATCGGCCCGGGGGGAGCCGCGATCTTGTTGGGCGCGACCTTCTTCGATGGTGCAGGTGCGCCGTCGCCCTCGCCAGCGTCGCCGATCGACATGCCCAGATCGCTCGGATCGCACATGAGCGCGAGCGTCGCGATCGTCTCCAGACCGCGGCCGATACCGCGTAGCCCGTCGATCGCCGCGGCGCGACCACCCTCCAGATCGAGGGCGACATCCTCGGGGATCGTCCACCAGAAGGCGGTGGTGTGCATCTGGATGTCGGGGAGGCGCACCTCGCCGTAGCCCGCATTCTCGTGGGTGAAGAACTTCACCTTCTTGAAGCCCACGACCTTCTCGATGATCGAGATCTCGCCGAGGCCGGAGATGGATCCAAGGCGCTCGCCGGCCAGTGCATCCTCCTTCGTGACGTCCATGACGGTGATCTTTCGATTCGTCATGGCGGTGGTGAAGTAGTCGGGGATGACCTTCTTGACGTAGGCCTTGTGGTTTTCGTTATCGAGCTGCTCCACCTGGTACTGCTCGCCGTCGTGCTGGTAGATCGCCTGCTCGTGCAGCATCGTCGGCGTGGCGCGCCAGTCGAGCTCGGCGAGCGTGCGGCCGGTCGACTTGTCGATGATGACGGTGTTGTCCCAGCCGACGCTCCGCAGGCTCACGTGGTTGGCGGGATACGCGTCGGTGGCCCAGTGAAAGCGACCATCTTCCTCGTGTACGACGCCGTGCCCGGCGAGGAAACGCAAGGCCTCCGCCGACTCATCGAGCGGTAGCGGCGGGTAGGCTTCACCGGCGAGGAACGGCAGCTCGAACGCGGCGCATTTGAGGTGTTGGATGAGCACCTCGGTGTTCTCGGGCTCGATGCGCGCCTCCTCGATGGCGCCATCGAGCAGGTGCTCGGGGTTGGCAGCCAGGAACTGATCGAGCGGATCGCTGGTGGTGACCAGCAGCGCCACGCTCTTGTCGCCGCGCCTCCCGGCCCGCCCGAAGCGCTGCCAGGTGCCGGCGACCGAGCCGGGGTAGCCGGCACAGATCACTGCATCGAGATCGCCCACGTCGATGCCGAGCTCGAGCGCGTTGGTCGCGACCACGCCGAGGATCTCGCCCGCGCGCAGGCCGCGCTCGATGCTGCGTCGCACCTCGGGGAGGTAGCCGCCGCGGTAGGCCATGATCGCGCGCTCGTCGATCACGCCCTCGAGCGCGGCGCGCAGGTACTTGAGCATGATCTCGACCGAGTTGCGCGACGGGCCGAAGACCATGGTCGGCACCCTGGCGCGCAGCAGATCGGCGGCGAGACGCACTGCACTCTTGAGGTAGCTGCCGCGGATGCCGAGCTCGGCGTTCACGACCGGCGGGTTGTAGACGAAAACGCGACGCTCGCCCTGGGGCGCGCCGCTGTCGCCGACCAGCTCCACGTCGCCTGTATCGACGCCGATGAGGCGCGCCGCGTGCTCGCGCGGGTTGCCGATGGTCGCGGTGGCCAGCAAGAAGGTCGGGCTCGCGCCGTGAAACGCGGCGACGCGCCTGAGGCGACGCAGCACGTGCGCGACGTGCGAGCCGAACACGCCGCGGTAGGTGTGCGACTCGTCGACCACGACGTAGCGCAGCTTCTGCAGGGTCCGCGCCCAGTGGGCGTGGTGCGGCAGGATGCCGGAGTGGAGCATGTCCGGGTTGGTCATCACGATCGGGCTGCGCTCGCGCGCCGCGCGTCGCGCGTCGCCCGGCGTGTCGCCGTCGTAGACGACGGCGGGGATGCCGAGGCCGGCGCTCTTGATGAGCTCGTGGATGCTCGCCTCCTGATCGCGCGCCAGCGCCTTGGTCGGGTAGAGGTAGAGCGCGCTCGCGCCCGGATCGCGCGCGATGGCGTCGAGTATCGGCATGTGAAAGCAGAGGCTCTTGCCGCTCGCGGTCGGCGTACAGACCACGACGTGTCGACCCGCGCGGGCCGCCGCGAAGGCGCGCGCCTGATGGTCCCAGAGCTCGGTGATGCCCCGCTTCTCGAGCCCCGCACGGACCTCGACCGCCAGCTCCTCGGGGATGGGCGCGGTACGTGGCGGGCGCGAAGCCAGCTCTCGATCCGCGGTGAAACACGGGCGGACCGCGCCCGAAGCGACCCACGAGGCCAGCACGTGTTCGAGACCGCTCGGCGACTTCCACGGCGGTGCAGGCATGGCGATTACCTAAACGGATGTGCGGTGCCGCGACAAGCCCGGCCGGGCTCTTTGATTTCGGCAGCGTGGGGCGATAGGAGAGCCTCCAGCTT
>Ga0105046_10010775_pt1 | contig 14221 bp, 4 predicted proteins | sample MAT03_FD_78385 | JGI IMG/M metagenome (GOLD analysis project Ga0105046, IMG submission 78385) | Freshwater microbial communities from Lake Fryxell liftoff mats and glacier meltwater in Antarctica - MAT-03 (megahit assembly) | ecosystem: Environmental > Aquatic > Freshwater > Ice > Liftoff... | reverse complement strand
GATTTTACATCCATTATAATTTGACTTGATCTCGTACATCCATTTTGATTTACGGTATAGGTCATTGTTTGATTGCCAACCAAGGATAAATTTGGAGAAAAGACTCCGGTAGCAGAAACTCCATTACCAGACCAAACGCCGCCGGCAGGGGAGGAGCCAGTTAAGTTAATGCTTGAGCCATTTGCACATATTGATTTGTTAGTTCCTGCATTTACAACCGGTGCGGAAACCACAGACAGCTTAATTTGTGCAGATGCCGAACATCCGTTTTGACTAACAGTATAAGTCAGATTGTTGTTTCCACTTGTGAATGGGGCGGCGCACAAACCCGATGCATTTACAAAACCAGCCCCAGACCATGTTCCGCCCATTGGACTTTCCCCACTTAAAGAAAAGCTCGGAGAATTGTTGCAAATGCTTAGATCATTTCCGGCTGAAACGATTGGTAAAACATTTACAGTAACATTTAAACTTGAAGCATTTGAGCAGCCATTTTGCGAAAATGAATAGCTGAGCGTTTGTATTCCTGTTAAAGCATTGTTCGGCGTAAAAAGTCCAGCTGCACTTATGCCTGACCCAGACCATGTGCCACCTGTTGGCGTTCCGCTGAGACTAAACGCAGCCGAGTTTGAGCAAGTAATTCTGTCTGTACCCGCACTTACAGTTGGTGGTGTTACTACAGATAATACAACCTGGTCAGATCCATTACATCCTTGCAAAGAACCAGTTATAGAATAAGTTAATGTTTTGTTTCCACTCGAAAGCGGTGCAGGATCAAACAGGCCTGTTTGGTTTACGCCAGTTCCTGCCCAGGTTCCACCACTTGGTGTTCCTACCAATTGAAATGGAGCTGCATTCTTGCAAATATTCCTGTTTAGTCCAGCATTTGGGCTTGGAGGATTCACTTTCGTAACAATGACCTGGCTAGTTGAGGTGCATCCTCCTTGTGTAAATGCATAAGAAAAAGTGCTGCCACTGGTTGACAATTGGCTTATTGTAATTGCCCCGGATGCAGCAATTCCAGTACCACTCCAGGTGCCGCCAGCAGGACTTCCGTTTAACATGGTATAGTTGGCTAAATTTCCGCAAAGACTTAAATTACTACCTGCTGAAACAGTGGGCGCATCCAAAACCGTAACCACAACATTTGCGTTTCCACTTCCAGCTACAGTATATGTTAATGATTGTGGTCCTACCAAAGCGTTGTTGGGCGTAAATAATCCTGTAGAACCAACCCCATTTCCAGACCATGTTCCACCGGAAGGAGATCCTGTTAAATTGATTGGGTTTGCGGACTCACAAATGCTGACGTTTGATCCGGCAGAAACAACCGAGGCAGGTGTTACAGCAAATACCATCTGATCGGTATCTGTACAGCCATTTTCAGTGTATATATAAGTCAGTGTAAAATTTCCAACTGTAGAAGTAGCAGGCGAAAAGACACCTCCAGGTGTGACACCGTTTCCTGACCAGGTTCCGCCAGCAGGCGCTCCTGTCAAAGTTACATCTGCAGCAATATTGTTTGCAGTTAAATCTTGCCCTGCATCCGCTATTGGGGTATTGCTAACAACCAATTGTATAATTCCCGTTGCGGAACATCCGTTTTGAGAAACATTATAAGTAAGCGTGTTGCTTCCTAAGTTTGCCATCGAGGGCGTAAAAACTCCAGAACCACTTACCCCATTTCCTGTCCAGGTTCCGCCTGTGGGAGTTGCTGATAAATTTATAATTCCACTTCCAGCACAAGCAGATTGGTTGCCACCAAGAACCGGAATTGGTGTTGGATTTATTGTGAAATCAACATTAGAAGATGAACTACAGCCATTTTGACTTACTGTATAGGTTAAATTTGAAACGCCAGATCCAACAATCGCTGGTGAAAAGCTTCCTGCAGAAACTCCATTGCCAGACCATGTGCCTCCAACTGGACTTCCTTGTGCAATGCTGAATGGTGAATCTGTATTGCAATAGGCTTGGGCTGTTCCTGCATTTGCTATCGGTGATTGTACAATGGTAAAATCCGTTTGGTCTGATCCTCCACAATTTCCTGAAACCGTATAAGTCAATGTGTTAATGCCTATTGATGCAGATGATGGTGTGAAAAGACCAGTATTTGTAATTCCGTTTCCAGACCAGGTTCCACCAGAAGGAGAACCTGTTAGAGTTATTGCATTGGCATTTGAACATATGGTTTGATTTGCCCCGGCAGCAACCGGAATTGAAGTTGAGACTGATATTGTTTTTGTAGCGGAATTGCTACAGCCATTTGATGATGCAGTATAAGTGAGGGTTTGTGTGCCAATCAAGCCTAATGTTGGCGTAAAAAGGCCAGCGGCTGAAACACCATTTCCAGACCAGGTTCCCCCGGCGGGAGAAAAACCTGTTAAGGTAAAAGGAGAGGCAGTTGAGCAAGTACTTCCGTTTGTCCCTGCAACAACACCAGGCAAAGATTTAACGGTATAAACCATTTGATCTGAACCAGAACACCCACCCGAACTAACAGAATAGGTCAAAGTTTGGTTGCCAATCAATGCAGTGGTAGGTGTAAAAACACCAGCGGAACTAACCCCATTTCCTGCCCATGTTCCACCTGAAGGTGAGCCAATTATTGTATTTGATGGAGATCCATTGCAGATGTTTAAATCGCCTGAGGCAGAAACAGTCAAATTGCCAATGCCAAATGGAGAAGTGGAAGATGATGTGACCAAAGGACTACTCGACATCAAACGAATCAAATATCCGCTTCCAACAGTGGTTCCAGATGGAATGGTTACTGAAATTGGGCTGGTCGTACCTGTACCAATAGTTGTAGGACTTGAAAAACTTCCAGTTGCATTACTCAATTGGGCTGTAAATGTATTTCCAGAAATAAATGTGCCTGACGTAGCGAAGCCCAAATTGAAGTTTGAACCTGCGCAATATGACGTTTGCCCAAGTGCATTTAAGGAAATTGTGGGCGCACCTGAACCTCCGGTTGTGGTTAGATTTACATTATCCAGAAAAATGAAATTGCTTAAACCCGAAATGTTAATTAAACAAACCTGAACACCTGCCAATCCATTGTAGGCACTGAGATTCAGGGTTTCTTTTCTCCATTGTGTACTTGTAGGTGTAAATGGGTTTATGTTGTTTGGTGCGGTTGCCAGTGCCGTTCTTGTTTTTGCATATATTCTACTGAATGTTTTGCCACAGTTTGTGCTGACCGCAACCACAAGCGTGTCATTGGTATATCCATTCCAGGCATTTGCAACATCGAAGCTTAGACTTGCGCCAGTAAGACCGGTTAAGTTAAGATTTGGAAGGTAAATTGTATCCTTCCTTCCTGTAATGTTCGGATAGTTATAATTATCAAATGAAAGCGAATTTGAACTGGTCCCAAATCCGCCGGCACTGGCATTCTTTACAAAAGTTCTGTCATTGTTTGGATTTGAAATTCTCCAACCAGAAGGCAGAAAAGTGCCTTCAAAATTTTCGTTGATAGGGGGTAAGCTATTTCCATTTACAACAACGTCTATATTGGCCGGGTCTGAACTGCAACCTCCTTTACTCATTGTGCATGAGTAGATTCCAGCTGCGGCTGTTGTTGCACTTGTAATATTTGGATTCTGAACTGCGGATGTAAATCCATTTGGACCGTTCCATGAAAAGCTGGCACCCGTTACACTTGTGTTTAATTTTAGGTTTATGTTTTCGCCTGAACAAAGCACTCTTGGACCATTTAGGGAAAATCTGGGTACAGGAGAGCCTGTTACACATGATGCATTGTTAAAACCAGATCGAATTACATTGCCTGGAAGTGGGCCAAATCCAAAATTGAAATTGATTGCCCCGTTGTTGTGGCAATAGCTCATTATGGTTCCGTTGGTCTTAAATTTGGTTGTATTGCTGCAATTGACAGCTCCAGTAACCGTTTCGCCTGCGTAGCAAGAGTCTATTCGGCCAATTTTGTTTGCAGCAAGCTGCCATCCGCACCAATGTGTATGACGACTTCCAAAATTATGACCCATTTCATGTGCGACTACATTTATGGTCCAGGAGTAATTAGGAACGCTTGAGAAAGTATTGAATATGTTCGAAAAAGCATATTTGCCTCCATTGTTGCAAAGGCCTCCTATGTATGCTATCCCGCCTAACGAGCTTGCTCTTGTTGAAAGAAAATGGCCTAGATGCCCATTAATAGTGGGCCTGTTTCCTGCAAAATTTACAAGATAAAGCATAGAACTCGTGTATGCTGCATAAGGATCAGTAGTGGTCCATACAAATACTTCAGATAGGTTTAAGTCAATTTGTTCGTTGAGATACAACTGTTTAACATTATTGAAAATACTTGCGACTTTGGTGCTGACATTTGTAGAGCTGCTCCCATTGTCCTGGAACATCTTGAAATCACATTCGAAATAGATATTGACCTGTTTGCATGTTCCGGTGGCCATTGTTGAATTTTGGCCGCTCAAACCTCTTCCATATTTAAGGTCAATTTTGTCGGCAATGTCTTCTGTCTCACAATGAAAATTAGAGGCAACTTTTAAATCTTTTTCACAATAAACTATGTATTCCCCTTTTCCATTTGGAAGTTTACCAATATTCCAGTTGCCTTCAGCATCACTGAAAACGCCGGAAACTTCAGTTTCTGTAAAGCTGAGTCCACCTAGTTTTTCTTCTCCAACATTTGCTTCAATTTGATAATGAACGCCTATTGCTGATTTTCCCTTAAATGTTTTACCTTCTGAGGTTGTTACTTTAAAATCCTCTGTTACAATTTGTTTGCGATGAAAAACCAAAGATTTCTCTTTTCCGTCTGGAAGTGGAATCTGAAGCAGAAATTGTTTAGGCTCATCCTTGTAGATCTTCTGAATGATCAACGGATCTGGATCTAAAATTTGACCTTTAGTAAGGCTTTTTGAAATGTCTTTGGGTAAAGGACTTGTGCTTTTTTGAAAAACACGGAACTGTTCTTGGGCAGATGCTGAAATGCTAAGACCAATGACAAGGAAATTGGTCAGGAGACATTTGCAGACAATTTTTATGCACATTCTGTTCATGTATAAAATTGTACTATTAGAAGGAAAACTATTACAAAAGAAATTTAGTATTTGGCTGATGCTCAAATGCTTGGCAAATGTAGGCTTATGATGTTTATAAATTTTTCCAAGTATTGAATGTGAAATTACATTGTTTGGATTCGTAGGGAGATAGATTATGGTTTGCTTATTTTACGTAGAAGTGTCTTATATGTAAAAAAACAAAAAAAGGATACAGTTTGAAACCGTATCCTTTTTAAAATGGCTTAATATCAGGGTATTAAGACCTAATTATTTTTTCTGCTTTGTAAATATTTTTTGAATGCTTTGCAGAATTGAAATTTCTCAAATCCATTCATTTTCAAATATCCAAACCGGATAAACGCATTCTGGTATCAAATCACATTCTCTATTTCAGTATTTCTTACTTTTAAATATGAATGACTTGTAAGGCTCGGCTAGGATTAATCCTTTATGATTTTGGTTACAAATGTGCCTTTGTTTGATTTTAGTTTCAAAAGATAAATGCCCGATTTTATAGGCAATTCTAATGAAGTTTGAGAATCTGCCAGCACTCCATTTTGCAAAACTGAACCAGCTAAGTTTACAAGTTCATATTTCATTCCTGAATTAAAAATAAGTGTAGCATCTACAAAAATTCTGTCTTTAGCCGGATTTGGATACGTAAGCACAGAGTTTTCAAAAGTTAATTTTTCAACTGAGGTAGACAGAAAAGTCATGTTGGCAAAGTTGATGCTGTTGGCCCATTCCGGATTGTCAATAAATGGGTTCCTGTTTTTCTGTAAACCGAAAATGAACTCATGACGAGCAATTTCAAAATCACTTGGCGGATCTTGCTGATGCCATTGCATCAAAACTGCTGGGCTTTGATACGATGGGAAACTCCAGTTTCTGCCTGAAATGCCATTGTAACAAACTGACATATACATCAATGCTCTTGCCGCATCACCTTTATGCTGATCTCGTGGTTCATATATTATCTGCGTGCCTGAACTAGGATTGGTTCCCACCTTTCCTACGCCAGTCGGGGAGGTGTATGTTGCGTTGACCACTATCCCAAACGGATTATTCGATCTTCTTGCATTTGCATTTGTTTGATGGGCTGGAAATAAATTATGCATATCATTGTATTCAGGAAATTCTTCTCCGTCTGTAGCATTTGGCCAGTTCGAGCGTGGTCCGCCATTGCTAGGCATCCAGCTTTGGGCAAATGTATGCTCTCTGGTGAGCACAGCCGGATTTCCTCCCTGTCCAGTCCACCAGTTGAAGTTTCCATCATAGATTTGAGTAAGGCCTGTATACACACAATTCACAACTTTCAATCCGCCAGAAGTATCTCTAGTGACATATCCGGATACTAGTCTTGGGCCATATGAACCATAAAATATGGTATCATGCGGATTGATCTTATTATGCAAATCAAGGACGAAGGAAGTGGCATTTGGATCTATTCCAGAGTAGTAGTTTCCAGGTTGCTTTCCAAGTGTTTGTATGGAAGAAGCAGTTGGGTTCAGAGTCAGATAGTTTTCAAATCCTGTAGGACCATTGAAGCTGAATGCAGCAAAATGGTAAGTAGAATTTGCGAAAATATAAGTCGGTTTATAGTTGGTAATGAGGGAGTCACCCACATAAGCAACTACTGCGCCATTGATGTTGTCACCAACTTTGTAAGTTTTGCTGTCAACAGGAATTTGGGTGATCGCACTTCCCAATTGTCTTAAAATCAAATACTTTTCTGATGGAGGATTAGCGCTGCTTAAAGCAACTTTAAATCCGAATGAAGTGGGATTAGATAAGGTAAGTGTAGCAGGTGAACTTGCCGGTTCGCTGGCCAACAAACCTCCAATTCCATAAAGCTGAATGATGTAGGGATTCTTAAGCGAATCGTTGCTATAAATTTTAATTGTAGCCAACCGTGAGCCATTAATTGCAGGGGCAAAATTTACACCCAGATTTTGACTGGAGTTTGGTCCAACTGATGTTGGAACTGAGGGTATTGTAAAATCACTGGCTTCACTTCCTGAAATTCGGACACTGTCTATGGTCAAGTCGAGCGTAGTTCCTGTATTTTGAATGATAAAATTTGTACTGGCAGTAGTTCCTACCACATACAAACTTTGATTTACAACGGTGTTGGCCCCAATTTTTACATTGATGGTGGCAGAGGCACTTGCAGGAGCTGCTTTAATCAAAACACTGTCCAATGCTACATTGGTGCCAGATTGTTTCTCAGTGTAAAAAAATCTGATGTAACGCGTAGTAGAATCAGGATTCTCTATAAATTTATTGGCAGCACCCATCGTTCCGCCTGGAATCGGGCTCCCTGTACTAAACACTCTTAAGTCTGTATACGTAACATCATCTACTGATTCCTGAACATTAAAAGTTCCTGTAAATGCAGCAGCTGGTGGAATTCCAGTTCCCTTTATATAGTAGGAAACTGGCCCTGGCTTGTCTGCAAACCATATTTTTACAAATTCACTACTTGCATCCAGTCTTGCCGATGTATTATCACCACCAACAGAGTTTACTGCCGTGGAATATGTCAAACCGCCTGTCCCATTTAACCCAATGCCATAAGTCCAGCCATTTGGAGGGTTAGAAACGCTAGGTGTAGAAAAATTCCAGGAAGTTGGAAGGGCCGTTTGTGCCATCGCTCCAGTCGCAAAGATTAGCAAGGCAAAGAAGTTGATTAAAAATTTTCTCATTCGATTTTATCAATATATTAATATGCAATAACGCTCTGTAATGTTAGATTAAGGTTAAGAAAAGGTTGGATTTTAAATGAGTGGAAAAAAAGCACATCGGCTTTACATCTTGAGATTATAAGTGTTGATGCAATTAAGTTGTCCTAAACAGCTATCAGTTAGTATGTTTAATAAAAACTTTGGTAGCCAAAAAAATAAAGTTAGATTTGCCTAAATTTTTATGAAAAAAAGAAATATCTGGCTTTTTCTTTTACTTTTCATCCAACCTGAATATATTTTTGCCCGTCAGCCCAGGGTAGTAGCCACCATCAATATTATAGCTGATATGGCGCAGCAAGTGGCAGGAACCGAGCTCGAAGTGGTGTCACTTTTACCAGCCGGTTCCGATCCACACACTTACGAACCAAGCCCAAGTGATGCCAGTTCCATTGCGAATGCAGACTTGATTTTAAAAAATGGCCTCAATTTGGAAGGCTGGCTGGACAAGCTGATTTCCAGTGCAGGTTCAAAAGTGAAAATTGGTGTGGTCACAGATCTGATCAAACCAATAATAGCTTCAGAATTTCATAATTCTTTCGATCCTCATGCCTGGATGAGCATTGCCAATGCAAGACTTTATGTGCAAGCAATTGATTCGATCTTTTCAATTTATTATCCGCAAAGTGCTTCTGTTTTTCACCGGAATACCACGCATTATTTGGCAGAATTAAATGTGGCTGAGAAACAAATTTTGATTTGGATTGAATCTGTACCGAAGCAAAAACGCTTTCTCATAACCAGTCACGATGCTTTTCGTTACTTTTCAAAAGCGTACCAATTTGAGGTTGCCTCAATAATGGGCACTTCAACAGATGCCGATGTGAGTTTGAAAGACATCAATCATCTAATCAGCATTGTTAAAACATTTGCAGTACCTGCAATTTTTGTTGAAGTTGCTATCAATCCAAAAATTTTGCAGCAGTTGGCCTTTGATTTAGACATCAAAATAGGGGGCAAACTTTTTACCGATTCTTTCGGGCCTAAAGGTTCTCATGCCGACAGCTATTTGAAAATGATGCTGTTTAATATTAAAACCATTACGAGTTCCTTGAATGCAGTGCCCGTTTCAAGCAATCCGGTTTCCTGGAACGAACCCATTGGTCTTGTTCTTGTGGTTTTGTTGGCCTTCGCTTTGGCTTACATCTGGGTGGTTATTAAAATTTATCCGAAGTATCCGAATCAGGTAAATTGGAGCCAATATGTATTGGAAATCAATAATTTATCTGTAATGGTAGAGCGAAAAATGATTCTTTCCAACTTGTTTTTAAAGCTCGAACCAGGAAGAATGTATGGGATTTTGGGGGCAAATGGTTCAGGTAAATCTACTTTGGTCAAAACCATTGTTGGGCTCTACGAACCTCTTTCCGGCAATATTCTCGTTCATGCCAAGCCTCTCTATCAATTCCTTCGCCAGATCGCATATCTTCCACAAAAGGAAGATTTTGATATGGATTTTCCCGCCACGGTTTCAGATGTTGTTAAGCTTGGCTTTTTCCCCGGACAATCTGGAATGGGCAGGCTTTCCGATATTCAGTTGGCGCAATTTGAACAAGTGCTTGATCAGTTGGAGATCAGACCTTTGAAAGACAGGCAAATCGCTCAACTTTCGGGGGGGCAGTTTCAACGCACTTTATTGGCAAGAGCCCTTTGCCAAAAAGCGGAAATTTTTATACTTGACGAGCCTTTTGTGGGAGTAGATCATGCCACAGAAGAAATCATAATGACACTTTTGAAGGAACTGGTTGCAAAAGGTAAAATGGTTTTGATTGTGCACCATGACCTAACGAAAGTCCGAAACTACTTCGATTTTCTGGTCATGATCAATCAGCGAATCATTGCTTGTGGACCTGTAAATGAGGTTTTTACCGAAGAAAATATCCAAGCGACCTATTCAGGAAAGGTCACACTTTTACAAAAGGCACTTCAATTGATCAAACCTGGCATTAGTTAAAAAAATGGAGAATCTTTTTCAATTCGATTACGCCATTAGAGCCCTCCAGGCTTCAGCTTTGGTTGGTTTGATGTGCGGAATTTTAGGATGTTTTATTTTTTTAAGGAATATGGCATTGGTGGGAGACGCACTTTCTCATGCCATTCTTCCTGGCGTTGTAGTCGGATTTTTAATTGCAGGCCAAAGCGTCCTTGCATTTTTTACAGGATCTGTTGTGGCCGGTTTGATCGCTGCTTTTCTCATTACCTACATTCAAACCAATGTAAAATCGAAAGAAGACGCAGCGATCGGCGTGGTATTTAGCACGATGTTTTCCCTGGGTGTTATCGGAATTTCCATTCTAACAAGAAAAGAAGGCGTTCATCTCGATTTAAAGGATTTCTTGTTTGGAAATGTTTTGGCAATAACCCCTCAAGATCTTTGGCTTACTTCGTTGGTGGCTCTTTTTGTGGTTTTTTCAAGCATCACTTTGTATAGATATCTGTTTATCAGCACATTCGACCCAACTTTAGCGAAAGCAATGGGCGTCTCCACAAAAGTCATTCACTACTTTTTGATGCTCTTGCTCAGTTTTACCGTTGTGGCTTGTATGCAATCTGTTGGTGTTATTTTGGTTGTTGGCATGTTGATTATGCCAGCCTCAACAGCATACACATTGACAAAACGCTTGCCTGTGATGTTGGTAATTTCTGCCTGTATCGGGGTGACCTGCACCATTTCTGGTTTTTTAATTGCATTTTGGTTGGATATAACGCCGGGCCCGGCAATGAATGTTGTGGGTGCTTTTATCTATTTGACAGCAATTTTATTTGCACCAGGATCTGGAAAATTGAGTGTTTGGTTGAACCGAAGAAAGGCTTCGAAAGCAATGAAAATGGACGATTTGCTAAAAGCAATGGTAAGTCAGGGCAGCCAAAGGGAGCCAGATTTACTGGCAATTCAACAAAAAATGGCTTGGTCCAACTCGGTTTGGAAGGCAATTTGGGAAGGTGCTCTTGCGCTGGGCTGGATTGAAGAAAAATCCGGCAAATGGGCCTTGACGGGTGCGGGCCTAAAAAGAGGATTTGAAATTATGGGCGCTCACCGGACCTGGGAACAATTTATGGTTGAGACTTTAGGCTATGACAAGAGCCAGGTTCACATGCAGGCAGAGCAATTGGAGCACTTTTTAACACCACAATTGATTGACGAAATCCAGCTTGAAATGGGTCGTCCTTTGAAAGATCCACATGGAGCTTATATTCCGCAAACATTTGCAAATCAGGAGATTTTCCTCAGTTCATTAGAAGTTGGAGAAAAAGCACTCGTGGTAAATAGCCAACCCAATGAACATGTGATGGCCATGCTTTGGAAAGAAGGCTTGACGCCAAATTTTTCCATTACGGTGCTTCAAAAAAGCCCGAAATCGATGATGGTAAAAGTGAATGGGAAAGAAAAGGAAATCAAATCAGAACTTTCCGACTCCATGCAGGTATTGAAGATTGGGAGGGTTTAAGGATTTTTTTACAAGGAGGCACTTAGAAATTGATCCATAAGTGAGGAACTACTTGGCTTTCTTTTTGACCATTCTTGTCCATTCTCAATTTGAGTATCTCATCTTTGCCTAATGCATAAGTAATTAAAGTATTAGAGGTCAACAAGATAATTCTATTTATTTCTTTCGATTCATATACCCATCTTTGGTTTGAGCTCAGTCGAAGACCTTTTTAGTTTTTCTTGAGGTCAGATTATTCTTGATTTGTATTCAAGTTAGGAAAACCATTTTGTACCTGAATATAACCAAATCTAAAAACATGACTTCAAATTTACGCTCTAAAGGATTTCTCATCCTTCTTGTCATTGGATTCCAATCCATCTTTCTAAAAGCTCAACCAACCGATAATCCTATCGCAAATTTCTATTCAGGCAGTGAGGGCTACCCCGCCTGGACAGATGAGATTAAATGGAACAATGTTTACAACATGGCAACTCAGAACTATTCTGGCTGTTCCACCTGTTCAGGCAATGATTTCGAAAAGTTTAAATATGTACGTGATATAGCCTACGCTACCGGAGGTGGCGTTTTGTATTACCCTGGAGGAACATACACATTTGACGTTTCAGATGGTCCCAATGATGAGGGTTTAATGTTGAAAAAAGGAGTGGTTATCAGAGGGGAAAGGCCTTCTTCAGATATAAATGCGGTCACTGTAAAAGACATTAACAATATGTCAGTCACTGATCATGGATTGAAAGCCATGCCAACCAAGTTTATGTTTGCTACCACCAACTTAAACAACAGGTTAAATGGAGAAATTGCCAAAATGTGGAATTGTGTTGGCATTAAAAAAGGAACCAATGAAGCCGGTTTACATCAGGTAAACCATGTCGGTATTTGTTGGGTAGAAATGCAGTATGGCTATATTTTTTTTGGTTTTGATGCAACCGGTTGGGCATCAACATGGGGACAGGCAGGTTATCAGTTTGGAAAATCTATAGATCCTTGGAAAAGTACGCGAAATCCCAATGGAACACACCCAATGGATGCTTTTAATGGAAATAAAATCTGGCAACAAGATTCTATTATGATGGGAACCAAGAGGTTTGTTTTCGGGGTAAGCATGAAATATTGTGGAGTTCCAAATTATGTACTGCCTCATGGTTTGCCTGTGGATAGTTTCTATTGTGAAGACAGTCCATGGCATTTTGGTGCAAAAATTGCCGTATATGGATCAAATGTGATGGTTGCTAACAATGTAATTTGGAAAGCACCATCTAGTTTTGTTTTTAGGCTTCGATGTAAAAACGCAATGGCCAACAATCAAAATCCTCCAATTCATACCATAAATGTGCCTTATGATTTTGGAAAAGGACTAAGCATCGACATCAATAAAAATTATATCGCAGGCTATATGAATCGTTCTCAGGTAGAAAATCCAAGCAGTCAATATGCACCCAATGTGCTTATGCGAGACAATTGGATTTATAACCACAGTAATAAAGGAACGGATGCTGGAGGAAGTTGGATGGTTATTAAAAATAACATTAACCGACGGGAGCGCTATGTTAAAAACGTTGATATTTATGATTTGGGTCTGCCATTTCCCATTTGGGGAACTTTTACCAGCAACGGAAAAAGCAGGACTGGACAAAGCGCAGACGATTATATGGCAAGGAGTTTTACACTATCTACCAACTGTGCTTGGGTTGACAGCAACCAATTGGGCGGGACTGGAACAGATTACGATAACAGTGGGGAGGGTATAATAATTCAGGATCATCTTAATGGATCTGAATGCTACTCGACAGCAATAACCAACAATACCAATGCAAAACCATCTGCAATCCCAGGAAATCCAGCTTGGATGGGAATATGGAACAGTCATGGTGTTGGTTTGTTTTTGGGCTATAACCGTACGATGAATGGAATTTCCTTTGAAAATTTCGGTTCATATGGAGCAGATGTTTCAGAAATTCAACATGTCAACTCAGTTACTGGATTGCCATTGAATGTACCAGGGAATGTAGTAAAGCCGAATGTAATGGATTACAGAAGATTTGCCTGCCCAGGTGATCCTACACCAGGCAGCCCCCAGATTTCCGTAAAAGATACAGGGGATTTTGTTTTGATTTCTTGGAACGATGTTGAAAATGAAGCTGGATATAGGGTTGAAAGAAGGCGTCAAGGCAATCCAAATTGGACAATTATTGCGTATCGGCCAAGGCAAGAGACTGGAGGAAATGTAACCTTTGGATTTGGAAGTGTGGCGAATGGCTTTATTGCAACAAATGATGGTTACCCTCCTGCCCCATACAACCATAACACTTGGGATGGAAAGGTCAGAAATATGAATCCACCAGTATGGAGAGATTACACCAAAATGGCGGGACTTTTTGAATACAGAGTAGTTGCAATAGGTTGTAATGATACAGATATTGGCAGGTCCGACTCTATTCCTATTTTAGTTTCTACCAAATCCAATATTGCGAGGCAGCCAAAAGAAATCTCAGTCTTTCCTGTACCAACATCTGATTACATTCAGATTGTTTCCGAGAATTTACAAGGTGCTTTCGTTAAAATACTAAACCTTCAGGGAAAGGAAGTTATGGGTTCAAAGAAATCAAATGGCATTCAAATGAAGATCTCAACAAATTCTTTAAAACCAGGCATATATATGATACATGTGGAAGGAATAGATGGTTTCTTTCAAAAGCGATTTACGGTTCAATAATTCTGAATTCTTATAATTTATTAGTGAGTATTTAAGGAAAACGGATCAGAGCTATTTTAAAATCAACTCGTGGTTGATGGCAATTGGATTTTCCAGCTATTCTCTCTTTCTGTTTTAAGTTAAATTTCAACCAGCAACCACTTAGAAATTGATCCATAAGTTAGCAGTTACTTGTCTTCCTTTTTGCCCATTCTTGTCCATTCTCAATTTGAGTATCTCATCTTTGCCTAATGCATAAGTAATTAAAGTATTAGAGGTCAACAAGATAAT
>Ga0105046_10010773_pt1 | contig 14222 bp, 8 predicted proteins | sample MAT03_FD_78385 | JGI IMG/M metagenome (GOLD analysis project Ga0105046, IMG submission 78385) | Freshwater microbial communities from Lake Fryxell liftoff mats and glacier meltwater in Antarctica - MAT-03 (megahit assembly) | ecosystem: Environmental > Aquatic > Freshwater > Ice > Liftoff... | reverse complement strand
TCATTGCCGAGAAACAAGGGGATTTTGAGCGTGCCTTGACGCACTATAAAGCCTATCATGAAATCGAATATACCTTGCTCAATGAACAAAGCCGCACCGCCGTCGAAAAGCTCAAAATCGCCTATGACACCGACCGCATACAAACAGAACTCACGCGCGAGCGCGAACGGCGAGCCAGTGATCAGGAGGCGTTTGAGCGCCTCAACCGCCTCAAAGATGAGATCATCAACACCGCTTCGCACGACTTAAAAAGCCCCTTAAGCAGTCTCTTGCTCAATGGACAAATGTTACAACGGCTCACCAAGACCAGCGATGAGCGCGTTCAATCGCTGACACAACGGATAATCACCGAGACGTTACGGATGCGCGACCTGATCCATCAACTACTGGATAAGGCACAGCTCGAAATTGGTCATAGTTTGCTGGAGGAAACCGTCGTCCTCCCCGATTTCATCCAGCAGCGCATCAGCGATCAAGAGACCCTTGCGGCGCACAAAGATATTCAAGTGATCTTCGTCTGTCCCTTCCTCTATGTGCGTTTTGACCAGCGCCGGATACGGCAAGTGTTCGACAACCTCTTGAGCAACGCTATCAAATACACGCCTGCTGGAGGGAAGATCACCATCGGTGCCGCTGTCGGCGCGGAGTCAGACCTGATTTTGACGCTGCAAGATACCGGCATCGGTATCCCCGCCACTGCGCTGCCGAATCTATTTAAGCCCTTCTATCGCGTCGATCTGCCGCACCATCGCGCCCAAGAAGGCAGCGGACTCGGCTTATCCATCGTCCAAACCATCATCCACCAACATGGCGGCATGATCGCCGTCGATAGCACCGAAACGGTAGGAACGACTTTCACGATCACCCTGCCGGGGGCGGTTATACAGCAAGCCTCGGCACCAGATACCCTTCGCGGTACCAGTGGGTGACCTGAGCGCTCGTCGCCCCAACCGTGACCGCCTCCCCGACGGTAAACCCCTCCGGTAGCGCCGCAACCAACGCCTCCAGCGCCGCATCACGCAGATAATCCACGCGAAAATCGTGATAGATGCCCCGCATGGGCGAGCGATAACACCAGATCGGCAGGACATAGCGTGTGGTCTCATCCAAAGGCGCGGCATGGAAGGCGAGCGGTTGTGCCCCCTGTGCCGACGTAATCACGCGGGCATAGCCCTCCAGTTGAGCGGTGATGCTGAAGTGTTCGTGCAGATATGCCATCGTCTCCGGTGATGTTCTACGGTGATCGCGTAAAATTCCGGCGGCGATCTGAGCAGCGGTCTCGTGATCGCCATAATCCACCTTGTCGATTAGCGCCTCTGGCAGCAACTCACGATGCGTAGATACCCGCGCCACCAGCGACGGCGTGCCACAACCGAGCGACTCATACACGGCATTACCAAACGACTCGACAAAGTGCCCCAATGAAAACATCACCGCCCCCAAACTATAATATTCCGGCAACAAGTCAACGGGTACCCACGGGTGAAACACAAAATGATCGGTCAAGCCGCGTTCGGCGAGGCGGGCGTCCACGCGGGCGTAAAAATCGCGCACCCCTTCGTCTTGATCCGCAAACAACCAGCGTGGCGTCAATACCCGCACATTGGTGATGCCGTACTGATGCACCAGCCGATCCGCGACTTCAATCGTCTCCCACATGCCCTTGCTCTCTTCGGGGCGGTGCGGATGCAAGATGATGGCGTGTTGCGCTGGGTCGATGTTGGGGATTAAGTCGAGGATGTGGCGCGGCGCGGTCGGCTGAAACCGTGACCAGTCGATGCTGTTGCGGATGACCGTCAGGCGGGCGGGCAGGTCGGCATAAAAGCGTCCCGCCGTTTGCAAAACAAACGCCCGCGCATATTCCGAAATCACGATCAGCCTATCGGTACTAAAGTGAAACATCCCCTGAATCGTCTCTGGATAGACATTATCCCGCAACCCGATCACGGTCGGTGTGCCTTGATACACAAAAGGGAAGGTGAATTCGCCGTCATGGATGTAAAAGACATCGGCGCGCGCCATCAGTTCTGCTACATCTTGGATGATGGTGGCGAGGTTGTGCGCGCCGGTGTCATAGGGTGCAGGGAACGGCTGTTTGAAACGCAAAATCGGCAGCACCTCAGCATTGGGGTGCCACCAAAACGGGGTATGGGTGTCCTCGCGACGGGTGCAAACGAGGGTGATCTGATGCCCCTGTTCGGCAAGGTGCAGTGCGATTGTGCGCAGGTGCTTCTGTCCGCCGCCCATATCGTGCTTGGGGAACAGCGGCGTGATCGAAAACATCAAGATTCGCATGGGCAATGGCTTTCGGGTGAACTGTGATTAGTCCCTTTAGCCTAGCATCACTTGATGACTGCCAGATGAACAACCGCCCGCACAGGCGCGAAAGATTTTTGAGAACATCCTAAGCGCGCCTTGCGGTGCCCATGCAATGGGGGGAAAATGACGCGATAAGCAAATACGAGAGGCACCACCATGGATCAGATCCGCATCGAATCGTTGCGATTACGCTGCATCATTGGCTTTAATCCCGAAGAACGCAAGAATAAACAAGATGTCGTCATCTCGATGGACTTGTTCACCGATTTGTCTTTGGGCGGTGAAACCGATAACCCCGACGATATTTTGAATTACAAAACCGTCAACAAAGCCGTGATCGCTCATGTCGAGGCGTCGTCGTACAACACGTTAGAGGCGTTGGCAGTCTCGATTACGCGGGTGGCGATTCTCGACTGCGGCGTCGAACATTTACGGGTGACAGTGCATAAGCCCCATGCCCTGCGCTTCACCGATGATGTGATGGTCATCATCGAACGCACTAGCGCCGACTTCAAAAAATAATCTAGGAGAATATTCCCATGCTGCCCGAAAACGCGACCCCTGCCAGCCACCACCGCTATCAACTCGCTAGTCAAATCGCCGCGACGTGTCCGCCGACACTCGCCGCCGATATCGCCCTCACGGGTTCCTCGGCGCGCGGTTGGGCGACCGACGACTCCGACTTGGAGTTAAACCTGTGGAGCGAGACCCTGCCCCCCTTCGACGAGCGCACCGCATGGCTGACGACGCTGGGCGTGCGCGATCTGGATATCGAGACTGCCGCCCGTGATGATGACTCGTACTGGATCGGGGGTGTTTACGAAGGGGTGCCGGTTGAGTTCGGCTGGCAGACCCACGCCGCCTTAGACGCCACCTGTGACCGCTTGCTGTCGGGCACCGTCACGGACCGAAGCGTCACCTTTTTGGCGACTCTCATTTTGAACGGCGTGCCTTTGCGTGATAGTGGCGCGGTCAGTACCCAACAAATCCGGTTGCGCGCCTACCCCGACACAGTACAACGGGCGAGCATTCAACGCGCCGTCGCCCACATCAAACGGGGGCATGTGCAAACCACGTTGGCGCTTGCCGCACGGGGAGAGACGATCTCCGCCGTAGAACGGTTGGTCACAGATTTAGACGCCGCCATTCAAGTGGTCTATGCCGCTCATCGTCAATGGATGCCCACCCGCAAATGGACGCTGACGACGGCGCGCACCTTTGCCCCGCCGGAACTGGTCGCCCGTTTCCAAATAACGCCCTTCATCGTCGATCCCCAAGAACGGATTCACGCGGTGGCGAAGCTGCTGCGTGATGCGTTGGCGTTGGTGCCCTGCGATATTGATGTCTATGGGACATTGGCGGCGCTAGAGTAGGGACATGCCCTATAAAACCACAGCCTAGCGCAGGGCACCAGCATCACCATCACCGATATCGTTATTCTTGACGTTTTCGCCAAAACTATCCCCATGGCTACCTAGTCAGCACCCGATCACTTCATCATAGCTGCCGTCAACAGGCGAGGCACGAGCTTCACGCCAATGAGTTCGGAATGAGTCTGTTGCAAAAGGGTTAGCAATCGACGGGCAACCCAAGGTGGTCTTGGGCGTCAAGTTAAGGGTCTATTCTCTTGTTTTGCCTCAATCCCCACCCCCTAGCCCCCTCCCCATTGCATGGCTGAGGGGGGATTTTCAAAGTGCTTGTGCCGTTTTCTCCCCCTCTATCACGAAGTGGGGAGGGGGCACTGACCGAAGGTCAGACGGGGTGGGGATGCTTTCATTAAGGCTTAACTTGACACCCAAGACCACATTGGGTCGCCCCTACAACAGCGGGTCTCGTAGGGGCGACCCAATGTGGTTGCCCGTCTTTTTCAACAAGTTGCCCGTCTTTTTCAACAAAATGCTGTTGCGCGTCCCTACAATGGCGTAGTTTGCAGGAACACGAAGTGTACACGACACCCAACGGGGTGTCCGACTTTTGCAACAGACTCAACAATCCCGATCCTACAGTCACCACCAATAATCGAGGCGTTTTCGCTCGGCAAACGTGTACGACGACACGCGGTGCCAATAATGACGGCGCAGCAGATCGGGCGCACGGAGCTTGCCGGGCATTCGTTCCACCGGATAGCCGAGGGGGTCGCCGTTGGTATTGCGTTGGGGCGGCACATTGGCACGGTGCGAATGCCACACCGCGCGCAGGTAGCGCAACGGGTGACAGATAAAATACAAAATAGCATCGGGGAAATCACGCAAAACGCGCAGATACAACAGCGGTTCCGCCGTCTCTTTCAAGAGCATAGCGGTGTTGTATTCCACTTCTATATTGTGGTTATTGGCAAGATGCCGCTGAAGCGTCGCCAGCGCAGCCCGCACTTCGTCCGACACATCGTCGCGTTCCGTCCACACCGACCAGCGCCACACCTCTAACAGGTGCGCGATATCCTCGTCGGTCAGCTCATACGCATCCAAGACGCCGTGCCGTGCAAAATCCTTCAGGTCTGATCGATAAAATTCGTCCATCGATTCATTGTACTGCGAAATCGCCGACGGGCGATGAAAAAGATCGCCCGTCGGTTCTAGGTTTGTGACTCTTGCACAATCCCTTACGGCGCGGCGCTGATAACCTCACTAGTGCTGTGCTTGGAATGGGTATAAGCGCGAGGGGCGGACGGATGGCTATCGATGCGGGTAAAAGCTTGCCCCATGACCTTCGCGATAATCGCTGGATGGAACAAGATCACCGGTTCTGCCAACAGATTCATCACCAGCGAAAACGCGCGGTGCGTCTGCTCGTCGGTGCTGCTCAACCGAAACATATTGAGGGTATACCACTGCATGATCGGCATCCAGAACGGGCGCGCCGCTTCGGTTTTAGGGAAGCGCAAATCTTCACTGGTGGCAAGGAGCCACGGCGTCGCCACCATCTTGCCGACCGCCCGATGGAATTTCACCGAGAACCCGACTTCGGTCGACGAATTTTGTTCTAGCAACTGCGCAAGGAGAGCGGCTTGCTTGGCGGCGGAGGTCATCCCCTGCCCAAAGACCGGATCAAAACTGGTGAAGGCATCGCCCATCACGATCAAGCCATCGGGGAAGCGCTCCAAACGCTCGTAATGACGACGCTGCTCGGCAGGATAACGGAACGTCTTTATTTCTGAAATCGGCTGAGCATCGCGAATCGCCTCGTAGATCTCCGGTTGTGCCAACGACCGTGCAAATTCGAGAAATTCAGCATCTGTTTGGGGCATAGTTTCGCCGGAGTACCCCTCTAATGTCACCATCCAGCGATTCTGATCGAGCGCGAAGACCAAGCCCCCCCGCACATCATGCGGACCCCCCGCGTTAACGATCAACAGTTTCCAATCCCCTTGAAAATCCGCCGGACGCGCGAAGAAGCGACTCGTATACGTCAAGTTGATACGGACGTTGGTCTCGGTGGGGGCAGCATACTGGTGTGCTTCCAACCATTGTGGGGTTTTGGAACTCCGACCAGACGCATCGACGATCAGGTCAGCCGTCAAGGTTTCGGTGCGCCCCGCGTGATCTTGCAGAGTGACGGCGGTCACGCGGCTGTGATCGGCGGTGGTGATGATATCTTGCAGAGACCACCCATTGCGCCATGTGATATTGCTAAGAGTTTGCACCCGTTGGGCGATCTGCGCTTCCAATGCGGGGCGAGTTTGGAGCAGCAACGTCATGCCGTTGCTGTACCGTTTCTTCCAAACATCGTGGTGATACCACAAAATATCTTGCGCAAAGTCAATGACTTGCGAGCCGTCGGCGATCAGGTCGGCACGCAGACCGGGGAAAAAATCTTCTAGGATATGTTCCCCACTTTTTAGCAAGGCGTGGACATGATTGCCTTGCGGAACCCCTTTGCGGGGTTCGGGTGTCCCCAAGATAGAATCGCGCTCAACGATGGTCACGCGGGTGAAGTGATCGGCAAGCGCGCGCGCTGCCAGTAAACCTGCCATACTGCCGCCAATAACAATGGCGTGAGTGCCTTGAGTCTGAACCATGATTTCGCTTACTTTCGATGATTAGATTGGCGTCTCCGCCAATTAACTGTAATATTAAACGCAATTGTAGCACTGACTCTAAAAAATAGTAACTGCTCAGGCTGAAAAACGGTCGGTAATAAAGGCGGAAATGACCGTTGGCGGCAAATGGGTGGATATTTGGCGCGGGAACTTTCATGTTAATGAACGATCGACAAGCGCCTAATCCACCCCTATATCCACGTTTCAAGGGGTATTTTCCTATTTATATTCGCGCTTTCGTGCCTACTTTTCTATTTTTTCTGTTTCTATACCTGAGTAGTAACAAAAAATATTACAAGTTGTATTTTTGTAGGGAAATCGTGACAAAAAAATGCGCTGAGGGGCATCAACCCATCAGCGCATCTTGAACACTTACAGCCTTAAACAAACCTTACGGCGCGGCGGTGATCGTAAAGGTGCTGCCCGCGCCCCGTCCATACACGTCCGGGAAGTAGAATTCTTGCGCCGTCGGCGGGATCACATTGTAGACCCCCGGCAATCCGGCGCGGATCGTGTAGACGAATTCATAGGTGCCGGCGGGCAGGTATTCGGCGCTAAGCGCCACCTGCTCATCACGGAATTCGATATTGCTGAAATACCACCAGCCCCACCCTTGGCTAAGCGGATCCGCCAGATTGATCTCCGGCTGGGTGCCTACCTGTTGGCTGGTGTTCAAATTGGGATCTACGGCATCCGTGCCCGCTGGGATCGGGTCTTGCACCAAGACATAGTGCAAATCGGTCGGGGCGATGATCGTCAGGCGCACCTCGACATTTTCGCCCACTGTCGCCGCCGTCACCGTCTCGCCGTTGAGCACATAACGGCGAGAAACGATCACGCCATTGTCCACCGCTTCGACCAGCGGCACCGGCAGCGACGCCTCCAAGAAGGCGCGGTAGTACAGGTTGCCCGTCCCTGCCGAGCGATCCAACACCAGCATGTTGACTTGATCGCGCAGCAAATCAGCCACCGCAACAGTCAAACGTTCAGACGTGCGGACGTCGTCGGGGGTGATGCTGTTGTTCAACAGCACACCGCCGTTAAGCGTTACGCTGTAGTCGTACTGTGGCGAGATATCATTGGTGGCGACCATATAATCGGTAAGCGCCATCACCGACCATGCCGTCTCTTGCGTGGTCTCCCACGCATCGGCGGTGCGTTGGCTGACGAGATAGCGCACGATGTTGGGGATCAACTCATTGTCGGGCGTGATCTTTAAGAAGGCGGCAAGCGCCAATGCCGTAGTGCGGGTGTCGGTATTCCAGTTATAGAAATCCGTCTCCGCTTCTGTCCACGACGCCCCCGACGCGCTTAAGGTCGCGGCGTTGACCAAATCGCTCAGCAAGGTATCGGCACGGGTGTCTGCCGGATCAAGCGCGTCAAAAGTGAGCGCCAACAGTGCCCGCCCGTAATACGCCAGCCGTTCGCGATTTTCAAATAGGGTCGCCGTGCGCGCGACATCGCCCACGCCCGACCGTGCCAGCGCATACAACACAAAGGCTTGGCGGTTGATCTGCCACATGGGGGTATTGACCGACGGCGTAATGAAGCTGCCCCGCAAGAAGTTCTGAGCAGCGCTGATCACATCGGCGCTGACGGCAAAGCCATTATTTTGCGCTTCACTTAAACCGATAAGCGCATATGCCGTCGTCAGGGGGTTGCTGGGGTCTTGCACATACCAGCCCCACCCACCATCCGGTTTTTGTTGGGCATACAAGCGCTGCATCGCAAAGTCAACGGATCGATTCAAGTTAGCGATCAGCGTCGGGTCGTCAATGCCGAGTCTTTGCAAGGCGCGCGTGGTCATGATGTTGGGCAAGAAGCGGCTGACCGTCTGCTCGATGCACTGATAGGGGAAGTTCTCTAAATAGTCGAGGGCATCCACCGTTGTGACCGCCAAGGACGGTTCTAACTCGACGCGCAATTCACCAGTGGTGATGGGCAAATCAGTCGGCAAGACGATCCCTTCGGTGCGGCTATCCGCCGCGCTGATCATCCCCGCTGTGCCGACCGTTTCCGGCACTTCGTAACGAAGGAGCGGGATCACGCCTTCGTCGCCCAACACGGGCACGCTGGCATCGGCATAGGTACCCGTCGTATCGACCGCCGTAAACAATAGATCGACCCCCGTTTGCTCCGGCGTGACCAAATCAAGACGCACGGGGAAGTCCACCCGCTGACGACCACCTGCCGGAATATTGAGCGTTTGCTGCCCGCCCCGCTCATCAAGGAAGGTCACGCCCGCTACTGAACTCAGCGTCACATCGACGATCAGGTCGGTCGCGGTATTGTTGTTGACGACCGCCGCCAGCGAAACCTCATCCCCCACCACGAAGAAGCGCGGCGTCACGGGACGGATCAAGAGCGGCTTGGTACTCAGCAAGTCTTGGGTGGCGCTACCCACCAGCAAGCCCGGTGCCCCTGCCGAGGTGCCGATAGCGCGGGCATCCAACCGCCAAGTCGTCAAGTTATCGGGCAATGTCACGCTAAAGGTCGCGACTCCGTTCGCATCGGTAGTGACGCTGCCATTCCAATAGGCGGTGTCCACGAAGTCCTCGCGAATATCGAAAATGCCGCCCTCGCCAAAGCCGCCGCCACCGCCCTTGATGGTGTCGAGCGTCTCTTGCGTCAGTTGATCGACGTTGATGGTCAGCGCGGTGGAAGTCCGCACGCCCAAAGATTGCAAGCCATAGAAATAGCTCAAGATATCGATCTGGTTGGCGTCGGCGATGCTCAAGCTGGCAAGGTCGGTCAAAGCGACGCCAATCTCGCCTTGCACGGGTGCGCCTTGATAATCAGTCGCGGTGACGGTGTAGGTGACGGTATCGCCGGGACCGGCTTGTTCGGTATCGGGCACAATCGCCAGCGCGATGACGCGGCGATCCAGCTCCACATTAAAGCCAACCATCCCCATACGGAACGCCGCCACCGGATTCGTCTCATCCACCCCCTTGACGATCAGCACGCTGATATAGGCATTGGGCGCGTATTCTGGCAAGATCGGCAAGCGGTAAACAGTCGAGTTGGTGGTCAGTGTCAAGCGTTCGGTGTATAGGATATCGCCGCGTTCGACCGTGACCAGAGCTTCGGTCGCGCCTTGAAACGGCGAGGCGATCAAGATTTCTGCCGTATCGCCGATGACATAATCGGTCTTGTCGGCGATCAAGTCGATACGGTTGCTGTTTTGCATCCGCCAAGGCACGTAAGCGCCATCGCTGACCCATGTCGTGGTGGCGCTGATGACCTCGCGTCCGGCGCTGTCGCGGGCGGTCGCTTTCAATTTATAGACACCGCCCGTCGGGGGGGTGAACACCGCAACCGCGCGTCCGTTGACATCAGTAGTGACGGTGCTGGTCGCGACGGGGATCTCTTCGACCTCATATGTCCATGTCGTGCGTCCTTCGGCATCGCGTTCTTGCACCGATGACCAACGCCGTTCCACAAATTCGAGGTCAATGGCTTGTTCGGCAATGGGTTGTCCTTGCCAATCGACCGCGATCAGATTGAAGGTGTTTTCGGCATCCGCCGTGCCGACATATTCTTCGGGGGCGACGCCGATATACAGCGCCCCCTGATGTACGATGATGGGCGTTCTGCCGCTGACGGCTTGCCCGCTTTCGTCGGTGACAGTGGCTTCGAGCGTGAATTCGAGGCTTTGGCGCGCTTCGCCCAAATCAGCGGCGAAGGTGACGACCAGTTGCCCGCGTTCGTCGGTCACCCCTTCGCCACTGGTGATCAGCCCGCCGACCGCACTGTAAAACTCACTCGGCGATCCATCGGCGTCGTAATCGATAAAGTTGTAGTTGCCCGCACCTTCATAATTGAACCCCGAAGGCGCAGCGATCACGCTATAACTGACCGTTGCCCCATTGACGACCCCGCCGAAATAGTAGCGGCTATCTATGGTCACGCTGATGGTGTCACCCACCGCTACTTCGTCGGCATCCGGCGTCACCGTGACTTGGAACTCCGGCAAGCGATATTCAGCGACGCCAAACTGCACCACCCCTTGAAAGTCATAGAGATTTTCGGGGTCATCTTCGGGCAGCACCGGATCAATCCGGTAGTAGCCCAGCGCGGCATCGGCGGCGATATCAAACTGAGCGCTAAAGGTGCCGTCGGGCGTCACCGTGACCTCTTCTTGACCGACGATATTGTTTTCGGGGTCGAAGATGCGCACGGTCAGCGTATTCAGGGGCGGCACCGTATAGGTTACATCATCCTTGAGGCGCAAAACCCCTCGATAATACACTGGTTGACCGGGGCGGTAGACCGGACGGTCGGTGTACACATAAGTTGTGTATGGCGCAGGGTAGGCTTCGGTCGAATAGCCGAAGCTATAGCCTTCAATCCCGTTGGACCATTCCGTAGCGCTGACACCAAAATGATCGGCACCGTTGGCGACAGCGACGACGGACTGATATAAATTCTCCAACCGGGGGATGTCAGTTTGGAGCAGCCCATCCGCCCCTGTCACACCCGACGCCAGCGGGTTCAGATTCGCGCCATAAACCGTGACCGGCAGATTCGCCAAGGACGCCCCAGTCGTGGCATCGGTCGCCCACACCAAGACCGAATCGGTATCGATCTTCATAGTCAAGTTGGCGGTGCCGACGATCAACACATGTTCACGCTGATAGGAAATTTCCTGTGCTGCGGCGCGCAAGAAATAAACGCCGGGTGCCAGCGCATTGCCCTCCGCATCCGTCACCTCTACGGGAATACGGGTCGCGGCGGATTCGACCTCAACATAATATTCGGTCTGGTCACCTTCTGCCACCCAACCGGTACGCCCATCATTCAACGTCACCTGCCACCATGTGAAGTTACCCGCACAATTCGGTCCGCCCACAATCGGCAGGGTCGTGCCGTTGGTCAGCGTGGTCAAAATTTCACCCGTCCGCGGCGCACTGCGCACCCGCAACGGGTCGGGTTGGGTGATCACACGGATCACATCGCCCATATTCACCCGTGACGGCGGCGCACCATCACACGCATCAACGGCAGCAGTGCCGAGGTCGAGATATTCATAGCGCATGGCGTTTTCGGGCGCGACCGAGGGGATCGTCCAACTCTTGATGCGATTTTGGGGAGTGAGCGCAAAATTATCGCCCAATGTGCCTTGATAGCGATTGTCCCCCGTCAGCACCCCAATCAAATCATCGGGGGTCAGACGATACAATTCGAGATCGACCTGCTGCACATTACGATGCCGCAAGAACAAGCGCGTTGCGTCGTTGCCGGCATTGTAAAAACCAAAATCACCCTGCGTATCTAACAACAATTCGGCATCGTAGCGCTGGGTGCGATAGTTGATGACGGTCGTTTCATTGATGGCATTGCCGTACAAATCCAGCATCCCCGCCAGCAATGTGATCGTATAATCCGTGCTGGGTTCAGTCGGGAACGACAAGGTATAGCTGTCGTCATATTCGCTATAGTAGCTATCGTAGTCACGCCATGGCTCTGGCGAAATCTGAATTTTGCCTTCCAACGAGTCGATATCCATCGGCGAAGCAAAATAAATCGTGAAACCGCCATAGGGATAAGCGTCTGGGGCACCACTGCCCGGATAGGTATTTAGGATTGCGGGCAAGGGAATTGTCGAAAAACTCACGGGGGGCACCCCTGCTAAGGGTGCGCCGCCGTTCGCGCCGACGGGCAAGCCGGCATCAGGGCTGAACGAAACCGTATAGCTGCTATTCAATTCCAGTGGTTGGCTAGGGATAAAGCGGAAGCCAGCGTCATCGTCCGCCCATTCAAACGTCCCTGCGAGGGCACTCCCCCCATCAATGGGCAGCAACCGGAAGCTACTTTCGACACTGGCGCGATCCATCGGTTGATTGAAGCGAATTTGCACCGTCTGATCGAGTGGGACGCGCGTGGCGGTATCCCCAGGCACGAAATTGATCACCAGCGGCGCGGCAGTCGTGAAGCTGCTGCTAAACGTGCCGCTCAGCATGGTGCCATCGATTGCCGTCAACGCCGGATCAACAGTGACGGTATACGCCACCCCGCCGCCCAGCGCTGGCTCTGGCTGGAATTGGTAAATGGCGGTGTTGACCCATTCCCCCGTGCCCGCGACCGTGGGCGTGAAGATCAACGGATCGGGTAGCACTAGCCCGCTATCTGACGTTAAGCCGAGCGGCACCACCGGACGGTTGAAAATGACGGTGATGGTGGCGTCCGCTTCCACCTGTTCGGTACCGTCGGCAGGTAAAAAATTGACGATGGCAAGACCATCAGCCGGACTATCGGTTTGCCCTAACGCACTGAACGACATGCTGAAGATCAGCACCAGCACCCAGCCCATAAGTAGGAAGATCGATTTACGTGCGCGCATCCTTGACCTCAATTTCAGAGTCCGTTACAAATGTACTCCCATTATAGTGCGGACTCGCACACAGGGGGTAAAAATTGGTGCAACGACAGATTAGCGGAGCCTGATCGTCAGGCAACGGGCGGGGATCAGACCCAAGGAACGAAGGTATAAGGCAAGCCCAATGCCGTCTTGATCACCTGCCAGTGCAGCGCCACAAGCTCGCGACCGGTCGCCATAATCAGATCACGCCATAAGGGACGGGTGGTGGCTGGGACGGTATAGGCTTCGACGCCTTGATCTTTGAAAATCCATTGGGCGCGCAACAGGTGAAAGCCGTCGCTGACCACCAATGCCGTTTGATCCCCACGCGCGGTCATGATCTCTTGACTATAAGCGGCATTTTCTTCGGTGCTGCGGCTGCGTTCTTCTAAGAGGATCGCGCTGTCGGGTACACCGTTGGCGCGCAGCACCGCAGCACACCCTGACGCTTCGGATTGGCTGGCGTTCCGAGGAATGCCCCCCGTACAGAGGACCACCGAGGCATAACCTTGCGCATATAAACGTGCGCCTTCTTCGGCACGACGGGTGAGCGCCCGACCGGGTGCCCCATTGCGGTTTAAGCCCGCACCGAGGACGATGATCACATCGGCATCGCGGGCATAACTGGTGCCGCCATAACTGACGATGAGCGCCGTCAACAACAAGCACACGATCAGCCAGACGCTAAAGATCACCAAGAGGAAGCGGAAGAATTTTTTGCGACGGGTGTGTTTGGGGGGGATGTTGCGCGCAGTGGTGATCTTCGGTTGGGGGGAAGGGTCATTTTTGGGAATGGCATTTGTGGGTGTGTAGAGCATCATCACTCGTAGATTGAACCTCTCATCGACAAACGCCACGTATTGTATCACGCCATTTTTGTGGGGACTCACCTATAAATTAAGGTAAAACTCGAGGGGGGAAGCGTTTGAGCGCACCGCCGATTCCCTGCCCCCGATGATCGGGGCGGATGCCGGTCACATGCGACTACAAAATCCATTCCGGCTCATCGGGCGACTCATCAGCCCCTCGAATGGATCGCGAATGACGAACGAGCCGATCCCCGGACGATAGTGGCGTGCCCGCAAGTACACCAACCCCGTCGCCGAGTCGAACGGTTCGCCCGTGAACCCGTAGTCCGTCTGGCTCATCGTCCCGGCGTACAAGTTCCCGAACGGATCGTAGTGCCGATGTTCCAGCACGCCGCCGGAGTTGTCCATCACGCTGCGCACGCTGCCCAAGCCGTCTCCTAGCATCGATTCCCAGTTGCCCGCCGAGTCTTTGTGCGCCAGCAAATCACCCTGCGCGTGGACGTGGCGGGTCACGTTCGATCCAGTCGTGGAGGCGAGACTCTGCGCTCCACAAACCGGGCAGGTTTGGGATGTATAGGCTACGGAATTCAACAGTTCGGTAGCTCATATTTTCGAGTATGCAGTCTTTTAAGTTTTTTGTCGATGTTCATCTTTTGAACTCAACTCGGAAATTCCCGGAGAATTTACACTCACT
>Ga0105046_10010771_pt1 | contig 14222 bp, 8 predicted proteins | sample MAT03_FD_78385 | JGI IMG/M metagenome (GOLD analysis project Ga0105046, IMG submission 78385) | Freshwater microbial communities from Lake Fryxell liftoff mats and glacier meltwater in Antarctica - MAT-03 (megahit assembly) | ecosystem: Environmental > Aquatic > Freshwater > Ice > Liftoff... | reverse complement strand
TCACGGCAGCGCCCGTCACGGCAGCGCCCGTCACGGCAGCGCCCGTCACGGCAGCGCCCGTCACGGCAGCGCCTTTCGCCGCGTCCGCACGAACCGACGCGCTGTTCAGCGGATTCGTGGCCGCATACCACGCGCCACGCGCCACGTCACCAACGGTGTCGAGTGGCGCCACGGACACCACAAACCCGTCGTTACGCGCCACCAGCGCCGCAATCATCAAGCCATCAGGCGAGACACTCGGCTGATACACGCCAGTACTCACGCGACTGATCATCCGCACCGCGTCGCGCGGTTCGCGCCATCGTGCGGTATCGACAGCCACCCCGCTCGCGACCGGCGCCAGCTCCAGCTGCATACGACCGCTCCGGTCACTGCTGTACACCACACGACGGCCGTCCGGCGTAAACGACGGTGAGGCGAACACGGCGCGTCCACCGGCCACGATGTCCTGCACGACACCCGCGGTATCCATCACCACCACGCGCTCCTCGCCGGACGGCAAAAACTCGATGGCCACCAGACGAGTCCCGTCCGGCGACCATCGTGGATCGGCCCACGTGTTCTCACTGCGCAGCGGCGTCACGGCACCACGGGGTGCAACTCGCACGAGCTGCGTGGCGGCGGCGGACAGCCGGATGGCGACTATGGCGCCGTCTCTGCGAACATCGGGCTGCGACAGTCGCGCGCCGTGCGTGACCTGATGCTCGTCGTCGCCCACGCCCACGTAGAGATCGCTGCGCACCTCATACGGACCGCGATAGTCGATTTGCGCAAACACGGTGGAATCGCCGCCGAGTGGGGCGTTGACGTCCAGCCCGTTGCGTCGCGCGACACGACGTGGCGACGCGACGCGCCCGTCAGTGGCAGAAGCGCTGAGCGTCCCACGCACCGACGCCACAAAAAGGCCAGTGACGTCGCGTCCGTTGCTCGCCACCCACATCACCGAATCGCGAGAGCGCCACCGCGGCGATTCGGCGTACCATCCATCGGGCGTGATCGCGTGCCAGGCGGAATCACCAGTGAGATCGAGGGCCTTTGCCATGATACGCAGCGAGTCACGCATGGTCGCCACTTGATCCGAAAAACCCGCGCCGAAGGCATGGCGCGACGCGCGATTGAGCAGAAATGGCGGAGCCCATGCCGTGCGGTCGACAAAGCGGCGCATACTGCTATCACCGCCGATGCGTGCGGATCGATCGATCAGCAACGCACCATACCCATACGCAGTTTGCCCCCGCGGAAAGCGTGACGTGGCCAGACTCCATCGGCCCAGCGGTGGCACGACATCGTCGCGCGCGGCGGTACGCGCCACGGTGCGCGACTCTGTACTCACCAAGCGCCCGCTGCCCGTGAAGCGCGATTCATAGTGGACGGCGAGGCCCTCCTTCAGCCAACTGGGTGTCAGTGAGTTTGGAAAGGCGAGCGGTCCGCGACCGAACAGGAATCGCCCCGCGCGCCACACACCTTTAGCGCGATCAATGTGAAAGATGTGCGCCAGCTCGTGCGTGATCACGAGCTGCAGCCAGTCATCATGAAAGCGAAGTTCGGTGGACCCAACGGGAGGCACCGCAAAGATCACCACCCGATTGGTCGGAAACACCTGTGCGTAGCCGTTGCTGTAGTCGACGTTGTCGGCAATCACCATATCGATCGGCAACGACGGAGGCGCCAACTCGGTGGCCAGTTGCGCGTAGGCGCGTTCGGCGATTACCGCCGCCCGCATCGCGATCGCTTCCTGGCCGCGGCGCACGTGGATGCGCAGATGCGTCGTGCGGATCGTGCGTATCGCACCGCGTGGGTCGACCTGTGCCTGCAGCGACGGCGCAGCAACGCTCTGCGACAGCGCACACCAGAGCGTCGCCAACACAGACACGCGCACGCGCCACCCAACAGACCAGCGTCTCATTGCCGCAACGCGCGGAAATATGACTCCAACCCGTCGACAATCGCCTGCGCATAGCGTCGCTGAAACCCGACATCGCGCATCGCCGATTCCTGTTCGGGCATCATCAAGAACAGGCCCTCGGTCAGGATGGATGGATACCAGCTTGGGCGAGCGACCGCGAGATTCTGATAGTGCACGCCCAGATCCCGTATTCCAAAGGCACGCACCATCGCTGCCTGCACGGGGCGCGCCAGTGGCTCACTGTTTTGATGAAAGAACAGCGTGCTCGTGCCGTTGGCGAGAAACGGATTCACGCCATCAGGCAGCGCGTTGAGATGGACCGAGACAAACGCGTGGGCATTGGCGCGGCGCGCGGCCACACCACGCTCGGTCAGGCCGACCGCCGCCAGCGTTTCTCGCGTGAGCACCGGCAGTGCGCCGCGTGCGCGCAACAGATCGAACAAGAGCTTTCCGACCGGGAGCACCGCGTCGCCTTCATACAACCCCGTCGGCCCCGTGGCGCCGGCGGGTGGATGCCCGGGATCGACGGCGATGATCAGTCCCTTGAGCGGATTGATCGCATCGATGGAAGGCTGACGTCGAATCCGCAGCACCAATGCCCGGCGATTCTCATCCCAGAGCGCGAGCCACCCAAAGACCGACTGCGACAAGGTGAAGGTGAGGCGCGCGCGATTGCTGCCCACCTGATCCCAACTGATGCGCCGCACCAACGTGTCGTTGCCGAGGATCGGCGAAATCTCCGGGTTCACCTGGACACCATACAGCGTCAACACCAACGACCGTCCGTCGGGCTCAACGAGAAACGCCGGACGCTCACCCAATCCAATGACCACGTCGACCCACGCGCCTGCGGGGGTGAGTCGAATCCCGCCCGTGACACGACGCGGCGCCGCACTCCCGTCGGGTAGCGTGACCACCTCGTCGTTGGCGACCCACACATCAAGTGCCTCATCGAGTCGCACGCGCGTGCTGCCATTTTGTTTGCCGGTCATTTCCAGCACCGTACCAGGCAGCAGGATCCATTTGTAGGTCCCGTCGGGAATTGTGCGGGCATGAACCACGCGATCAGTGTCACTGCCTGCCAGGTTGGTCGACCGCAGGACACCCAGTCGGCGCGATCGGCGCGACACGAGTTCGACGGTCGGTACCGGAAGCGTGGTGCGCGCACTGTCGCGACTCACCAGAATCCGCGCCGAAGCGCTCAGCTCGTCGGCGCGCACGTCGGTGGCAAAGACCGTCCCAACGTCATCTCCGGACGCCGATACGCTCGACGCCACCGTCGCCGATGCCATCAAAGGTACCGGTCCCGTTCCCGGTGACGCGGGGAGCGGCGCGATCGGATCGCGATCACCCGCCACCGCCCGAACGGCGCTGGCCTGCAGCCGCGCGAGTGCCACCATGGGCCGACGCGTGCTATCGGCAAGTTCGAGTTGCACCAGCGTGTTTGCGGCCGCACGCACACTGACCCGCAACCACTCATCCGGCTGCGCGCGCACGCCGCGTGACGGCTGGACGGTCGTCGAATCCGCCAGCAGCGTACCACCAGCACTGAGCATCACACGCGTGGGATAGCGCACGCGGACGGCGCGCCGTGCGGTGTCGGCGCCTCTCGTGACGACGAGGTCGTAGCGCGGCGTGGACAGCGGCGGATTGGCCAGCCAGGCAATGAAGGCCCCGTTTGGCGCCGGCGTCACCGGGACGCCATTGATTTCGAGTCGCGCATCACCAGACCCGATACTGCCCAGCACGAAGTTGGAATCGCGGCTGGTGATCAGCTGGTTGTCGCTCGGATACTGCACACGCGGCGCCAGTGCCCCACCATCGACGCGAGGGACGGGTGGCAATCCCGCGGGCTGAGTGGCACCAGCGATGGTCGAGTCGGGGCGAGGCGCCTCTCCGGGCGCTGGCGCCACCGCACGTGGTTGGCACGCCGCTGCCGCCATGATCAGGACGGCACGCATTGTGCTTACCGCGGTGCCTACCGCTGTACTCGGCGCGGTGCGCAGCGGGGTGACGATCCAACGGGGACGTTTTCGCGAGAGGGGCGGATGACAATAAGGCATGGGAGCAAGGTCGCCCACGTGCCGGACGCCGTCCAGCGGCTGATTTGACCGGAGTCCCTCCGTGGAAGCATCTTTCCCCCGCGCGTATCTTTACCAACTCTGTAAAACCTTCTGCCGTCTCGTACCGTAGGGTCTTTACCTACCCTTGGCCCGCTTCCTGATTCGTCTCATGAATCTGTGACCGTTTCCTCGCCGCAACCCAGTCATCCTCAGCAGCACGGCGACCGCCGCGTTCTCGCGCGCGTCTTTGCGCAGACAGACGTTGGTCGCACGCGCGAGCATAACGAGGACACCTTCCTCGTCGCCGACCTGGAGTCTGGCGACCCCGTGTTGTTTGACGAATCCGCCCGCGACTTACCCGTCGAAGCCCACGGATTGCTGTTTCTGGTCGCCGATGGGATGGGCGGCGCGGCATCCGGTGAGTTGGCCAGCAGCATGGCGGGATTCGAGGTGCTGTCGGTGCTTCGCGAGCGCTGGCGCATCGAGCCGCAGCCAGCGCCCGAGCACTTTGCCATGATCTTGCGCGACGCGACGATCTTTGCCAACAGCCAGATTCACGGTCACGCCCGAGAGCACCCGCAGCATCGCGGCATGGGCACGACGGCGACCATTGCGGGGCTCCTTGGCGATGTGGTGTACGTGGCGCAAGTCGGCGACAGTCGAGCGTATCTGGTACGCGACGGCGTGTGCAAGCAGCTCACCAAAGATCAGTCACTGATGCAGCGCTTGGTCGAAGCCGGTGAGCTCACGCAGGAACAGGCCGAGGCGAGCGAGCGCCGCAACATCATTCTTCAGGCGCTTGGGCCGGAAGCACACGTCACGATCGACTTGACGCATCAACAGGTGCGACGCGGCGATACGCTGATCTTGTGCAGTGACGGACTGTCGGGATTGGTTCGCGCCGATGAGATCGCGCGTGCGTCAAACGAGTCATCCGACACGGTGCAGATTTGCAAGCGGCTGATCGATCGCGCCAACGAACTCGGAGGGCCGGACAACATCACGGTCATCGCCGTGCGCTTCGACGGCGACGCACTTCACGACCGGCAAGACACCGATGCGGTTGGCTACAACACGTATCCCTTGGCCGGCACGCTCAATCACGAGACGGCCGAAGCACCGCTACCAGAGACGCTGCAGTCGCGCCTGAAGAGCGACCCGACGCCACGGTATGGAACGCCTGCGCCGTCCGCGTCGGCTATCGAGGAGGAGTTCGCGCGCGCCCGAGCGCAGGAGGACGACGCTGTGCTTGGCGCCCCCGAAGAAGTCGTCCGCGAGAGACGTCAGCGCGTTGAGCCGGTGTTCCTTGTGCTGACGGTGATTGCCCTGGTCGCCGCCACCTGGCTGATGTACAGCTTGCTTCGCAAGCGCTAGCCGACCCCTGCTGCACGCGCGAGGCGCGACGCGTCCTCGTCAGCTTTTGCGAATCTTGAGGAGTGCACGCGCTGCGGCTTGCTGCATCACGCGGTCCCCACTCCAGGCGGCCAACGTGGGCAATGGCAACGGCAGTTGCGCGGCAAACCGTGGGTCACCAAACCCGACGACAATGGTTTCGCGCCCCAAGGCACGCGCTTGCTCAACCAGGAGCTCGACCTGCGCGATCGATGATGGCAGCAACGTCGTGCGCGACTTGGTTGACAGGAAATCAGAAAACAACCCGACCACCAACGGCCCGCCACTGGCAACGGTGGGGTGATCGGCCGGTCGCGCGTCATTGCCACCGGCACGAAGCGACTCGGTGAGCGCCATGGTCCCTGCGCGCGTGGTACGCACGTCGACGTCGTCATCAACGATCACGACTTCGGTCACGACGCCCAGCACCGGAAGGGGAAAACCTGGCACGCGCAACACCCGGTCGGCGAGCAATGCGCCCCACGCCGTGTCCGCTCCGCTTGGCCGACGCCAATCATTCGGCGGCGAGGCCCACTGCGCCCACTTCAAGCGTCGACGCATCGCTTGCCGAATCCGTTCCGGCTCCAGGGTGCCGTCGGCCGACGCGTGTTCGAGCGCATCGAGCGCATCCTCAAGCGGACCAGGATCCAGCAACACATCGCACCCGGCACGGAGCGCCAGGACGCCAGCCTGCGCAATCGTATGCTCCGCCGTTGCACCACCACGCGTCAGGGCATCCGTGACAATCAAGTTGTCATACTTGAGCTGTTGTCGGAGCAACCACTGCAGCATCTCGCGTGACAGTGTCGCTGGCGCACGACTCGGATCGAGTGCGGGGTACGCGACATGGGCGGTCATCATGCTCGCCACCCCAGCGCTGATCGCGGCGCGAAACGGCTGCAGATCATGGTCCTTCAACTGCTCGGCGGGCACGTCGACCACAGGGAGACCGACCGCCGAATCGATACCGGTTCGTCCGAGACCTGGAAAATGTTTCGCACAGGCCAACACGCCCTCCGCTTGGCACGCTTCAACCCAGGCAGTGATCAGGGTCGCAGCAAGTCGCGGATCGGCGCTCATTGCGCTGGTGCCGACCACCGGATTATTAAAAAACCCATCCAAGTCGCACACTGGGGCAAGATTCCAATTCACCCCCATGGTGCGTGCTTCGCGGGCCGTCAGGCGCGCCGCGCGGCGCAGCGACTCGATATCACCAAGAGACGCAATGGCGGCCAGCGGTGGAAGCCCGGTGGCGCCAATGAACTGCTGCCCTGCCCCGCGCTCAAGCACTGCCGCGATGAGTAGCGGATGACGCGACTTTTGCTGCAACTCCTTCGCCAGCGCACGCACCACGTCCTGCTCGCCGCCGACAAACTGAAAGCCGCCGACGCCCAGCTCAAGCGCAGCGGTAATGTTCGGACGTTCGTCGGCAAATCCGCTCCCGGGTGTCCAGCGAAGAACCGGGATGAGCAGTTGCGCGAGGTCGCGGCGGAGTGGAGTGGGAGCCGTCATTGGGCAGGTGTGTAGTGCCCGAGCACACGCGCTGCGCGTGCGCCGGTGGCGCTGGGCACATTGCCGCTTCGCCCGGTGAGATGCAGATACCCCATGAGGGCAAACGCGACGGCTTCCTTCGCTTCCCCATCGAAGAACAGATCATCAAAGAGCACGACGCGAGGGGCGGAGCGCCCATTCGCGATAGCGGCACGCGTCATCTCCGTTGCGATCGCACCGACCAACGTCGGATTTTTCGCGCCTCCTCCCGCCAGCACCAGATCCTGTACCGGCTCATCGACGAAGCGCATCACTTGTTCAGCCAGCGCGCGCGCGGTGAACGTCGTCGCCGTGGCGACCACATCTTCGTCGCTCGCGTCATGCTCCTGACAGAGGTCGCAGAACGCGTCGATGTACTCGCGAGTAAACCATTCGCGGCCGGTGCTCTTTGGCGGCGCCTGTTGAAAGTACGGGGCCTCGAGCAGGCGATCGATGACCGCCGTCACCGGCGTGCCGGCGCGCGCCAGGAGCCCATCGCGGTCGTAGGGAAGTGTGGGCCGCACCCGTCTCGTGACCCCGTCGATAATCACGACGCCGGGCCCGGTATCGAAGGCGCGCACCGGCAGCACATCGGCCGCGTGTGCGCTGTTCGCCGGTGGGACGATCGCGATGTTGCCAATGCCACCGAGGTTCTGCAAGGCGCGCCACGCCGTGGGATGCGAGAACAACCGCGCATCGGCCATCGAGACAAGCGGCGCGCCCTGTCCGCCGGCCGCGACATCGCGCGCTCGAAAATCCGCAATCACCGCACAGCCGGTCCGTTCGGCGATGCGGGCCGCGTCGCCAATCTGCCACGTGCTGTGTCCGGGTTCATGCCACAGCGTCTGTCCATGCGACGCAATGGCGGCGACATCGGCAGGCGTCAGCTGTGCGGCGGCCATCGCGCCGTGTGCGGCATCGGCAAGCCACTCGCCCAGGTCCGCATGCAGCCGACAGAACTCGCGCGCGGTTCCGTCGCGCATCCCCCGCTCCAGACGCTCCCGCTCGTCCGTAGCGTACGCACGATGGGTGAACGACAGCAGCGTTGCCGTCATGTGTCCGTCTGGACGGTCGGTGAAGCGCACGGCCGCCGCGGAAATACCGTCCAGTGATGTGCCTGACATCAGGCCGACAAGAATCGCGCTGTTGATCGTGTCGGCGATCGTGTCGGCATCCGTGTCGGCATCCGTGTCGGTGTTCGTGTGCCCGGCGTGCGCGGTGCTCACGAGGTTGGCATCGCTGGCGGACCGTTGGGCACCACGCGCCGAATCACACCACCCGCGTCGGCAAGCCGCGCGCGCGCAGTCGGCGCATCGACGCCGAGGGCATGCATGACGATGGCGAGCTTCACGGCCCCGTCGGCGCGGGTCAACCACGCCCGTGCTTCGTCGCGCGCGACGCCAGCGACTTCCATCATGATGCGTTCGGCACGGTCGGCCAGTTTGTCGTTGGTGGCGCGCAGATCGACCATCAGATTGCCATAGCTTTTCCCGATACGAATCATCGCGCCGGTCGTAATCATGTTGCACACCATTTTCGTGGCCGTGCCCGCTTTCAGTCGCGTCGACCCCGTAAGCAGTTCGGGTCCGACCACCGGCAGCATGAGAATGTCGCAGACCGCGCGCATGGCGGCGGGCGGTTCGCTGCAGGCGATGAGCGCCGTGGTCGCACCGACCGACTGCGCGAAGGCCAGCGCACCGCGAACATAGGGTGTGGTCCCCGACGCGGCGATGCCGACCACCACATCGCCCGCGCCAACGGCGTGTTCGCGCAACGACGAGACGCCGCCGTCCGCGTCATCCTCGGCGCCTTCAACCGGTGTGCGCAGCGCTCGATCGCCGCCGGCGATCAGCCCAATCACCATACCTGGATCGGTGCCAAACGTTGGTGGGCATTCGCTGGCGTCCAGCACGCCCAGACGTCCAGACGTTCCAGCGCCGATGTAGAAGAGTCGACGGCCGTTTCGGAAGGCGTTCTCAACGACGGTGATGGTGCGCGCGATCACATCCTTTTGCGACGCGACCGCGTCGGCGACCAGCCGATCTTCCGCGTTCATGAGATCAACGATCGCGTCCGCAGCAGCGAGATCGACATTGACCGTGCGCGGATTACGACGTTCGGTGACTCGAGGATCGAGCGTCTGAGCAGGCACGAAATAAGAGAGAGGAAGCGCGCAACTGTTGCCGACGGGACACCACGAGTAGGTTCCACGGTGTCGGCACGTTTTGATGCACAAACTTACGAGTCTGAATGCGCGAACCGCAAGCCATATCGACACTTGGACATCGCAGGCCGCGGTCGGACGCGCGGCGCGTGAGAATTGCCGCGGCGGTGGTCGCGGCGGTCGTCGCGTTTGCTGCTCCCGTGCGCGTACGCGCGCAACTTCGCGGGGCGCCGGTGCCCGCACCGTCGTACGGGTGGTGGGTGTCCGGTGGCGCGAGCGCGGTGATCATTCCATCCACCATCACCGATGGTGCGTCACAGACCACGTGGCGGTTTGGCAGCGATCCGCTGTGGCAATATCGCGCGACGTTAGAAAAGGCGCTGGACCAGTTCTCGACGATTGGACTGTCGGCGGGCTACGGTGTCGTCGACCTCTCGCTCGGCTCGATTGCCGACGCGGCCAATGTGCGCCTGCCAGCAGCTTGCATCACCGCGTGCGCGGCGACAACGGAAATGTGGACCGGGATGGCGCAGTTCCGCTCGGGCGGCGGCCCTGGGTTTCATACCACGTTTGAGGCCAGCGGCGGTGCTACCGTCTTTCAGAACTTCAGAAACAAAGCCGATGCCGTGGCAATTCCCGGTATTGCCCGAACTATCGATTTGTCGGGGACTCTGGGAGTAGGCTTCGCCTACTCGCTCTCTCCGGGGATGGTGGTCGCCTTGGTACAAGATCTCGGCATTGGCTTCCATGCGAAGAAAGATTTACCGGACGGCGCAGGCCGGACGTGGCGCATGCGTAACACGCGTGCGTCGGTGCGGATCAAGCTCGGCGGTCGCTGATCACTTCCTCGTCTCTCTCCTCGCATGTCCAAGCTGGTTGCGTTTTCTGTTCGCACGCCGCGTGCCGCCCTCGCGGCCGGTCTGATCGTCGCCCTCTTGTCGGGATGCCCGCGCGCCAGACCCGGTGGGGTGATGGGAGTGGCGTCTGGCCCCGTGATTCCTGAGCGAGTGGCGGCCGTTTTTCCGACAGGGTGGCGGTTGCCGGCTGGGGCGTCGGCGACCTTCGCCAGTCAGGCGATGGCCGTCAGCAACAGTGACTACGCCAGCGAGGCGGCCATTGAAATCATGCGGGCCGGCGGAAACGCCATCGACGCCGCTGTGGCGCTCGGATTTGCACTCGCCGTGACATGGCCTGAGGCCGGGAATATTGGCGGCGGCGGATACATGGTCATCAAACTCGGGGACGGTCGGACGGCGGCCATTGACTATCGCGAGATCGCACCGCTCGCGGCGACACGCAACATGTTCCTTGATGTCAACGGGAAGCTCACCGACAAGAGCATCGAAGGCCACCTGGCCTCCGGTGTTCCCGGAGCAGTCGCCGGGTTGGCTGGCGCGCTTGCCAAATATGGCACCATGTCGCTGTCGCAGGTGCTGCAGCCGGCCATTCGTTTGGCGCGTGATGGCTTCGTGGTGGATACAGCGCTCGCCGGGTCGATATCCCGCGCCCGCTCTTTAGTCACCGCATACAGCCCAAATACACCGTACTTCCCCAACGGAGATCCCATTGCGGCCGGCGAACGGTTGGTGCAACCCGACTTCGCGCGAACGCTGCAAGCGATCGCCACTGATGGACCGCGCGCGTTTTACGAAGGCTGGGTTGCGGACTCGCTGGTGGCCGAACAGGCACGCGGTGGCGGCATCATCACGAAAGCCGATCTGAAGCTGTATTCGCCGGCCTATCGCACGCCAATTCAGACGACATTCAAGGAGTATGGCCTGCTCTCCATGCCGCCGTCATCCTCTGGTGGCGTGACGATGACAGAATCGCTGAACATCCTCGAGCAATACCCAACGCTTCCGGCCTATGGCAGCACGCGTTGGTTTCATCTTCTGGGCAGCGCATTTCAACGCGCGTTCATCGACCGCAATGAGAAGCTCGGCGATCCTGCCTTTGTGAACGTGCCGCTTGCACAGCTCACCAGCAAGTCGTATGCGAAGGCGCTCCGCCGAACGATCGACGACGCACAGGCGACCGCCACGCGCGATGTCGAGCCGAAGATGAAAGCCGTGGAGCGCGAGCCGATGCACACCACGCATTACTCCGTGGTCGATAGCCGAGGCAACGCCGTTGCGACAACAACGACGCTGAACAATTCCTGGGGATCGGGTGTGTGGGTGCGCGGCGCCGGGTTCATGCTCAACGACGAGATGGACGACTTTGCCGCGCAGCCGGGGATGCCGAACATGTACGGGTTGGTCCAGGGCGAGCAGAATGCCGTGCAGCCCGGCAAGCGCATGTTGAGCGCGATGACACCGACCATCGTGAGTGATCGGAAGGGCAATGTCCTGCTCGTGCTCGGCGCGGCCGGCGGACCGACCATCATTACCGGAACGAGCCAGGTGATCCTCAATGTGCTCGTGCATCGCATGTCGCTCATGGACGCGATGAGAGCCCCGCGTGTGCACCATCAGGCGTTGCCCGATTCGCTCACGTTCGAAGACGGCGGGATGTCAGCGCCCGTGCTCGATTCGTTGCGCGCGATGGGCCACAGTATGCGGCGCTTGCGCGCCCTGGTAAATGTCAACGCGATCATGCGCGTGCCCCGTGGATGGGAGGGCGTGCCCGAGCCGCGTCGCTCGGGCGGAGTGAAAGGCTACTAAGCCAGTCGCTAGTTACCCGAGCCGAGCCGCACGGTCACCGGCGCATCGAGCTTCACGGCAATGCTCGCACCGCCGTTCATACACATGTCGAAGTCGGCCGTCGCTGATGCCGCTGCCGTTCCCGCTGCGGCGCCTGCCGCGGCGCCAATGATCGTTCCCTTCGTGTTCTTCCCGATGATCTGTCCGGCGATCGCTCCAATGATGGCGCCACCGGCCACCTTCTTCGCGTCAGTGCCTTTCGTGGCGCTGCGAACCCGTTCTGTGGCGGCCGATTGCACCGTCGCTTCAACCGGATAGCTGTTGCCATCAAACGATACCGAGAGCATGCGCACACGGAGATAGGTAGTGTCGTTGCTGTTCTTTGCCGTTCTGGCGTCTGTTACTTCGAATGTGCCGGTCGCACCGGCGGGTATCGAGACGCCGTTCGAGCCACTCACCGCCTGTGTCAGTTGCGCAGTGAACTTGTCGCCAACCTTGCTGCTGTTACTGCACACCTTCGTCGAGTTGGTAAAGGACAGCGCTGTCCCCGCATCGATCGACCCCGTGGTCAGCCCGGCGGGCTTTGGTGAAGCAGCTGGCGCGCTTGGCGTCGATGTGGCGGCTGGCGAGGGCTTTGGCGTAGGGGACGGCGTTCTCGGCCTTGCCGCCGGTGTCCTCGTCGGCGAAGGCGTCGGTGCCACCTCGACTGGTGTCGGCGGCGGCGTCACGGGGACATCCTCCAACTTTGGCTGGGCGTTGGTATCTGACGCCGCCATGGCGAGATCGCGACCCAGCGCGCTATCACGGTTCAGCGCGCTGTCGCTGGCCGGCTTGTCACCGCACGCAACGAGTGTCAGCGACGCAAGCGCCGCAAGCAGCACGACGCCGCCGCGCACCAAGAACGTCCAAGTGGGCCGTGGCATCCGGCTATATTCCGCAGGTACGGCAACGGACAACGCTGCTGCCGCGTTGCGAGCGTGCACAGTACGACGATGTGAGTGACGCATTTGCGCTTCTCCTTTGAGGTGAACGTTCGGCAACACGTTCGGCATGAACCGAAACGCGGGACAGGCAGCTTGACGACGCACGGCGCCGTTTGGCGAATTGACTCGCTGACGCGGAAAGACTCTTGGCTTACCCACGACACAACGACGGATGCTGGTGCCAGCGCGTCAGGCGCTTCGACGCCTGCTTCCATACTACCACCCATACCGCCTACAAGTTGCGGCCGGGCTGATATCCGTTGTGATATCGGCCGGATTGGCGAGCACGATTCCATCATTACTGCGGCGCGGTCTCGACACCATGCGCACCGGAACCGACAGTGTCACGTTGTGGCGGCTCGCGGGAGTGATGCTCGTCACCGCGCTCATTAGCGGCGTGCTGCGCTTCGTCATGCGCCAGGTGCTCAACAGTGTCAGTCGAAAGATTGAGACGGACCTGCGTCACGATGTCTTCGCTCGGCTCACTTCACTGGACGCGGCGTGGTACGGACAGTGGCGAACCGGCGACCTGATGGCGCGACTCACGAACGACCTGAGCGCCGTGCGTATGGCCACCGGTCCCGCCATTATGTATCTCGTCAACACCGTGGCGGGTGGACTCTTCGCGTTGGTCATGATGCTCCGCATCAGCCCGCAGCTCACAGGCTGGGCGCTGCTTCCGATGATCGGCTTACCGGTCCTGATGCTGCGCCTGGGGCGTCGCGTGCACGCACGTTTTGAAGATGTGCAGTCGCGATTTGGCGATCTCACTACGCGCGCACAGGAGAACCTGGCCGGCGTGCGCATCGTACGTGCCTACCGGCAGGAAGCAGCCGAACGGGCGCGATTCGACGCGCTTGGCGACGCCTACCTCGATGCCAACATGCGCCTGGCGAAACTCAATGGCGTGATGAATCCCGGATTCGGATTGCTGGCAGGTCTTGGCGGTGCGGTGACGATCGCCGTTGGCGGGGGACTCTTGATCAAAGGGGATATCAGCGTGGGCGGCTATGTGGCCTTTGGCCTCTACCTCACCATGTTGACGTGGCCGTTGATCGCGCTCGGATGGACAACCAACCTGTTGCAGCGCGGCGCCGCGTCGATGTCGCGTGTGCTGGAATTGCTCGATGCGGTTCCGGTTGACGTACGGAACACCGGAGTCGCATCGCTCCCGCCGCATCGGGGTGGGCGCGCGGTTGAGTTCCGGAATGTCTGGTTTCGGTATCCGTCGATGTCCGACGATGCACGCTGGATTCTGCAGGACATCTCATTCATTGTCCCTGCTGGGGGGACGCTTGCCATTGTTGGCGCGACCGGCGCCGGGAAGAGCGCGTTAATGGACCTCATCCCGCGAACGTTCGACCCGCAGCGCGGTGAGGTGTTGCTCGATGGTGTCCCGGTGCGCACGTTATCGCTTCGGGCGTTGCGCGAGGAGATCGGCGCGGTGCCGCAGGAGTCGCTGCTGTTCAGCGAGACGATTGGCGCCAACGTCGGCTACGGACTCGCAGAGCATGGGCATGCGCATACGTCTGCGCATACGTC
>Ga0105046_10010770_pt1 | contig 14222 bp, 22 predicted proteins | sample MAT03_FD_78385 | JGI IMG/M metagenome (GOLD analysis project Ga0105046, IMG submission 78385) | Freshwater microbial communities from Lake Fryxell liftoff mats and glacier meltwater in Antarctica - MAT-03 (megahit assembly) | ecosystem: Environmental > Aquatic > Freshwater > Ice > Liftoff... | reverse complement strand
GGAGGCCCTCTTTCTGGAAAAACCTCCCAAATAGACAACTCAAAAAGAAAAGAAACCACTGAAAAAAAGAGTAGCCCAACAGTACGAAGGGCTACACGAGATGGACTTTCCGGCGAGTTATCGCCCGTCGGCCCTCTTTCTGGAATAACAAAAATATTGGAAAAGTCTTATTCATAAATTTGTTTTTTAAGACAGTACCTACGGACAAGATGGGCAGAAAATTCAGGCTCTCGTCTGGCAAACGTCATAAACTCTGAAGTACACACAGGGGCAAAATCGGCTGGGTGGCTAACAGAATAATCCATTTTCCCTTGTAATTTACCGGAAAATTAATTTCTCCTTGAGTTGTAATGGCTTTAAATTCAGGAGCTTTATCTCCGATTCGTGGCAAGCTGATGATTTCCTGTACCTGATTTTGTTCCATGCCAATAGGATTTAAATTTTTTAATACCAGCGTTTTTTTTTAATGTTTTTGAAGCCTCCCAAGAATGGTTTCTAAGGATGCTTTAAGTTTATCAATGGCACCCGTTACTGCACGATGAACGGTTTCTGCCTGGCATGAAACAGCAATGGGTTGCCGGCCTTCAACTCTGGCTTCCAGTACGCAAATCATATCTTTCAAACCTTCTTTTTTGCCATTTTGGTCTGATAGATGAACTTCTATTCTGGTAATTTGAGATTGGAATCTTTTTAGTCCTTCTTCGATCAATGAGGTGAAATGATCCTGATGTTTTTCATCTCCGTTTATTGATTTGTCTGTGTTGAATTGAATTTTCATTTTCCTTTTTTACTGGTGTTTTGTTTTTCTTCGGTAACAAATGGTTAGGGCAAGACAAAGTTGTAAAAGGGTTGTCGGGTTTGCATTACATATTTATTTGTTTGATTTATGTTTTTCGGATTCTTTCCTGATTGGAATTTGCCTCCATTTTTCAGATTTGATTAAATTAGTAGCCAGTATGCTTCTCGAAGGAAATCAACCTTCCAAGGATTTTGCTAAAACGTAGTGGCTCTTAAGAGATCTATATAAATCTTGTTACAATATGCAACACTTTAAAGGACTCCAAAAACCGTAAGTCAGCTAGGGTAAGGTCAAAATGGAGGTTTCAAGTCTAAACAGATGTTTCTTGAAAATTTGACGTGCGAGGATTTTAACCATTTATTCATAGACGATTGCATCTCCTGGGTTTCAATTCCAACTCTTACCTGGGGCTTACTGAAAAAGTAAGCTTCAAAATGAAAGAATCATAACGCACTGATAATCAAAACTCCCTCTCCTTTGTAGAGGGCCGGGGTGAGGTCAGAATGCAGATGAGGAATATTCAGACATATTTTGGAAATTTGAAGTGCACGTATTTTGAGCTATTTCATCAAATACCTTTGCATGTGTTCAGGAAAAATGCTCCGCAACAATCTCAATTAAAGCCTATGATTACTTTTTCAGCAGGCCCTACCTATGATCTGGATGACAACTTTCCAGAAGTGAAAAGAGGTTTGTGAAATTGTAATTCACGTGAATCACAAATGCTCAAAACACCACTCTATCATAAATGTCTTTCAATGTAACAGAGCAATTATTTATCGAAATGGGTTCATCTTCGTTCAAATAGAGATGGCTGAGCCACTCAACAGGTGAAATTCGGGTTTGAATTTCTACTTGTTTTTTTGTGGATGAAACCAATACATATTGGCGAAAACTCTCAATTGTTTTATAGCAATCCAGCTTGTAGGTACGATCAAAAATATCGGTTCCGGGAGACAGAATTTCAATGATTACTTCAGGGTTTTCAAGGGCTTGCAATCCAGATTGGCTGGTTAAGTATTTTTCTTTACCACAGACAATTACAAGATCCGGAAAATAAAAATTACCACAGGTTCCTGCTTTCACAAGTAAATCGCTACCAACTATAGAACAACCTTTAGATTTTAGACAGGCAAAAAAATGACCTATCAGATTAGATTGAATAAATGAATGCGGAGGTTGGGCTCCAGCCATCGCAACCACTTCTCCATCATGGTATTCCAGCTTATGTTCAGACGATTTGAGCATGTTGAAATATTCGTCTTCCGATATTGCAGTAGTTGTTCTCATGGTACTGGTTGTAAAACAAATCTACCATTTTTGAGTGAGACAAAACGATTCAAAAAATGGAAATATATTTCACGCATTTTTTTGACGATCTCACGAATTCAGTATTGCAAATCAAATTCAATCCCTTTTAGGCAGGTTTTTACTGCCTCCGATTTATCAGCCTTTGGAACATGTCGGGAGTGAAAAACTAAAGCAATTATAAATCATATTATATTTTCAAGGTGATTATATTTTGGATGTAAAAGTGTTTTACTGTTCTAATGTCTGAAAAGTTTGAAATCAGAGTTTCAACAAAAAAAAGGCCATCCACTTTTGGGTAGATGGCCTTTTTTTAAACCTTTCTATTTGTTAAAGCACTTCTTCAAAAACACCTTCCAGGTGCGTAGCTATTACTTCAGCCGAACGGCCTTCGATGTGTTGCCGTTGTACAAAGTGAACCAGTTCTCCATTTTTAAACAAGGCGATGGAAGGAGAGGAGGGAGGGTAGGGAAGCGTATATTCCCGCACTTTGGCAGTCGCTTCTTTATCAACACCAGCAAACACCGTTACGAGTTTACCTGGGGTTTTGGAGGAACGCGAAAGAGCCAGTTTTACACCGGGTCTGGCTGTTCCTGCAGCGCATCCACAAACGGAATTGATAACCACCAAAGTAGTTCCTTCCGTTGAAGATAATTCAATTTCTACTTCTGATTCGGTTGTTAGTTCGTTGAACCCAGCCGAGGTCAGGTCTAAGCGCATAGGCGCCACTAAATGTTCTGGATACATAGTTTTGTATTTATAGGAAACCTAATTCGAGTTTGGCAGCTTCTGACATCATGTCCTGATTATATGGCGGATCAAAAGTCAGTTCTACGTGTACTTCACCCATTCCTTCCATTGCAGCCACTCTGGAGCGTACATCCTCAGGAATCGTGCCAGCGGAAGGACAATTGGGAGATGTCAGTGTCATTTTGATATAAACGTTGTTCACAGGATAAATCTCAATATCGTAAATCAGACCCAATTCATAAATATCAACAGGAATTTCAGGATCATAAATCGTTTTTATGGTCTTGCGAACTTCTTCTTTCAGTTCTTCATCCGTCATTGTCATATTCATATAACTTTTAAATATACCATTAGTTCAAAAAAAAAGGGAACCTAAGTTCCCTTTCAATTTTTATGCCTAAGCTTTTGTCTCTTCGTCCGGAGCTGGTTCTGCGTCAGAATCTGCCGGGGTTTCCGTTTCCGGAGTGGTTTCAGCTACTTCCGCAGAAACTTGCGATTCAGCAGAAGCTTCAAATACTTCCGGAGTAACTTCCTCATCAGGAGTAGTTTCATTTACTTCATCTTCAACAGTTGGTTCTTCAACTACCACCGCATCCTGAATGACTTCAGGAGAAGAGGCTACCACCGCATCTGATTTTTTAACACTACCTGCACGACGTGTTCGTTTTGCTTTTGCAGGAGCTTCTGTTTTGGTTGCAATCAATAAATCATTGTAATCAACCAATTCGATTAAAGCAGTCTCTGCGGCATCTCCCAGACGGGTACCCAATTTAATAATCCGGGTATATCCACCGTTTCGGGTTGCAATTTTTTCTGAAACTTCGCCAAACAAGGTTTTTATAGACTCTTTGCTTTTCAGGTAAGAGAATATAATCCTTCGGTTGTGGGTAGTATCTTCTTTTGATTTAGTAAGCAAAGGTTCTACGTATTTGCGTAGCTCTTTCGCTTTGGCAACCGTGGTTACAATTCTTTTATTGAGAATAAGAGAATTGGCCATGTTGGAAAGCATAGACTTTCTGTGAGGAGCGGTCCTGCCTAAGTGATTATTTTTCTTTCCGTGTCGCATTTCAGTCTTCGTCTAATCTGTACTTAGCCACATCCATTCCGAAGGTCAGACCTTTTTCTGCAATAAGCTGTTCCAATTCTGTTAATGATTTTTTACCAAAGTTCCGGAATTTCATCATGTCTGATACTTCCAGAGCAGCCAAGTCACCAAGTGTCTTGATGTCAGCAGCCTTAAGACAGTTGTAGGCACGAACAGAAAGATCAAGATCCGTAAGTGATGTTTTAAGGAGTTTACGCATTTGCAACCACTCTTCATCTACGGTTTCTTCTTCCTGAGGACGTGAAATCTCAAAAGTCATTGCCTGATCACTGAACAACATAAAATGTTGAATCAGGATATACGCAGCTCCTTTTAATGCTTCTTCAGGGTGAATTGATCCATCGGTTTTAATTTCGATGATCAATTTCTCAAAATCCGTTTTTTGTTCAACCCGAGTATTCTCAACGCTGTATGTTACGTTTTTGATTGGAGTGAAAATGGCATCAATAGGAATAACCCCTAATACCGCATCTGAGTTTTTATTCTCTTCAGCTGGCACGTATCCTCTTCCTTTTTCGATGGTTAGTTCGATTTCGAAAGAGAAGGCAGGGTCAATTTTGCAGATAACCAGATCTGGATTAAGGATGTCGAACGAACTTGTGAAATTTGAAATATCACCTGCAGTGAATGCATCCTTATTTTTAAGGAAAATATTGATTTTCTGATCCGGACCATCCACCAGTTTCTTAAATCGAACTTGTTTCAGGTTCAGGATGATTTCGGTGACATCTTCAACCACTCCTTCAATTGTGGAGAATTCATGAAGCACACTCGGTATTTTAATGGAAGTAATGGCATATCCGTCCAAAGAAGAAAGTAAAATTCTTCTCAAGGCGTTACCAATGGTCACACCATACCCTTTTTCAAGAGGCTTAAATTCGAAAAGACCATGAAAGTCGTCGGCTTTCTCCATGACGACTTTGTCTGGCATCTGAAAAGCTAGAATAGATGACATAGTTGTTAATTATTTGGAGTAAAGTTCGACAATTAGTTGTTCCTGAATATTTTCCGGAATCTGGTCCCTTTGAGGATAACTGATGAATGTTCCGGAAAGTTCTTTTCCATTCCAATCCAACCAGCCAAATTTCTTTGCACTTCTTCCGGCAAGGCTATCAGTTATAGCCGATAATGATTTTGATTTTTCTCGAACAGCAATCACATCACCAGGTTTTACACTGAAAGAAGGAATGTTCACTACTTCACCATTTACTGTTATGTGTTTGTGAAGAACCAATTGACGAGCACCTGCACGGGTAGGGGAAATCCCTAATCGGTAGGCTACATTGTCGAGTCTTGCTTCCAGAAGTTTCAACAGGTTTTCACCAGTGATTCCTTCTTTACGGGCTGCTTTCACAAACAGGTTCGAGAACTGACGTTCTAAAACACCATAAGTATATTTTGCTTTTTGTTTGGCTGCAAGCTGAACTGCGTATTCAGACTGCTTTCTTCTCTTACCACGACCATGCTGACCAGGTCCATAGTTTTTCTTCTGTAATGTTTTGCTGGGCCCAAATATGGCGTCTCCAAACCGACGTGCAATTTTGGTGGTGGCTCCGGTATATCTTGCCATGATTTAAACTCTTCTCTTTTTAGGTGGACGGCATCCGTTGTGCGGAAGCGGTGTTACATCTTTAATTACTGCCACTTCAAGGCCACAATTCTGAATGGTGCGGATGGCAGATTCTCTTCCAGCACCAGGACCTTTTACAAATACATCCACTTTGCGCATTCCCAGATCATAAGCGACCTGAGAACAGTTTTCAGCGGCCCGCTGAGCTGCGTAAGGAGTATTTTTCTTTGAGCCTTTAAAGCCCATTTTACCGGCTGAAGCCCAAGAGATTACCTCGCCATTGTTGTTTGTTATTGCTATAATAATATTGTTGAAGGAAGCTTTGATATGGGCCTGGCCAATGGCTTCCACAACCACAACGCGTTTCTTGGCTTTGTCTTTTCTTTTCTGATTCATCCGTCCGATTATTTAGTAGCTTTTTTCTTATTAGCCACAGTTTTTCTTTTACCTTTTCGGGTTCTGGAATTGTTCTTTGTCCTTTGACCACGAAGAGGCAAGCCTTTCCTGTGGCGAAGTCCTCTGTAACATCCGATATCCATCAGTCGTTTGATCGACATCTGAACTTCAGATTTCAGAACACCCTCAACTTTGAACTCAGCACTGATGATTGCCCGAATGGCATTCGCCTCTTCTTCAGACCAATCATTGGCTTTTTTGTCCTTATTTATTTCTGCTTTGTCCAGAATCGAACTTGCAGAGCTTCTACCTATTCCGAAAATATAGGTTAGAGCGATTTCCCCTCTTTTGTTTCCGGGGATGTCAACACCAGCAATCCTTGCCATTATCCTTGTCTTTGTTTAAACCTTGGATTCTTCTTGTTAATAACGAAAAGTTTTCCTTTCCGTCGGATGATCTTGCAGTCTACACTGCGCTTTTTCACCGAAGCTTTTACTTTCATTTCTCTTTATTTATATCGATAAACAATTCTGCCTTTAGATAAGTCATAAGGTGAGATTTCAAGTCTTACCTTATCCCCGGGAAGTATCTTAATATAATGCATCCGCATCTTACCCGAGATGTGTGCGATGAGTTGATGTCCGTTTCCAAGTTCCACCCGGAACATGGCATTAGACAATGCTTCTAAAATAGTACCGTCCTGTTCTATGGATGATTGTTTAGCCACTGTACGATACTTTTTGTGATTCAATGATATAATCGAAGGTTGTCAATGTTTCTGGTTTCCCGTCCACTATGGCTACAGTGTGCTCATAATGAGCAGAAGGTAAGCCATCGACCGTTTTAATTGTCCAACCATCTTTTTCCTGTTTTACTGTGCGCTTCCCCATGGTTACCATAGGTTCAATCGCAATTACCATTCCATTCATCAATTTTGGTCCTTTACCTGGTCTGCCAAAATTGGGAACTTCTGGTGCTTCATGCAGATTTTTACCTACTCCATGACCAACGAGTTCCCGAACAATTCCGTAGCCAAAACTTTCGGCATACCGTTGAATTTCGGAACTGATATCACCTACCCGGTTACCGGCTTTACATTTCGCAATTCCTTTAATCAGGGAAGCGTAGGTTTCATTCATTAATTTTTGATTTTCAGCACTGATCTGTCCCACTTTATAGGTATAGGCAGAATCAGAGTGAAAACCATTGTAAAAAACGCCACAATCAATAGAGATGATGTCTCCATCTTTCAGGACGTAATGATTGGGTATTCCATGAACCACCGTGCTGTTTACTGAAATACACAGGGTAGCGGGAAAATTACGATATCCTTTAAACGAAGGTTTAGCACCATTATTGAGGATATATTCTTCGGCAAAAGCATCCAGCTCAAGTGTTTTAACACCCGCCAGTATACGTTTTGACAACTCTCCATGGAGTTTAGACAAAATTACTCCACTCTCACGAATGGCTTCAATTTCGCTTGCTGTCTTTACGTATATGTTTTCTTTCACCTTTAACATACTATCCGGCAATCATTGCCTTTTCAGTCGATTCGTTAAATTTTCCGGATTTCATCAAACCTTCATAATGTTTCATAAGCAGATGACTTTCTACTTGTTGAAGGGTATCAAGGATAACTCCGACCATGATCAACAAAGAAGTTCCTCCAAAGAATTGAGCAAAATCCCTGCTTACTCCAAATCGGGTTGCAATGGATGGTAAAATGGCGATGATTGCCAAAAATACGGCCCCTGGAAGAGTTATACGATCAATTACTGTGGCAATGTGTTCACTGGTTTGTGGACCTGGTTTAACGCCAGGAATGAAACCATTATTTCGCTTCATGTCATCCGCAATCTGATTAGGATTGATGGCAATAGCTGTGTAGAAGAAAGTAAAGATGATAATCAGAAAAGCGAACATCACACTGTATTGCCAGCTGGTATAATCAGAAAATGCGTAACCGATTCGTACTAGAAATTCATTTCCGGAAGAAGCAATCATGTTGGTAAAGAAAGCAGGGATCAACATTAATGATTGAGCAAAAATGATAGGCATAACTCCAGCAGAATTTACTTTAATGGGAAGATATTGTCTTTGACCACCGTATACTTTATTACCTACAATTTGTTTGGCATATTGGATTGGGATCTGACGGACCGCTTGTGTAATCATCACAACTGCCATTACCACAAAAAACAAGATAAAGAGTTCCAGAATAAAGATCAATGCTCCATTAATATCGCGGGTCATTGCTTCTTTAATGATCGCTCCCGGGAATCGGGAAATAATTCCGACCATGATCAACAAAGAAATTCCGTTTCCAATTCCTCGATCCGTAATTTTTTCTCCCATCCACATACAGAAAATGGTTCCTGCAGTTAGTACGATAATGGATGAAATGCTGAATAAGGATATTCCGGCAAAATTTACCGCAAAGTCAGGATAAATGTATTCTGCCGGGATGTTGGAAGAAATGTAAGCTGCTGATTGAAATAAACAAATTACTATGGTTAGGACACGGGTATACTGGTTTATTTTTTTACGGCCTGATTCTCCTTCTTTCTGTAATTTCTGAAAATAAGGAACAGCTACTGTCAACAATTGAAGAACAATGGATGCAGAGATGTAAGGCATGATACTCAATCCGAAAATAGAGGCGTTACTGAATGCTCCTCCCAATAAGGTATCAAGTAATCCGAATATGCCTTCGGTACTTCCCTGGAAACGAGCTCCATCTACGCCAGGCAGTACAATGTACGAACCCAGGCGGTAAACAGCCAGAAATAACAGCGTATTGAGGATTCGCTCACGCAAATCCTCAATGGAGAAAATATCCTTAAATGTTTTTAATAATTTGTTCATTAGGAGACAAGGTTTGTTGAACCTCCGGCCTTCTCAATCTGGGCCTTAGCAGTATCTGAAAAACCATGAGCTACAACACTCACTTTAGCATTGATTTCACCTCTGCCCAAAACTTTTACTTTATCTTTTTTCGATATAAGACCATGACCCTGAAAGAAATTCAAATCAAGAGTTGTGGTATTATATGCTTCTGAAAGTTTCTGCAGATCATCCAGATTAAGCACTTTAAAAGTAACTTTCCCCGGATTTTTGAATCCGAACTTTGGTACCCTTCTTTGAAGTGGCATCTGACCACCTTCAAAACCTGGTTTTCTTGAATAGCCGGATCTTGATTGTGCACCTTTATGCCCTCGGGTTGAAGTTCCACCCATTCCGGATCCTGAACCACGACCGATTCTTTTCCTACTCCTTGTTGAGCCTTCTGCTGGTTTTAAGGTATGTAATTTCATTGTAATTGAACCTTAGCCGTTAAATACTTTTTGTAATGAGATGCCTCTGTTCTTAGCAATTTCCCCAGGATCTTTCATTCCAACTAAAGCCGCAACTGTAGCTTTTACCACGTTGTGTGGGTTTGATGAACCTTTTGATTTAGCCAGAATGTCTTTTATTCCGGCACTTTCCAGAACAGCACGCATCGCTCCACCTGCAATAATTCCAGTTCCTGGTGCGGCAGGCTTTAGGAATACAAATCCACCAGAATACTTGCCAAGATTAGCATGAGGAACTGTGTTTTTGTGCATTGGAATTTTAACCAGATTCTTTTTGGCATCGTCAATGCCCTTCTGGATAGCATCTGTTACTTCATTGGCTTTTCCAAGACCGTAACCTATGATTCCGTTTCCATCTCCAACAACCACGATGGCTGAAAAGGAAAAACGACGACCTCCTTTTACCACTTTCGCTACCCTATTTATGGCAACTACTTTTTCTTTAAGTGAATCTCCTTCTACGGAGCGAACGATTCTACTGTTGTTCATGTCTTAAAAATTTAAACCTCCTTCACGAGCTCCGTCCGCGAGGGCTTTCACCCGACCGTGGTAGAGATACCCACCTCTATCAAATATCACATTTGTAATACCTGCTTCTTTTGCTTTGGCAGCCAGTGTCTGACCAACTTTAGCAGCAGTTTCAATTTTGGTTGTTTTACCAGCCTTTACTTCAACTGAAGAAGCGGCTGTGATTGTTTTTCCAGCTACATCGTCAATGATCTGTGCGTAGATCTGAGAGTTACTTCTGAATACCGATATTCTTGGTCTGTCAGCAGTACCTCGGATTTTTTTTCGGATTCGCAGTTGAATTCTTCTTCTGCGTTCTAACTTAGTTAAAGCCATTTTTTATTTTGCAGATGTTTTACCAGCTTTTCTTCTAACAACCTCGCCCACAAATCGTATACCTTTCCCTTTGTAAGGTTCTACAGGACGAAGACTTCTTAATTTTGCAGCAATCTGACCAATCAGATGCTTATCAATTCCTTCCAGTGATACAATCGGGTTTTTACCTTTTTCTGTGATGGTAGAAACTTTAATTTCCGGAGGTAATCCGATAACCAGATTGTGTGAGTATCCCAGAGACAGCTCCAGATTTGAAGTCCCTTGTAATGTTGACTTGTAACCTACACCCACCAATTCCAGATTCAACTTATAGCCTTCATTTACACCTTTAACCATATTGGCTATCAGTGACCGGTACAATCCGTGAAGGGCTTTGTGTCTTTTCTGTTCAGTCGGACGAATCACTGTTAGTGTATTGTCCTCAATCTGAATCTTGATATCAGGATCAACGGCTTGTGTAAGAGTTCCTTTTGGACCAGTTACAGTCACCAAATTAAACTTATCTACTTTTATTTCGACTTTCGCAGGAATAGGTAGAGGTAATTTTCCAATTCTAGACATGTTTCAGTGAATTAATAAATGTAACACAATACTTCCCCGCCAACTTTATGAACACGAGCCTCTTTGTCACTCATCACCCCTTTCGAAGTTGATAAGATGGCAATACCAAGACCATTTAATACCCTTGGGAGCCGTGTTGCAGAAGTATACTTTCGAAGACCAGACTTACTGATCCTTTCCAGTTTCATTATTGCCGGATCCTTGGAAGGATAGCTGTATTTCAACGCTATTTTAATGGAACCCTGAGGACCATTATCGTCTACTTTATAACTTAATATGTATCCTTTTTCAAAAAGGATCTCTGTAATCCGCTTCTTCATATTAGAAGCGGGAACCTCAACTACCAAATGCCTGGCTTTAATGGCGTTCCGAAGTCTGGTAAGATAGTCTGCTATTGGATCAATGACCATACGAATGCGAAAAAACACCCCTCTTCAAAAAGGGAGTGCAAAAGTAGATGTTTTGTCCGGAAACTCAAATATTGGTAGGAAAAATATTTTAAAATTCCTTAAGAATACTGATAAGTGTCTGTATGTCAGTAAAAGAATTGAATGAATGAAGGCTGATTCGTATTTGTTCATGGCCAGGAGCAACTGTGGGAGATAACATTGCTTTGACTTGATAACCAAGACTTTGCAGCTCATAGCTTAGTTTAAGTGCATTCTCGTTTCCCGCAATCCGGAAGTATTGAACCGGTGATTTTAAATTTTGAGAGATCGGTTTGCCCGATTCTTCTATGTTTTTATTCCAGAAATGAATTTTTTCCTGTAGGTTTTCGGTATGTACCGGCCCGGATTGCAATTTTTGCAGCATTTTCAAACAAATGCCAGCATGTAAAGGCATTGGCGCAGTGGAGTAGATCACCGGATGTGCATAATTAGTGAGGTACTCTTTTGTTGTTGATGATATTGCAAGAATCCCTCCGGATGCACCCAACGCCTTTCCAAATGTGTAAATCCTGGCCCAGACTTCTTTCTCAAGTCCCAGTTCATTACTTAATCCCCTACCTCCAATTCCCCTTGTGCCTGTACTATGGGCTTCGTCCAGAATAATGTGGGCATCATAGTGTTTTGCTATTTCTGAAATTTCCTTGAGTGGACATGTATCACCTGCCATGCTAAAAATGGATTCGGTTACGATAAATATTTTACCCTTTGCCTGTAGGAGCTTCTTTTTCAGATCTTCGGGATCATTGTGCCTGAAGGGATATTTGGTGGCCATGGAAAGCCGCATCCCATCTTTCAAACTCACGTGGCATTGCTCATCGTATATATAGGTGTCGTTTCGCCCCGCAACGGTTGATAAAAGTGCCAGATTAGCCAGATATCCATTCTGAAAAAACAGGCAGGCTTCTGAATTGAAAAATTCACTGCATTCGGCTTCCAGTTGGATTAAAGATTCGCTTTGGCCGGAGACGATTCTCGAACCGGTTGATCCTATCCGTTGATTTTGAGCCCAATTCAGGAATTCGGCATCAAACAGATCTTTGCCTTGGCGGGCAAAACCCAGATAATCGTTTGACAGGAAATCAATCTGGGTCAGATTCTGAATCGGAGAGAATGTACGATAGAGTAACTTTGATTTCCGTTTCTCCAGCTCAGTTGCAAAGAAAATATCCGCCTGCGATTCAGGAGAGTTCATTGCTCTGCTTTAAAATCCTACCAGTGGTTTTACTCTGGCCAGAACATCAACCGCAATTTTTCTTGCCTTGTCTGCCCCTATTTTCAGGATGGCATCCAGTTCTTCCGGTTTGCTCATCAATTCTGCATAGCGTTCCCGGGCATCTCCGAACTTCTCCATGATTTTTTCGAAGAGCATTTGCTTGGCATGTCCAAAACCGAAATTTCCACCTGTGTACAATTCAGCTAATTTTGAAGTCTCTTCGGCACTTGCCACCAGACTGTATATTTTAAATGTGGTGTCTCCTTCCGTATTTTTTGGCTCTTCCAAAGGCGTTGAATCCGTTTTAATAGACATAATCACTTTTCTTAGCGCTTTCTCTTCCAGATAGATGTCAATATAATTACCATAACTTTTGCTCATTTTGGCTCCGTCGGTTCCGGGAACAGTCATGGCTTCTGCCTGAACTGCGGGTTGAGGCAACGTTAAAACTTCCTTTTGATAGGTGTTATTGAATGTACTCGCAATGTCTCTGGCGATTTCAATGTGTTGAATCTGGTCTTTGCCAACTGGCACAAATTCAGAATCATACAGTAATATATCAGCAGCCATAAGCACCGGATACGTGAACAGACCCGCATTTACATCCGATAGTTTGTCGGATTTATCTTTGAAAGAATGGGCATTGGCCAGCATCGGAAACGGTGTGAAACAACTCAGTACCCAGGTTAGCTCCAAAACTTCTTTCACATCGGATTGGCGAAAAAGGATGTTTTTATTGTAGTCAAATCCAAAGGCGATCCATGTGGCTGCAACTGAGCGGACGTTATGTATTCGTTGTTCAGCCGATTTAATTGTAGTAAGAGAATGGTAGTCTGCAATGAAAAACAGACTGTCGTTTTCAGTATTTCTGGAAAAACGGATGGCCGGTTCAATGGCACCCAGGATGTTACCAAGATGAGGAATTCCGGAACTTTGAATGCCGGTGAGATATCGTGCCATAAATTGGTTTGATTGGAAAGGCAAAGATGATTGCCTGTTTTTAATTTTAACCCAACCATTTCATTTTTTTATCAGAAAGGGTTTAATGTATTTGCTTCCATATTAAATCTGCCATTTATGAAGTCTCATTTCCTCCTCGCCACCTGTTTGTTTTTTGCTGTATCACAATCATTTGGTGGGTATTATATCGAATTTAAGGTAACCAGCTCTCAGGGTGTAAATGGCAAAATGAAAGCCTGGTATCAGGATGGAAATACCCGCTCGCAGATGATCATGGATGCTAACCCTGGCCGGCCCGGTATGCCAGGTATGGTGAATATGAGTACTTTACACCTGCAATCGCAGCCGGACAAATCCTTTATGTTGAACGATGAAGCCAAAACCTATACCGAAATTGCGAAAACAGATCGTAAGGAAAACGAAGAAGACGATAAATTTGAAATTACGGTGATTGGTTCAGAAACCGTGAATGGGTATGCCTGTACCCATGTTACTTTAAAAGGAAAGTCTGCAAAAGGAGGACTGATCCATTGGTGGGTGAGCAAGGATGTGAAAGGATATACCGAACTTAAAAAAATGAAAACCCGGCATCTCAATTCGAATTCTACTTATAAAGCATTGGAAGAAAAAGGAGTAGAAGGATTTCCGGTACGGATAAAAATGGGGGGGCGCATGGAAATGCAGATGGACCTTGTGAAAGCCGAACAAATGGACATTCCTCCTTCAAAATTTAGTCTGGATGGTTTAACAAAACAGGAAGGCATGCCGATGTTGCCCGGAGGCCTGGATGTTCAAAAGCTTCAGAATATGTCGCCGGCGGAGCGACAGAAGTTCATGGAACAGATGCAGAAACAATACGGAAAGCAGCAGGAATAGAGGAAGTTCCTATTTCTTGAAATTCCTGAAACGGAT
>Ga0105046_10010769_pt1 | contig 14223 bp, 6 predicted proteins | sample MAT03_FD_78385 | JGI IMG/M metagenome (GOLD analysis project Ga0105046, IMG submission 78385) | Freshwater microbial communities from Lake Fryxell liftoff mats and glacier meltwater in Antarctica - MAT-03 (megahit assembly) | ecosystem: Environmental > Aquatic > Freshwater > Ice > Liftoff... | reverse complement strand
TTTTCCACCGAGCCATGGCTGGTTGGCCTTTCCATGGCCGTCTGCGCCGTTACCTTTGCTCTGTCCTATTTTGCTTGGCGGCGCAGCGGGTTCCTTAAATCGGTCTTGTGGTTGGAATTGCTTCGTTGCGGAATCGTTGCGGTCGGTGCTGTTTTGCTCAATCAGCCAGAATGGGTCCAGGAGTTTCGATCGGACGAAAAACCCGCATTGCTCGTGCTATCCGACGGTTCGCAGAGCATGCAAACAATGGATGTACTTTCCAAAAACGAATCCGGAAAATCGGAGGCACAAACACGAGCTTCTGCCATCGCGCCCCTTCTTAATCAAGAGGCTTGGAGTTCGTTTGCGTCACGTATGGATGTTCGAGTAAGTTCGTTTCCGGCCGATGGCAAAGCGGATGGCACCGATCTAAACTCCGCTCTCAATCAAGCGATTGATTCGACCACACGCATCCTCGGCGTGGTTTTGCTTTCCGACGGTGATTGGAATGCCGGTCAATCACCGATGAACGCTGCAATGCGATTCCGGGCGCAGGGAGTTCCAATTATCTCGATTCCAGTTGGCGCTTCAACACGCTTGCCGGACATCGAACTGCTCAGTGTGGATACTCCCACCTTTGGTATCACCAACAAAGCCGTGCGCATCCCCTTTTCTATTGAGTCATGCCTACCCCGTGACCATGTTGCTAACGTTGTAATGACTGGTTCCGATGGCGAACGGGTTACGAAAGAAGTGCGCATCACAGCCATGTCTAGGACAACCGACGCAGTCCTCTGGACCCCTAAGACAGAAGGTGATTTCACATTGACCGTGGAAGTGCCGCAGCATCCCGACGAAGTCATCTCGACCAACAATACGATGTCGACTCCGATCGCGATTCGACAAGAGAAACTCAAAGTATTAGTCATCGATAGTTACCCTCGCTGGGAGTATCGGTACCTTAGAAACGCATTGTCTCGCGATCCCGGTGTCGACGTAGCTTGTTTGCTCTTTCATCCGGGACTTGGCAAAGTGGGAGGTGGGAACAAAGACTATATCAAAGAGTTTCCAAACGGCATGGATGAGCTTTCGAAATTCGACGTTGTCTTCTTGGGTGACGTCGGACTCGACCAAGGCCATTTGACCGAGGAGCAGTGCAAGTTGTTGCGTGGGTTGGTGGAGTTCCAAGCCAGCGGGCTCGTGTTCATGCCGGGCTGGCAAGGTCGCGAACATTCTTTGGTTGATACAGCCCTCGAACCTTTATTGCCCGTTACTTTGGATCCATCACAGCCTTACGGTTTTGGTTCCAAAACGCCCATGCGATTTGAGTTGACCGAAGCCGGACGACGAAGTCTGTTGACCAAGCTGGCCGATACGCAGGACGAAAACCTCGACGCATGGAGTACGTTGCCGGGCTTTCAATGGTATGCACCGGTGGTTCGTGCCAAGGCAGGCAGCGAGGTTCTCAGCGTGCACCAAGACATGAGCAACGAATTCGGGCGAATTCCGCTGCTGGTGACCAAGACGTTCGGTGCTGGCAAGGTGCTGTTTATGGGTACCGATGGGGCTTGGCGATGGCGTCGCGGCGTCGAAGACAAGTACCACTATCGCTTTTGGGGGCAAGTCGTCCGTTGGATGGCTTATCAGCGAAACATGGCGGAAGGAGAGACGATGCGGTTTTATTTCTCCCCGGACCAACCGATGCTTGGGCAGACGCTGGCGCTGCGAGCCAACGTGATGGAAGCCAACGGGGAGCCGTTGGCATCGGGAGATGTGACCGTTCGAATCGAAGCTCCGTCGGGCAAATTCCAAGTGATTCGTTTGGCGAGTGGCGGGGTCGAAAGTTGGGGCTCGTTTGAGGGACGCTATGAAGTGACCGAACCCGGTTCGCATTCCGTCATTCTGTCCTGCAAACAGACGGGTGCGACCTTGGAAACCACCTTCTTCGTTCAAGGGGCGACGCGAGAACGAGTTGGATTGGCCGCCCGTCCGAAAGTGCTTGAGGAGCTTTCCAAAGTGACCAATGGTAAGGTGTTTTCCTTGAGCGATCGAGAGAAATTACTGACCGCCATCGGCAACATTCCAGATCCGCCGTCTACGTTGCGTCGACTTCAACCTTGGGCGCATCCGCTAACGGTCGCGTTAATGATTGCGGCCCTGGCCACATTCTGGGTTGGCCGAAAATGGGTCGGATTAATCTAGTTCGGCAGTCCCATTGCGGTTGGCAGAGAAACGGATCACAATTCCACCACCAACGGGAAACTCTTTGACTGCTGCGACTTTGCGAGGAAAGATCATGTCGACCAAATCGGATTCACCGGATGTCAACGCTGTTCAGCCCTACATCTCACCGAACGATAATTCGGTGCCGGAGTTCACTCTCCGGGCGATTACGTTGGGGTCAATCTTTGGCATCTTATTTGGTGCGTCGACTGTTTACTTAGCACTCAAAGCAGGATTGACGGTATCCGCTTCGATCCCGATTGCCGTTTTAGCGATCTCGATCGGAAAACGGTTTTTGGGGACTAGTATCCTTGAGAACAACATCATCCAAACCTGCGGTTCGGCCGGGGAAAGTGTTGCGGCTGGCGTGGTCTTTACTTTGCCGGCGTTTATTTTCTTGAGCGGCGATGTAGGGAAAGGGTACTTTGAAGTTGGCACGATCATGATGATTGCCATTCTCGGGGGGATTCTTGGAACGCTGATGATGATCCCGCTGCGTCGACCGCTGATTGTTAAAGAGCACGATTCCTTGCCATACCCTGAGGGAACAGCTTGTGCTCAGGTTTTGATCGCAGGTGAAAAAGGTGGTAGCCTAGCAGCAACCGCATTCTTCGGACTCGGGTTTGCAATTCTGTACGCTCTGCTTCAGAAGGTCGTGCATGTGATTGCGGAGACGCCGCGATATGTGACCAGCCTAGGAAACAAGTATTTGCCATCAGCTTCGGTCGCAGGTGAAATAACGCCGGAATATCTTGGAGTAGGTTATATCATTGGCCCCAAAATCAGTGGAATCCTGGTGGCCGGGGGCGTCTTTGCCGCATTCGCATTGACGCCGTTGTTGGCAACGTTGGTACCACAGGAGACCATTGTTGCCCAGCTAGAGAAACTCGCAATTAAGCCTGCCAAATTTGGGTGGAATGACGAAACGAAACAGTTTGCGGATTCGGCAGAAGCGATCTACCGAGCCTATATTCGACAAATTGGTGCGGGCGCAGTGGCGGCGGCCGGATTCATTACGTTGTTAAAGACCTTTCCGACGATCGTTGCCTCGTTCTTGGAGGCATTTCGATCGCTGACACGCGGAAGCAAAGCTACGGTGGTTCGAACCGAAAAAGACCTGTCGATTTTAGTGGTCGTACTAGGAAGCATCGGCTTGGTCGCACTAATGGGGATTCTGCCCGGAATCCCAGGCGATACGGTTCTCAACAAATTGATGATAGGTGGGCTCGTTATCGTCTTCGGCTTCTTTTTCGTAACGGTCGCGAGCCGAATCGTCGGGATCATCGGCTCTTCCAACAGCCCTATTTCAGGCATGACCATCGCGACCATCATGGGGACCGCATTGGTCTTCATCGGCATCGGTTGGACAGGAACGTTTTATGAACCGATGGCATTGGTAGTCGGAAGCATCGTTTGTATCGCTGCGGCCAATGCGGGTGCAACCAGCCAAGACCTCAAGACTGGCTATCTCGTCGGTGCGACCCCAATGTATCAACAGTTAGCCTTGTTCATCGGGGTTGTGGTCTCTTCATTGGTTATTGGCTTTACCGTCAAGTACTTGGATACCCCAACACCGTTAATGCTCGAGAATGGAATCACACACGCGATCGGTGAGAAGTACAATGCACCGCAAGCGACTTTGATGGCGACACTCATCAAGGGGTTGCTCTCATTCAACCTCGATTGGCAATTTGTTCTCGCAGGTTGTTTTGTTGCGGTAACGATGGAACTATGCGGGATTAAATCGTTGTCGTTTGCTGTGGGATTGTATTTGCCGCTTGCAACTACGTTGCCCATCTGGATAGGCGGTTTGATTCGCGGAATTGCGGACTACCTCAAGAATCGCGGAAAGAATACCAAATCCGAACACAACGAAGCGGAGGACGAGCTTGGCAAGGGGAATCTATTTGCAACTGGACTGGTGGCGGGCGGAGCATTGGCTGGCGTCGTCATCGCGTTGCTATCCGTGAACGAAGAGGTAGCAAATTACCTCAAAGCTTGGAGTGCGGAAGCAGGCTTGAGCAGTGCTTTGTCGGGGTTTGTCCAATCGCTCGGTGTGGCGGAGGCGCATGCAGGTCACGTTGGCTATCAGCTTTTTGGAGTATTATGCTTCGCATTCATGGGTTCGGTGCTGTTTACGTTTGCGCGACGAAAATAGAATTGAACATGCGCTCGGCTTCATGCGCGTGAAGCCGGCGGCATGAACAATGCCCCCGAGTTTATCGAGAGTTTCTCTCGGGGGATGGTTACTATATCTCTAGAACAGATGGTCAGGACCCCCGGCGTGAAGCGTTTCATACCGGCGGAAGCAACGTCCCATGCCGACAGACGAGAGCCTCGTCTGCCCACAACACGCCTACTGCGATGCCGTTCCGCCGTTGAGTATGTAGGCTAACAAGTCCAAAATTTCGTCCTTGGTCATCATCGCCAAAAGGTTGACTGGCATCGGTGAGACTTTCGATGTCCCAATACTTACGACTTTCTTGCGATCGATTGACTTCTGCTGGTTTGGATCGGAGGCATCGGTATTCAATGTGATCGTATCCCCGTTGAGATTGACCACCACACCCGTAAACCGCTCGTCGTCGTCGGTGACAACCTCGATCGGTACAAACTGCTCGTTGATTTCCTTGCTCGGAGTTACAATTTGCTCCAGCAGATCCTTTATCGAATATCGACGACTGGCACTGGTTAAGTCGGGGCCGGTAAAGCCACCGGCGTTGCCGAATCGGTGGCATGTAAAGCAAGCGGCTGCGCCGAACATCTTGCGTCCGTTCTCAAGATCTCGCCGCAGGATACCTTCCGTCAATGAGCCCTGGTGGTTTAGCCCCTGGTTGGCCATCGCTACCAATTCGTCCAGTTGGTACACATTCTCCTTTCTACCGGCGAAGATGGCACCTACATTTTCAATGGCCGATTTGCGAACCGGTTTCTGTGCGATCAATGGTGCGAGCTCTGTCTTTTCACTTTCCGAAAAGGTACTCAGCGCGTCGTTGCGAATGAATTCGATAAACTTGTCAAAACTAGCACCGCCGCGGAAGTTCGAAGCCTTCAAAAACCATTCGAGATAGGCCGTTCGCGTTTGAGTTGTCCAGCCCGTCTTTAATGCCCGAAGAGAGCGTGCATATTCGATCTGTTCTTCTTGGCTTGGAGAACGTGCCATCAGTGCAATCGCCTTATCTGCAACCGTTGGCGATTGCAGATAGACCAAAGTTTCGCAAAGCAGCCAGTTCAAATCAAACGATTTGCTTGGAAACGCAGGATCCAACTTGGCATTCAATCGGCCAACGGTTGCATCGTCCGGTCTACCAAAACGATTCAAGATGATTTCAAGCGTTCGAACGTAGGTGAGTTGCCGATCCGATGGCAGTTTCTGCCAATCCATTTTCGCCATGGCGGCTAGAAGATTTGTACCCAAAGCCGCATCGACGGTTGGCGACGTTTCTTTTCGCAGTGAAGGACAAATCCCACCGACTCTGGCGGCCGCAAGAATTGCTTCGACCTGTGTGGCTGCGTTGGTCTCATTCAAAGCCTTTTGCAACCAGCTCGCGAGCGGCTGATGTTCGATGGCTATGCGTGCGGCCCATCGAATAAACCGATCCTTGCTGGCCAAGTGTGGCCAAGCCGTTTCGATCGCTTGCGGATTCTGTTTTCCGTGAAAGAATTCGAGCTGCTTTCGAAGGGATCGAGCAGACGCAATTTCCGGGCTCAGGTTTGCCTCAGGATTTGCTTGGGGTTGATATCCGGACGAAACGGATGCGGTCGACTCACTACCTTTGTACGTGATGCGATACAAGCCGGACTGAACTCGACGGCCACCGATGGCAAAATACATGGCACCGTCGGTTGGGTTGATGATCGCATCGGTCATTGGGAGCGGTGAGCCCGAGACGAATTCTTCCTTGGTTGCGGTGTAGCTTGAACCGTTTGGAGACAGGTGTACCGCCCACATCTTGCCCCAGCTCCAATCCAGGATAAAGAAAGCCTTTTGGTATTTGGCAGGGAACTTGGCACCATAGCCGAAGGTAGTTCCTGTCGGAGATCCCGGACCGATATTGATGGTTGCTGGTAAGTTGTCTGCGTAAAACTCAGGTCGCTTTCCAGCTCCATTTCGCCAGCCGTATTCGGAACCGCTGACCACGTGATTGACACGCGTTGGACGATACCAAGACGTATTGAAATCGTATTCCATGTCTGCGTCGTAAGTGAACAGTTCGCCTTCGTCGTTGACCGATGCGTCGAAGATATTGCGGTAGCCATTGGAAAAGACTTCAAACTTCTGGCCATCGGGAGAAACCTTGTAAATGATCCCACCCGGACCGACGACATCCCGCATAAATCCCTTTCCGTCCGGCATGCGTGGCAACAGATGATCTTCGCCCCATAGGGAGGGTACTGGGGAGGTAGCTTCGGTTTGAGTCTTCTTGGCCCCATTGCCACAAACGAGATAGAGCGACTTCCCGTCTGGAGTTGGAACCACCGCATGAACGCCATGATCGCCGTTGGCTTCGATGGCTCTTAACATTTCTACCTTGTCCAACTGATCGTCACCATTGCTATCGGTGATTCGATAGAGCCCAGATGGGATCTTCTTTTCGTAGTCATTGACTCCGATATAGAGAGCTCCAAAAGCCCAAGCCATGCCATTTACCGCACGGATTTCCACTGCCAGTTTCTCAACTTTTTTTGGATCCAAGGGCTGGCCGGCTGGAGGCGGGGCGAAACGAAAAAGCCCACCATATTGATCGCTAGCCAGGATCCTACCTTTATCATCGAAACACAAATTGACCCAGGAACCTTCGTCTGCGCCAGGCACCGAATAGAGCAGTTCGACTTGAAAATCTTTGGCTACTTTGATGCGATCGATGGGGGTCGCTTTGTTTTCGTTAACGGTGGGACCAACTGTGGTTTGTCGAGCTCTTGGTCTAGGTTTTGGCGGTTGCGGGGGATCTAATACTTTGGGGGCCTCGACTTTGGGAGCCTCTACTTTAAGTGTCGTGCTGGCCGTAGGGGTTTGTTCGGCGGCCTTTTTGGGTGCAGGATTCGCATTCTTGTTTGGAGCACCGATGACTTTGGCATCTTTTGGAATCGGACTTTGCTCAAGCGTCAGAACGTCCCCGTCTGGCAGTTCTTTTAAAAAGATTTCCTTGATTTCGACTTTCATGGCTGGACCGCGGTGCACTTGAAAGGCAAGCAGCCCTTCCAGTTCGCGTTCCGATTCTTGATGGTCGATTAGGTCGGCAGTAGTCTTGCCATTGACTTGATGAATCAAGTGGTTACCGCGCGCGATGATTTTGTATTCATTCCATTCCGGCACTTTCACTTCGACCGGTGCTTGTTCTTTCACTAACCATTTGGTTCCCGATCCATCCACAATCACTTCTTGCCCGTTCTTGGCTACGATCCCGCGCCCGCGTTCGTCATAGACCATTGCGTTATTGGCAGGAGCAGGATGAACGTCGCATTGGTAGCCACCGATGGACCATTTACCAACTTCGGGCAGTTCGCGACTTCGATATTGGATGCCAGAGTTATTGCCTGATTGACGGAGCGTAACCCGCAATTCAAAGTTTTTGACTTTGCCGCCGCGCCAAATCAAAAACTGGTTGTATGGAAGTGGCTCGTCCGCCTTGGTGATGCCAACGATCGCTCCGTCTTGAACGCTCCAAAGCTCGGGGTTTCCATCCCAACCAGAAAGGTCTTTACCATTGAAAAGGTTTCGTTCTTGTGCATGAAGAAACGAACCTAAGAACATACTAAAAAAAACGACGATAAACTTCATGGTTTTGATTGGACTCGCGTTCCAGGGAGGGAGGGGTCGGGGTTTGCATTCTAAGGCACCGCAGCCTCGAAGTCATCAGAAAAGGCCATTCCAAGGGTCCAAAACACGAAATCGCACATAGACGAATTCTAGCGTGGCTGGATTCGTCTTAACCAACGAAACTCTTGGCGAGTTCCACTACACTCGTGACGAGTTCCGCTACCCTCGAATTAAGCATGGAAGACGCAGTAGCTTTCCATTTGCTGCTCGCCTTGGAAACTTTTGTTACAATTTCTGCCTCCCTCTTTTTGCGAGTAACCCATGCTTAACCGAACGTTCCAATCTTTCCTTTGCGCCTGTTGTCTCACTGGACTCTTTTCGGCAGCACGTTCGGACGAGAAATCGCCGATCCTTCATTCCTATTTGGTGATGGGGGCAAAGACTGCGATCATCGAGGAAGACGGCTCGACGGGCTGGGAATACGCGCCCGGTTCACGAGATGGTTTTGTACTGCCGAGCGGCAATATACTGTTGGCCTACAGCGACCGCGTTGAAGAAGTAACGCGGGACAAGCGAGTCGTTTTTTCGTACGCGCGAAGTAAAGAGAATCGCGAGATCGGTACAACACAACGTCTTTACAACGGCAATACCCTCATTACCGAATTGGGAACTCGCCCTAGACTGCTAGAAGTGAACGGGATGGGCGTTGTCGTCATGGATGTACCACTCCAGCCAGAAACCGACAATGCCCACATGCAGACTCGCATGGCTCGGCAGTTGCGAAACGGAAACTATCTCGTGCCGCATTTGCTCGCGTTTGCCATCAAAGAGTATTCGCCCGACGGCAAAGTCGTTCAAGTGATCAAGACAGATCTAGAAGAAGTCGGTGGCCGAGCGGCAGAGAATTGGCCGTTCACGGCCATACGGCTTGATAATGGAAATACTGTTGCTTCGCTAACGCACGGCAACAAAGTGGTTGAGTTCGATCCGCGTGGAGCGATCGTCTGGAAAATTACGAACGAAGATGTGAACGGTCTCTTTAAGGATCCTTGTGGCTCGCAACGGCTTGCCAACGGCAATACCGTCATCGGAAGCCACGCCGCCAACAAAGGGATTTCGATGGTCGAGGTCACGCCGGACAAAAAAATCGTTTGGTCCAGCGATCACCCGTTAGCGGCAGGCGTTCATCATTTTCAAATCCTCACCACCAATCGCAAAGCAGAACCAGGTATGCCTCTTAAGTAACTTTAGTTGTCAGTTGTCAGTTGTCAGTTGTCAGTTGTCAGTTGTCAGTTGACAGTTGACAGTTGTCAGTTGTCAGTTGTCAGTTGTCAGTTGACAGTTGACAGTTGACAGTTGACAGTTGTCAGTTGTCAGTTGGCTAGAGGCTAGTTGCTCGGTGCTCGGTGCTCGGTGCTCGGTGCTCGGTGCTCGATGCTCGATGCTCGATGCTAAGTGCTAAGTGGCTAAAATCCACGGCCAGCGGCCCGTGAGTTTCGCTACCGCTGGGTTCATCCCAGCGGGGCGATAATTGACAGCTACCAACAGGCCGCAAGGCCCAGGCTCTCCGTCGGTTTTATACCGGCGGAAGCAGCGTTTTCACAGTCACATCCCCGGTTTCAAAACCAATAGACGTTCGTTCGTCATCTCTTCTATCGCGTAGCGAACTCCTTCTCGTCCGAACCCACTTGCCTTGATTCCACCATAGGGCATGGAGTCGAACCGCGTGTTGGGCGTATCACCTACGATCACACCTCCGACTTTGAGGGTTTCCCAAGCCTTCCAAGCATGGCTGATCTTTTCCGTAAAGACTCCCGTCTGCAATCCAAACTTAGAACGGTTAACGCGCGCCAAGGCATCGTCAAAATCGTCAAAGGCTTCGGTGATCATGACCGGACCGAACGCTTCATCGCAGCAGAGCGATTGATCTTCCGAGACTCGATCAAGTATGCCTGGTGTGACGATGGCCGTTCCGTTGACTCGTTTCGCCGCGAGCAGTTCGCGGGCACCCGCGGCCTTGGCTTGTTCAATCCAATGCAAGACGCGGTCCGCTTCCGCGTCATCGATCATAGGCCCCACGACGGTGAGCGGATCGGCTGGGTCGCCGAATTGAACTGCGGACGCCGATTGAACAAGTTGTTCCAGCATGGCCTCGTACATCGAGCGATGGATCAGCAATCGTTGAAGACTGATACAACTTTGGCCGCTTTGGCCAAATGCGGCGGATACGATTTTTGCCACCGAGTCTTGCCAAGGGAAATGCTCGTCGACGATGCACGTCGCATTCCCGCCAAGCTCCAAACAGATACGTTTTCGACCGCAATCTCGTTTCATTTGCCAGCCGACCGTGTCCGAACCGGTAAAGGAGAGCATCTCGATTCGATCGTCAGTAACCAGCGGTAGTGCAGTTTGACGAGTGGCTGGCAGAATGGAAAAGGCTCCTTCGGGCAATCCTGCCTCCAACAGAATATCCCCGAGCATGATCGAGCAAAGTGGCGTCCATGAAGCTGGCTTGAGAATGAACGGACATCCAGCCGCGATGGCTGGGGCTACTTTATGAGCAACCAAGTTCAGCGGAAAATTGAAGGGGGTGATAAAGCTACAAAGACCAACAGGGAATCGGCGAGTCATTCCCATGGTGCCCACTCCGCGTGGCGTTCCGTCCAATGGGATGAAGTTTCCAGCCGAACGCGTCGCCTCCTCAGCAGCCAACGTGAAAGTCTCAATACATCGATCCACTTCGATCTCGGCAAAGGCAACGGGCTTACCCGCTTCCTTAACGAGGGTATTTACGAAATCCTCCCGAGATTGACGCAAACGCGCGACACAATGCACGAGAATTCTTTTTCGTTCGGCCCCGCTCAATCGCTGCATGGAGTCCGTTGCTGCGTAGCCCGCTTGGATTGCCGTTTCAAAATGTGCGGCAGTCGCTAAAGGGACGGTTGCAATGATTTCGCGAGTGAACTTATCGTAGACGGACAAATCCTGGTTGGGAGTCGAACACTGGCTAGCCAAGATCATTGGAAATTTTTGCATAGAATTCGCCAGGTAGGTAAGGCTCAGCCAAACGATGGGGACGTGAGAGGATAAACTAGGGCCTCCAAGAGAGACACCCCTTTTCGCCCACTTCTCATTTTAGCTGGCCTATGTTCGCGATTGACAACCCTGTTCTGCAACGTGAGTTGATCTCCAACCTGAGAACGCCGCGAGCCTTCTTACTGATGCTGGTTTACCAGATCGCGTTGGCTTCGGTCGTGTTGATCGCTTACCCGCGGGACACCAAAATCGACTTGAGTCGCGAATCTGCATCGGCTCAGCGGTTGGTCGATTTTTTCTTTGTCGGGCAGTTTGCGATCGCATCGTTGATGGCACCAAGCTTCACAGCCGGGGCCATTTCCGGAGAGAAAGAGCGGAAAACTTATGAAATGCTTCTGGCAAGTCCACTTCGGCCCTGGGTGATTGTTTCCGGAAAGTTAATAGCGGCATTAGCTCATTTGGTGGTATTGGTTTCAGGTTCGTTGCCCATCATCATGCTTTGCCTTCCGCTTGGAGGCGTTTCCATCTACGAGCTGTTGGCTGCTTACGTCGGCCTACTGTCCGCCATTTTCTTGTTCGGCTCGATTAGCATGTATTGCTCGAGTTATTTTAAGCGAACAAGTGCATCGTTGGTTGTGAGCTACGTATTGATTCTGCCGATACTCATCGTTGGAGTGGTCTCTTGGCTATGGCTGGCGCAGCAAGGGGATTTGCGACTACTTATTACCATCACATTTGTACCGGCGATTTGCTTGTCTGTGGGCTTTGCTTTGTTGGCGATAACAGCCAGGCGTCTGCTCTATCCGCCGGACGTTGGAAGCCAAGGAAGCGAAGTAGTCGATTTGGATCAAGAGCAACGCGAAGCGGTTGGGCTGGTGATTCAGCGAGACCAGTTCCCCGACAATCTTTTTGCACCCCCGCGTCGCAAGACATTGATGGACGACAAAGCCAATCCTGTTTATGACAAGGAAATGCACGCGGAGCTGTTTAGCCAAGGGACTCTCATGTTGCGGTTGGTCATTCAGTTGAGCATGGTTTTGGCGATTCCTTTGATGGCGGTATTGTTGTTTTTGATGCCCAACTTAGCCTCGTATTATGTTGGCTACGTACTGGTTTTCAATATTTTGGCAGCACCTGTATTTACGGCCGGTAGCATCACTAGCGAACGAGAGCGGCAAACTTTGGATCTCTTGCTGACGACCACGATTTCGTCGTGGGAGATCATGTGGGGTAAGCTACTGGCGGGGTATCGCGTTTCGTTCGTATTGACCTCGTTTTTGATGTTTCCTTTGTTGCTATCGTTCTTAAACCCAGAGTTGTTTAAGAACTGGAGAGCGATGCTGGTCTATATCGCCATCTGCATTGTTGCCTCGGTGTTCAACGCAGTTTTGGCCCTTTTTCTTTCAACGTTGCTTCGAAAGACAAGCAGTGCAATGATGATCAGCTACGTCGTATTGATGTTCCTGTATTGTTTACCGATCGCCGTTTATTTCCTGTTTTGGAGCTTCGCACCCGTTGGGGATTCGTACGAAAGTAAAATCGCTCGCAGACAAGTCGAGAATCTTCGATTTCTCGGAGTGGCAAGTCCGTTGATGGCAGCGGATAGCACCCCCATGTCGGAGGTGGCTTCAGGCAGCGGATCGGCCCAGGCGAAGCGTGGTTCTTGGCCGTTGGTCGGCGGTTATTTCATTGTTGCGTTAAGCTCAAGCGCGGTCTTATTGCTCATTAACACTTGGCTATTCCAGCAACGCTGGCGATTAACAGGCAGGGGGTGAAGTTTGAAGTTTGGCTCCACCACTCGAACCCTTCAACTCTCAACTCGAACCCCTCAACCCTCAACCCTCAACCCTCAACTCTCAACCCTCAACCTCCCATGCAACCTCTCACTTCCATCGCGTCTCTCCTGATCTGCCTTGCAACTCTGCTATCGCAAGCCAATGCGGAGAATCCGAGCACCGTTGTGGCTCCGTTTGCAACCATGCCAACCGGCGAAGTTGTTCAACAGTTTACTCTGCGAAATAGCCACGGCATGCAAGCCAAAGTCATTGAATTCGGGGCTATTGTCACGGAGCTCTCGGTTCCCGACCGACACGGCAAATACACAAACGTAATTCTTGCATCGGACTCATTGGAAGCGTATTCAAAGGGCTTTCCTGCCGCGGCGGTAATCGGCCGGTATGCGAATCGTATTCGAGGCGGCCGCTTCACTTTGGACGGCAAAGCCATTCAACTGACCAAGAATGCGGGCGAAAACCACATCCACGGCGGACAAAAGCACTTTGGTAAACTGTTGTGGAAAGGGACAAAATCCGAAGACACCAACGTAGCGTCCGTCGAACTGAAATACACCAGTCGTGACGGTGAAGAAGGTTTCCCTGGCACGCTCCAAGTGAGTGTAACCTACTCGTTGACCGACAACAACGAATTGCAGATTCAATACAAGGCCGTCACCGATCAAGCGACCGTTGTGAACTTGACGAACCACGCGTACTTCAATTTGTCAGGTGCTCTCAGCGATGTCCTGGATCACCAATTGCAAATCGAAGCAGATCAAACCACGCTGGTTGACAAGTCTCTAATACCTACAGGCGAACTTGCGTCGGTTGCGGGAACGGCGCTCGACTTCCGAACTCCGCAGCGAATAGGTGACCGCATCGAACAACTTTATGAGGCAGCCAAAGGTTATGATCACAACTATGTGCTACGCGGCGAATTGGGCAAGCTGCGTTTGGCGGCGAAGGTGATGGATCCAAAGTCTGGCCGCGTGATGGAGTGTTTTACGACCGAACCAGGCGTGCAGTTGTATACCGCAAACGGCTTCAACAACAATCCATTTCCAAGACATGGAGCATTTTGTCTTGAGACACAGCACTACCCAGACTCCCCCAACCATCCTGAGTTTCCAACGGTCGTAGTCCGTCCGAACTCACCCTGGAGTTCAACAACGATCTTTCGCTTCTCGATCCAATAGGGGGTTGAGAGGGGCTAGGGGCTAGGGTGGGCTGTTAAAACTATGCTATTGCGGGAGCAGTTGGATTGCGCATCTTTTCTTCCACTTCGCCTGATGGAACAGACAGGCAAAGCGATTTATTTTGCTTCCGTCGGTTTTCAACCGGCGGGGCAGCATCTGTCAGCTACCAACGCGAAAAGTTCGCAGAGTGATCGCTCTCCGTCGGACTCGCGGGCTGTTGATTTAATAGGTTTCGTCGAAATAGGGCAACTTT
>Ga0105046_10010767_pt1 | contig 14224 bp, 12 predicted proteins | sample MAT03_FD_78385 | JGI IMG/M metagenome (GOLD analysis project Ga0105046, IMG submission 78385) | Freshwater microbial communities from Lake Fryxell liftoff mats and glacier meltwater in Antarctica - MAT-03 (megahit assembly) | ecosystem: Environmental > Aquatic > Freshwater > Ice > Liftoff... | reverse complement strand
TTCGATCAGGCCTTGGTCGTGAAAGCTGGCAACTGGCAACTGGCAACTGGCAACTGGCAATCGCGAAATTCAGCGCGCCGTCAAGATTTGGGCAAAGCAGCAGGCCGTGCCAGTTCGTCCAGGCTCAAGCCCTTCTGCCGCAACAAGTCTTCCAGCAGCGGCATCAGCGGCCCCAGGCGTTCGTCGATGGCGTCGCGCACGGTGTCGACAAACACCTGCGTGCTGCGCTCGATCTCTACATTCAGCGCCGCGCCAACGGCTTTCTCGCCGAAAGTGGTCATGCGCAGCGTCTCGGGGATCAACCACACCTCGAACCAGCCGCTGCCATCGCGTTCGCGGTGCGCTTCGGCTACCGTCAGGCTGGCCCCGTTGACGGCGATGTAGCCCTTGGCGAAGACGTAACGCATCCACGGCGCGGGCACTGCGATGCGCAAGACACGGTTGTTTTCGGGCGTGCGCACTTCGGCTACGCGGGCCATGAAATCGATGTGGCCCGAAAGCGGGTGCCCGCCGATCTCGGCACCATCCTTGGCCGCGCGCTCGACGTTGATGGTGCTGCCCTGCTGCAGGCTGGCCAGGGTGGTCAGCGAAAGCGACTGCAACATGACGTCGAAGTCCGCCGTTTTGGCGTCGGGCATCGCCGTCGCGGTCAGGCACGTTCCGTCTACGGCGACACTGGCACCGATCGTCAGACCTTCACAAAAACCGGGCGGGAAAGCCAGGGTGAAACTGCGCAGCCCCGGCTTGTCGAGCAGGGTTTGAACGGTGGCGATGCCTTGAACGATGCCTGTAAACATGGCACCAGCTTAACGGTTCGCCGTAAAAGCCCCGCCGAGACACAACAACCGAGAACCGGAGACCCGCCATGCGCCTGCCCAACCAACCCGTAGCCCCGCTGAACACGCACAGCACGCGCAACCCCTGCGACACCCGAAACACCCAGCTTGCACGCATGGCCCTCAGCCTGCTGACCCTCACTGCGGCGGCGTGGCTGACGCCAACGGCACCAGCCTTCGCCGCGGGCACGCTGTCGGGCGCAGCCCCGCTGGTCATTGCCCACCGCGGGGCATCGGGATACAGACCGGAACACACTCTGGCGGCCTACGAATTGGCCATCGCGCAGGGTGCCGACTACATCGAACCCGATCTGGTGATGAGCAAGGACGGCGAATTGCTGGCCCGCCACGAACCCATGCTGGCGCGGGTGAACCTGAATCTCGACGGCAGCATCAAGATGGTGAACGGCCAACCCGAGCTCAACCGCAGCGGCACCACCACCAATGTGTGGGCCCTGCCCCAGTACGCATCAAGGCTGACGGTGAAGTTGCTGGACGGTGCCCCGACCGGCGGCTGGTGGGCTGAAGACTTCACCGCCGCCGAGTTGCGTGCCGACGTGCGTGCGCAAGAGCGGCTGCGCGACCTGCGTACCGCCAACAACGCCTACAACGACTTGTATCCCATACCGACGCTGCAGGAAGTGATCGCGCTGGCCAAGGCCAAGAGCGTGGAAACCGGGCGCAGCATCGGCATCTATCCGGAAACCAAGCACCCCACCTATTTCGTGGCGTTTGCCCAGGCGAGCCGCCTGATGCGCATGGAAGACCGGCTGCTGCAGATCCTGCACGCGGCGTACGGCAACACCGCCAGCGCGCCGGTGTACATCCAGTCTTTCGAAGTGTCGAACCTGCAGTACCTGGCCGGCCAGACCCGCATCCGGCGGGTGCAGTTGCTCAGCGCCAGCGGCCGACCCTACGACTTCGTTGCCAGTGGCGACCTGCGCAGCCACGCCGATCTGGCCAGCCCCGAAGGACTGGCCTTCATCAAGCGCCATGCCCAGGGCGTGGGTGCGCACACCAACCTGATGATTCCGCTGGCTGGTGGGGTTCTGGGCAAACCCACCGCATTGGTGGCCAACGCACACGCCCTGGGTCTGGAGGTGCACGGCTGGACTTTCCGCGCCGAAAACGACTTCCTGCCCAATGAGTTCGAAAGCAGCAACGTGCCGTCCGCACTGGGCAACCTCAGCGGGCAGATCAAGGCCTTCCTCGCGCTCGGCATGGACGGCTTCTTCACCGACCAGCCCGACCTAAGCGTGGCGGCCTTGGCACCAGGAAAAGGCGCGAAGTGATGCCGATTCCTGGCGACCCTGACTGCAGCGGTTTCAGCCTGAGCGCACCGCCCGAAGGCTTCATTGACGACCCGTATCCGTTCTACGACCGCTTGCGCAGCCACAGTCCGGTGCACCGCCTGGGCCCAAACAGCGTGCTGCTGACCCGCCACGCCGACGTGCTGGCCGTCTACCGCAGCCCGCTGGTCAGCAGCGACAAGCAGCGGGAGTTCGAACAACGCCTGGCGGCACCCTCACCCATCTTCGAACACCACACCACCAGCCTGGTGTTCAGCGACCCGCCCTTGCACACGCGGGTGCGCCGCATCCTGATGGGCGCGCTGAACCAGAAGGTGATCTTTCGTATGCAAGCGGGCGTTGAGGCCTTGGTTCAGCACCTGTTGGATACGCTGGCCGACCACCCCCGACCCGATCTCATCGAAAACTTCGCGGCGCACATTCCGGTGGCCGTGATCGGCGACCTCTTGAACATGCCGATCAACGAACGCGGGCCGCTGAGTGCCTGGTCGCTGGACATCTTGTCGGCGCTGGAACCCGCGCCTGCGCCCGAAGTGCTTGCGCGCGCCAACACCGCAGTCACCGACTTCACTGCCGCCTTGCGCGAATTGGTGGCACACCGCAAACGTTACCCGGGCGACGTAGAAACCGATGTGCTGACGCGTTTGCTGCAAGGCGACGCCGAAGGCCAACTCAGCGAGGCCGAGTTGCTGCACAACTGCATCTTCTTACTGAACGCCGGGCACGAAACCACCACCAAACTGATCGGCAACGGCATGCAGGCTTTGCTGCATCACCGCGATCAATTCGACCGACTGGTGGCCGACGCGGCCCTGCTGCCCACGGCCATCGAAGAACTGCTGCGCTTCGAAAGCCCGCTGCAACTGAACAACCGGCTCAGCACGGCACCTGTTCAAGTGGGCGGCGTGAACCTGCCCGCCGGCACCTTCATGACGCTGGGGGTGGGTGCCGCCAACCGCGACCCGGCGGCGTTCGACCGGCCTGAGCAACTCGACCTGGGCCGCAGGCCGAACCAGCACCTGGCTTTCGGCCAAGGCGCACACGCGTGTTCAGGCATGAACGTGGCGCGACTGGAGGCGCGCATCGCCATCGGCGGGCTGGTGGCGCGGTACCCGAAGCTGGTGGCTTCGGGCTTGCCTGTACGCGACCGCCGCGTGCGTTTTCGCGGCCTGCGGCAGTTGCCTGTGCAACTGTGCTGAAGGCGCAGAGTGCGCTGAGGCCCTGCGGCGAATCGCAGCGCCTGCGCCTTCAATCCGGCCGTCGGCCGCTCAGGCCTTCTTCGTCCAGGAAGAGCACCAGCCCGTAGCGGCCACCTGTTTGCCCGAGAAGATCGGGCACGGACCCTGCGCATCGGCAGCCTTGCCGCCGTACAGGGCGCAGTTGTTGCACTTCTGTGCGGCAGTTGCGTTGGGATACCTCTTCTTGTCGACCTTGCTGCTGTCGGCGACATAGCCCAACGCGGTAGCCGTGGCGTCTTTTTCTTCAACTTTGCCGGCCGGGCCGGGCGCGGCCACGGGCGTGACCGCCAGGGCTGCACCACCCGTGGCTGTTGCCGCGGCGGCCAAGCTGAGAAGGAAGATTCGGCGGTTGGAACTTGTCATGGGGCGTCTCCTGAGGGGGCGGGACTTCAAAGGCTTGCCGATCGTCGGCAAAGCGCCCTGCGGGCGCATGCGTACAGCAAGTAGCCCCGTAACGCGGGCCTGTTGGTCTGCGTGCACAGGCGCTTTGTAAACAAGCGCATCTCCTGGGTTCCGCGGCCCAGGAGTGTCCACTTACCGTGACATACTGAACGGCATATTTTTCCAACCCGGCCCGCTGCAGATACTCGGCAGGCCCAAGACGGTGCCCAGCCGCAACCGCAACACGATGTCGATGTTCCCTCCGGATCACGCGCTGAGGATCACGCTGGCCGAGGAGGTTCACGCCCGTCCGCCGGAAGCGGTTCAGGCTCCAGCACGGGCCAGCTATGTCGCTGTACTGGTGGAACCCGAGAATCGCACCCGTGAGTTGGCCCATCTGAATGCCCTGTGTGAAGCGCAGGGCGTGGCAGGTCCGGCTCCTGGCTCTACCCAATTCCGCGCCGAACTGCCTGGCGTGCGGCTGAAATGGGAACGTCACGGCGAGTTCTCGGGCTACACCGTCATCGCGCGCGGCCTGAACGAGCAGCCCTTCCAGATCGTGGCCGCCAGCCTGTTGCCCGCAGGTTGGCTCTCGGCGCTGCCCGGTGCCACCATGGCGGCCGTACACGCCGAGTTGCTGACGGCACCTGAAGAGAGCAGAGTGCGCAGCCTGCTGCAAGAGAGTTTCGGCGGACAGACCATTTCCGGAGCGGAAATCGCCGATGGCGCGGCCCGGTTGTTCACCGACTTCCAGTTGCACGACGGTTGCAGCCGTTTTCTGCTGTTCGACCGCAGCCTGACTGCGCGCCAAGCTGGCCGCACCTTGCAACGGCTTTTCGAGATCGAGGCCTACCGCATGCTGGCGCTGCTGGCCCTGCCGATTGCGCGACGGCAGAACCCGCGCATCGTGCAGATTGAAAGCTCCCTGGCGTCTCTGACCGACGGCATTGCCCGCGGCCAGGGCGACGATGAAGCGCTGCTGCACGAACTCACACGGCTGGCTGCGGAAGTCGAGAGCGGACTGGCCGCCAGCCAGTTCAGGTTCGGTGCCTGTCGCGCCTACTTCGAGTTGGTGACACGCCGCATCGCCGAACTGCGCGAATCGCGCCTGCCGGGCGTGCAGACCATCGACGAGTTCATGGCTCGCCGCTTCACGCCGGCCGTCGACACGTGCAGCAGCGTATCGAACCGCCTGCACGACCTCAGCGAACGCGTGGCCCAGGCCAGCAGCCTGCTGTCCACCCGCGTCGACATCACCCGCGAACGCCAGAACCAGGCCCTGCTGTCGAGCATGGACCGCCGCGCCAAGCTGCAATTGCGCCTTCAGCAGACGGTGGAAGGCCTGTCGGTTGCCGCCATTTGCTACTACGTGGCCGGGCTGGTGGGCTACCTGTCCAAGGGCTTGAAAGCCGGCGGCTTGGCCATCGACACCGACTTGGTGGTGGGCATCACGATTCCTGTGGTGGCCATCGGTGTGATCCTGGCGGTGCGCCGCACACGCAAGCGCATCAGCGACAAGGACGAGCACCTGGCCTGAGTACCCCGCCGTCGGCCGCCAACCGCCGCCCAGGCAGCGCTGCCGCAGCCGCGGCTCGATACTCGATCATCCAATCACCGGCACCATTCTCGAAACGCCCAGCAGTAGTACCCATGTCCACCTTGTACTTCCCCTTCTCTGCCATCGTCGGCCAAGACGAAATGAAACTTGCCATCCTGTGCGCGGCGGTTGACCCGCGCATTGGTGGCGTATTGGTGTTTGGTGACCGGGGCACGGGCAAATCCACCGCGGTGCGTGCGTTGGCCAGCCTGCTGCCGAAGATGCGCGCGGTGGCGGGTTGTCGCTACGGTTGCGATCCGGCCAGTCGCGCGTCTTCTTGCGAAGACTGCGCCAGGCTGAAAGCACCCGGCAAGACCATCAAGACCAAGCTGATTCCGGTGCCGGTGGTGGACATGCCGCTGGGTGCCACGGAAGACCGGGTCGTCGGCGCGCTGGACCTGGAGAAGGCCCTCACCGCGGGCGTGAAGGCTTTCGAGCCCGGGCTGCTGGCGCGGGCGCACCGCGGCTTTCTGTACATCGACGAAGTGAACTTGCTGGAAGACCACCTCGTCGACCTGCTGATCGACGTCGCCGCTTCGGGCGAGAACGTCGTCGAGCGCGAGGGCTTGAGCGTGCGCCACCCCGCGCGCTTCGTGCTGGTCGGCAGCGGCAACCCCGAAGAAGGCGAGTTGCGTCCGCAACTACTCGATCGTTTCGGCCTGTCGGTGGAAGTGCGCACACCCCAGGACTTGCCTTCGCGTGTGGAAGTGGTGCGCCGCCGCGACGACTTCGAGAACGACCCCGTCGCGTTCATCGAGCGCTGGAAAGGAAGTGACGACAGCGTGCGCAAGCGCCTGGTTGCTGCACGCGAGTTGCTGCCCAAGGTGAAGGCACCCGACGCCGCGCTGGAACGCGCCGCGCAGTTGTGCATGGCGCTGGGCACCGACGGCCTGCGCGGCGAGTTGACGCTAATTCGCGCCGCCCGTGCGCTGGCCGCACTCGACGGCGACACCGAAGTGCAAGACAGCCACATCCAGCGCATCGCCAAGCCCGCCCTGCGCCACCGTTTGCGCCGCGACCCGCTGGACGACACCGACGCCAGCGTGCGCGTGGACCGCGTGCTCAGCGAAGTCTTCAGCGCGTGAACACCCGGGCACGTGCCGCGGCGTCGGATGAACTGGAAAGCGTCAGCTTTGGCAGCGACATCCAGAACGACGAAGACGACACCCTGGTCATCCATCCCAGCGAGGACTTGCCCGAACGGGCCTGGATGGACGCGGCCTGGGCGGCGGCGCTGCTGGCCATCGACCCACAAGGCTTGGGCGGGGCCGTGGTGCGTGCCGGTGCCGGCCCGGTTCGCGAGCGCTGGCTGCGAGAGTTGCGGGGTTTGTTGCCGGCCGAAGTTGCCCTGCGGCGCATGCCGGTGGGCATAGCCGACGAGCGCCTGCTGGTCGGGCTGGATCTGACGGCCACCTTGCGCCAAAGCAAGCCGGTGGCCCAGCGCGGCCTGCTGGCGGAAACCCACGGCGGGGTGGTGGTGGTGGCCATGGCGGAACGCCTGAGCGTCGGCACCGCCGCGCGCTTGTGTGCCGTGCTGGACAGCGGTGAAGTGCGCTTCGAACGGGACGGCATCAGCACCCGCTGGGACGCGCGGGTGGCTGTGCTGGCTCTCGACGAAGGCGGCACCGACGACGCGGCCCTGCCGGTGGCGCTGGCCGACCGGCTGGCTTTCAAACTGGACATGAACGATCTGGGCTTGCGTGGCTGCGGTGAAGCGGCCGCCACCGCCGAAGACATCGCCACCGCCCGCGAACGACTGCCCCGGGTGCGCCTGGGCGAAAACACGCTGCAGGCCCTGTGCGGAACGGCGCTGCAATTGGGTGTGGATTCACCGCGCGCCAGCCTCTTGGCGCTGCGTGCCACCCGTGCCGCTGCCGCATTGGCCGGCCGCAGCGAAGCCACCGAAGAAGACGCCGTGCTGGCTGCGCGCCTGGTGCTGGGTCCACGCGCCACCCGCTTGCCACAGCCACCGGCCGAGGAAGTTGCACCGCCCGAGCCGCTGCCACCCGAGCCAACGCCGGATGCCGAGTCCGACCCACCACCTCAGCCACCCGAACCGCCTGAACCGCCGCCTCCGGAGTCCGCCGATCAGCCGCCCAAGGACGAGGCCGAAACACTGGAAACTCCACCATCAGGAGATCCCGAACCTGAGCGCGAGACACCCGCAGACGCCCTGGAAGACCGCATGGTGGATGCCGTTTCCGCAGCGCTGCCTGCCGGGCTGCTGGCGAGCTTGATGGGCGGCCCCGGCGGGCAGCAGGCCGGCCGCGTCGGCGAACTCAGCCAGTCGCCACGCAGCGGCCGCCCCGTGGGCACGCGCCGCGGCGAGCCCCGCGCGGGTGCGCGTCTGAACCTCATCGAGACGCTGCGTGCCGCGGCACCTTGGCAAAAACTGCGCCGCGAGGCTGCCGCCCGCGAGGCCCAAGACCGTGGTGTGCCACTGGCAGCAGCCAAAACTCGCATCCACGTGCAGGCTGACGATCTGCGGGTGTCGCGCTTGCAGCAACGCGCTGCCACAGCCACGCTTTTCGTGGTGGATGCCTCGGGCTCGTCGGCTTTGCACCGCCTGTCTGAGGCGAAGGGTGCGGTCAGCCTCTTGCTGGCCGACTGTTATGTTCGGCGCGACCAGGTTGCGGTCATCGCCTTTCGCGGCAAGGGTGCTGAATTGCTGTTGCCGCCGACCCGTTCACTGGTGCGCGCCAAACGCAGCCTGGCCGAGTTGCCCGGCGGCGGTGGTACCCCGCTGGCTTCCGGTCTGGAAGCGGCGCTGCGCTTGGGCACTCAGGTGCGCCGCGCCGGAGCGACACCGGTGGTGGTGCTGCTCACCGATGGGCGCGGCAACATCGCGCTCAACGGTGAACCCGGTCGCACCAAGGCAGACCAGGACACCGTGTTGATGGCGCGCCAACTGCGTGCGGCGCGCCTGAGCACGCTGGTGGTGGACACGTCGCCCAAGCCGGCCGTGGCCGCGCAGCAATTGGCTATCGCGCTGTCCGCACAGTACCGCGCACTGCCCTACGCGGGCGCGGCAGCCTTGGCTTCGACCGTTCAGGACGCATGGCGCACAAGCTGAACTGGGACACCGACGGGCACGACTGGCCGCACCGCGATCGCAGTCGCTTTGTGGAGGCTGGCGGGCTGCGCTGGCATGTGCAGCACTGGCCCGCCAGTACAGGATCGGCACCGTTGATGTTGCTGCTGCACGGCACCGGTTCAGCCACCCATTCGTGGCGCAGCCTGGCACCTTTGCTCGTACCGCACTTCGAACTGCTCGCGCTGGACCTGCCCGGCCACGGATTCAGCGGCCCCGCCCCGCGCAGCAGTCGGGGTGGCGACGATGCAGCGCAGGACGGTGCCAGCATGCACGGCATGGCACGCAGCGTGGCCGCACTGTTGGCGACCCTGGGCCTGCGTCCGCGCTGGGTGTTGGGCCACTCGGCCGGAGCGGCCATTGCCGTGCGCATGGCGCTGCACAGCGCCACGGCCAGTTGGGCACCCACAGGCTTGATTGCGTTGAACGCGGCGATGTTTCCACTGCCAGGCATTTCAGGGGCCTTGTTCTCGCCGGCCGCCAAGTTATTGGCGGCGAACCCGCTGATACCGCGACTTTTCGCCTGGCGTGCCAAGAACCCGGACGTCGTGCGCCAGTTGCTGAAAAGCACCGGGTCGAGCTTCGACGCCGAAGGCGACCGCTTGTATAGACAACTCGTCAGCAGCCCTGCGCACGTGGCCGGGGCACTGGCCATGGTCTCGCGCTGGAACCTGCCAGCCCTGGCCGCAGACCTGCCCAGTTTGCGCACCCCGGTTCATTTTCTGGTGGGCGAACGCGACGGCACCGTGCCGCCCAGCGATTCGGCACGGGCCCAGGCCCTGGTGCATGAAGCCACACTGCAGACGCTGCCGGGTCTGGGGCATTTGGCTCACGAAGAACAGCCGCAGCAAGTGGCTGAAGCGGTGCTGCGAATCACTGAGAGGTGACTCCACGGCGGCCACAGCGGCCAAGCCGTGGCATTGGGCTCAGTGCGTGTGGGCGTGTTGTTTGCCCGGACGCAAGAAAAGCCGGGTCACGGCGTCGCTCAGGGCCTGCCGGTGGGTTTCATCGGCGCTGCGCAGCTCGGTCATCGCGCCGTGCATCAGCTTGGCGGTCAGGCCGCGGGCCAGGCTCTCCATCACCGCGTTGATGTCCCCACCGCGGGCCAGTTGCCTGCGGGCGCGGCTCAACTCTGCTGCCTGCCAATCGTCGGCCTGACGGTTCAGCGCGCGGATGAGGGGCACGCTGGCGCGCTGCTCCATCCAGTGCGCGAAGTGCTTGACACCCACGTCGACAATTTCTTCGGCCCGCGCGACGGCGGCTTGGCGCTTGTCACCGGCGGTCTGCACCAGCGAAGACAGGTCGTCGACTGTGTACAGAAAGATGTCGTGCAGCCTCGCCACCTCGGGCTCGATGTCACGCGGCACGGCCAAGTCCACCATGAAGATGGGCCGGTTGCGGCGCAGCTTCAAGGCACGTTCCACGGCCCCCAGGCCGATGATAGGCAGTGAACTGGCGGTACAAGACACCACCACGTCGAACTCTGACAATCGCTGCGGCAATTCGGCCAGCGACATCGACTGCGCCCCGTGCCGTGCGGCCAGGGCCTCGCCGCGCTCTACTGTGCGGTTGGCCACCGTCATGCTTTTAGGCTGGCGGCTGGCGAAGTGCGCTGCGGTCAGCTCGATCATTTCGCCCGCACCCACCAACAACAGGCGCACCTGGTGCAGATCCTCGAACAATTGGGAAGCCAGACGCACCGTGGCGGCCGCCATGCTCACCGAGTGCGCGCCGATTTCGGTGGCGCTGCGCACTTCCTTGGCCACTGAAAAGGAACGCTGGAACAGCTGGTGCAAGGTGCTGCCCAGGGTGCCTGCCAAGCCGGCTTCGCGCACAGCCAGCTTGATCTGACCCAGGATCTGCGGTTCACCCAGAACCATCGAGTCCAGGCCCGAAGCGACGCGGAAGGCGTGGCGCGCGGCCTCGCTGTCTTCCATCACATAGGCATGGTCGGCCAGTTGTGCAGCTCCGTTGCGGCCGTCGGCATTCAATCCGCCTTGTTCGGCCAGCCAATCGAGTGCCGGACGTGCCAACTCGGCCGCGCTGTGCGCATCTTCGGCCGCCACATACAACTCGGTGCGGTTGCAGGTGGACAACAACGTGGCTTCGGGCGCAGCACGCTGCAGCTTTTCGCGCAAAAAACGCAAGGCCAGCGGCAATTGCGGTGCCGAGAAAGCGAAGCGCGAGCGCAGGTCCAGCGGCGCACTGTGGTGGTTGATGCCCAAGGCCAGGACGGTCATTTGGGGTTCACCCTGGTGACGGGAAGCACTCGTTGACGCCGTTGGTTCATGTGCCTATCCTATGCGTGTCTAGTGCAGTTGACAACTTAGGGTGACAACTTAGATTGACGCCAATCAAAAAAATGGGAAACGCATCGATGAACGCCACCAATCGAATCGAGCAGGCATTGCAGGCAGCCGTCGCCCTGGGCGAAGGCACAAACTGCCCCCCGAGACTGCAGGCCGCCGTGCGGCATGCCGTCTTTCCCGGCGGCGCGCGGATACGCCCACACTTGTGCCTGGCGGTGGCACGCGCCTGCGGCGACGCCGACCCGCAACTGGCAGACGCAGCGGCCGCTGCCATCGAGTTGATGCACTGTGCGTCGCTCGTGCATGACGACCTGCCCTGCTTCGACGATGCCGCCACCCGCCGCGGCGTGCCGTCGATACACGCCGCATTCGGCGAACGCATTGCCGTACTGACCGGCGACGCGCTGATCGTGCTGGCCTTCCAGAGCCTGGCCCAAGGCGCAGCGCATGCGCCGCAACGCCTGCCAGGCATCCTGTCCACCATCGCAATGCGAGTGGGCGCGCCGACTGGCATCGTTGCAGGGCAGGCCTGGGAATGCGAGCCTTTTGTTGCCTTGGCAGCCTACCACCGAGCGAAAACCGGCTCACTCTTCTCGGCCTGCACGGAAGCCGGTGCACAAGCCGCCGGTGCCGACGCCACCGCCTGGCAATCCTTCGGGCTGTGCCTGGGCGAGGCCTATCAAGTAGCCGACGACATCCGCGACGTTGTACTGGCACCGGAACTGCTGGGCAAGCCAAACGGCCGCGACATCGCACTGTGCCGCCCGAGTTCAGCCACCGAATTGGGGCTGACTGGTGCCATCGCCCACTTCGACCACCTGCTGGCGCGGGCCGTAGAAGCCATTCCGGCATGCGCTGGTGCTGGCGCGCTGCGTGCGCTGGTGCGCGCGGAATCTGAACGCCTGGTGCCCAAGGCCACCGTGCGCGACATGGCCCTGGCCGCCTGATGCCACCACGACCCATGGACGTGCCCATTCCCGCTGAACCCTTGAGCCAACCCTTGACCTGGCGCCAACGCTGGGAAGCCTGGCGTGACCGCGTTCTCATCGACCCCGGTTTCCAGCGCCGCGCCGCACGCAGCTTCTGGATGCGGCCGATCGCGCGCCGACGGGCCCGCGGCCTTTTCGACCTGGTGGCCGGTTTTGTCTATTCGCAGGTGCTGCTGGCCTGCGTCAGGCTGAAATTGTTCGACCTGCTGGCCAAGGGCCCGCTGAACGCTGAAGCGCTGGCGCGCCACCTTGACATGCCGCTGGACGGCGTGGAACGCCTGGTGGCGGCAGCGGTTTCACTCGATCTGCTGGAGCACCGCACCGGCAACACCTACGGGTTGGGCAAGTTGGGCGCACCGATGGTCGGCAATGAAGCCATATCGGCCATGGTCGAACATCATGCGGTGCTCTACGCCGACCTGCAGGATCCAGTGGCTCTGCTGCGCGGCACCGGCACCCCGGCTGCGCTGTCGAAGTACTGGGCTTATGCGACCGCCAGCGCCCCCGGCGCGCTGGCACCGGCGCAGGTCAACGAGTATTCGGCGCTGATGTCGGCCTCGCAGCCGCTGGTCGCTGAAGAGGTGCTCGACACCTACGACATCAGTCATCACCGCTGCCTGTTGGACGTTGGCGGCGGGCAGGGTCGCTTCCTGCGCGCCGCGGCCGCGCGTTCGGACAAGCTCAAGCTGATGTTGTTCGACTTGCCCGGGGTGGTGCCCGTGGCGCACGACGCCTTCGCCGCCGCGGGTCTCGCACAACGCACCACGGTGCATGGCGGCGACTTCACGCGCGACGCCTTGCCCACCGGGGCCGACATTGCTTCACTGATCCGCGTCATCTACGACCACCCGGACGAGCGCGCGCTCGGCATCTTGCGCGCCGTGTACCGGGCCTTGCCACCGGGCGGCACGCTTGTGTTGGCCGAACCCATGGCAGGCGCACCAGGTGCGCCGCGAATGGGCGACGCGTACTTCGGCTTCTACTTGCTGGCCATGCACGGCGGCCGGTCACGCACGGCGCAACAACTTCAGCTGCTGATGGAAACCGCCGGCTTCGAGCGCGTGCGCGAGCTGCCCACCCCGATTCCGCTTCAAGTTGGTGTGCTGGTGGCCCGCAAGCCGGGCTAGTCCCTACAGGTATAGAGCCTCAAAAGCGTAAATCCCGCTTGACACCCACAAGTGTCCGCCTAAGATGACACACATGCCAAGCAGCTATTTGGCCTCTACCCGCCGCCATCCGCCTCGACAGGCTGGCAAATGAATGAAGACCTATTCGCACATGAAGTACCGCGCGAAATTGACGGTTAACCAGCGCCCCGGCTCCACAGGAGCATCGGCATGAACACACACGCCGTCGTTCTGGAAGCCCCCGAGAAGCTGAGCGTCTCCAAGCTGAAGCTCAGCGACGCAAGCGAATTCGATGTCGTCGTCGACATCGAATTCAGCGGCATCTCTACAGGCACCGAGCGATTGCTGTGGAACGGGCAGATGCCCAAGTTTCCGGGCATGGGCTACCCACTGGTTCCTGGATACGAGTCAGTAGGCCGCATCGTGGCTGCTGGTGAAAAATCCGGCCACACCGTTGGCGAGCATGTCTACGTTCCCGGTGCCCGCTGCTACGGCGAAGTTCGCAGCTTGTTCGGCGGCACGGCTTCGAAGGTGGTCGTGGGCGGCGACAAGGTCATCCCGATCAGCGACAAGCTCGGTTCACAAGCCGTGTTGCTGGCACTGGCCGCCACCGCGTATCACGCTGTCGCCTGCGGAGGCACCGAGGCCCCCAAGCGCGCACCCGATTTGATCATCGGACACGGTGTACTGGGCCGACTGCTGGCCCGCATGGTGGTCGCAGCCGGCCTGGAGCCACCCACGGTATGGGAACTGAACCCTGCACGCAAACACGGCGGCGTGGGCTACATCGTGATGGCACCCAACGACGACACCCGACGCGACTACAAGGCCATCTACGACGTCAGCGGAGACTGCTCCATCCTGGACAAGGCGATTGCCCACCTGGCCTTTGGTGGCGAGGTGGTGCTGGCCGGGTTCTATCACCAACCGCTGAGCTTCAACTTTGCGCCCGCCTTCCTGCGTGAAGCGCAAATCCGCATCGCTGCGGAATGGCAGCGCGCAGACATGCTGGCTGTCAAGGAATTGACCGAAAACGGTCGACTTTCCTTGGACGGACTGATCACACACCACGACGTGGCCACTCACGCAGCCGATGCATTCCGCACGGCTTTCGAAGATGCCGCCTGCCTGAAGATGATCCTTGACTGGAGAACGATGCAATGAGCACCATCCCCGCTACCGCCACAGTGAAGTTCATGGCGCGCGAACAGCTCTTGGCAGAAGCCGCCATTGAACCCGACCAGGTGCACACCGGTCCGGTAACGAAAGAAACGCAGATTATTGCCATCTACGGCAAGGGCGGCATCGGCAAGAGCTTCACGCTGGCCAACCTCAGCTACATGATG
>Ga0105046_10010764_pt1 | contig 14226 bp, 10 predicted proteins | sample MAT03_FD_78385 | JGI IMG/M metagenome (GOLD analysis project Ga0105046, IMG submission 78385) | Freshwater microbial communities from Lake Fryxell liftoff mats and glacier meltwater in Antarctica - MAT-03 (megahit assembly) | ecosystem: Environmental > Aquatic > Freshwater > Ice > Liftoff... | reverse complement strand
TATGGACCCGCAGGGCGGGCACCGGCCAGAATTTCCGGAATTTTAGCGGCCAGAGTTTCCGGAAGTCAGACGATGTGCGGGGACTCAACGCATTGCGCGATGCCGCTGGCAAGCGCTTCCGGCGCGGCGTTGTGCTCTACACCGGGAACGTTGTCGGTCCCATGGATGTGCAGTTCGCTGCAGTGCCGATGGGGAGCCTGTGGGCATGAACTCGCGAGCCGCCTGGCAGGTGGCGCCACCGCTGCGCCCGAACCGGCTCTGCACCAATTCAGATCGGAGACGTTCAGACCTGATGTCTCCAGGCAACGATCATGGGGAACGAGCGGGCAGAGAGCAAGCGAGGGGAAAAAAAACTTGACCGGCCTAGGGTTCTTCCACCCAGGACACTATCCGCGGCAAGATTTTATTTTACGCAGCCGCTTCCACTTTCCACCAGGTTTCTGGTGTGGATGGGATCGGCGTAGAACGCTTCTTCCTCCCCCCTATGCCTTGTTGCAATCTGAAATGACTTGGGCTTGGATCTGCGCGGTACTGTAGAGAACTCGGCGCGTGCTATTGTCGATTACCTCAAGTTTTCCGGCAGTAAACGTGATCTTTGCCAATTCCACCCAATCGCTGTTCGGTTTTGGTGGCATGGGCGGCATGTTTATGTTAATGTCATCCTGAATATCGCACAAAGTTTTCGAATCGCCTGATTCCGCCTGGGCTGTAGGCCAGGCGCGGATCTCGAAGCCATCGCGAATGCGCGAGAACTCACAGGCGGAATCGTCGCAGCCACAGCCTGCGGGCAGGGTGCGCAGCGGCCGGGTCTGGCATTCGGCATATCGGATCATGATGTGCAATGGTTTCGCGCTAGCCGCCGTAGCAGATAGACCCGGGTTTGCGCACGCGGGCTGGGCCAGTTGTTGAAGGGTCGCCATGAGGTCGAAGATCACCGGCTCGGGCACGAATATTTCGTTTCCACAGGGGCTGAGGGCATAGCCAGGGCAGATGGTCAGCACCAGTGCGCCAGCACTGGGATTGGCCTGGACGATGAGTCCGCACACCACGCCCCAGCCGTGCAGGAAGCGGTTGTGGCGACGCTGCTTTTCGAGCAGGTATTCCTGCTCAGCGCGCATTTCATCGGCGGTGAGGAGTTGGCGGGGGAAGTAGCGCAGCCGCTCAAGTCCGGTTGAAGTAATGCAGCCGCATTGCGCCGTGTCGGTTGAAACCATGAAGAGCTCCAGAAAATGGTGGTTTATCGATCTAGGATGCGAAGTAGATGGACTTCAGCAACACTGAGTCCGCTGGGATTATGTTTATATATGGTTTCAGTTTGCTCCGAAGATCATCACTGTTATCTATGTCGCCAATCCCCAGATAAAACCAACTTTCGAATAGGCCGCCTGGTACACCATTCCCTGTTTTGACGCTGTATTTATCATTGACCGGAGTGGTAGAAAAAGTATTGAAGTTTCCATCAATACGGATTGGCCTCCCCGTGACCGTCACCAAATGATCGCAGTGCACCCGCACCCGAATCAGCGCCGGTCCAGTGTTCTTGGGATTTATTGCCTTTAACCGTCCCATGATTGCATAGAAAAGGTAATAGAATATCGGCGGTATGGCGAAGGTCACAGAGGTTGCAGTGGGGTTGCTCGTGTTGGCGATGGTGATGTCACTCGCGCCGATCTGAAACGGCACAATCCAACCCATCTCCGGCCTCGAGTATTCCACCGCGACGGTCATCCAGCCCCTTCCTTCTTTCGGATCATTAGGGACCGCTGCCGAAGGCATGATTGCTTCAGAAAAAGCCACTGTCGGTCCGCTGGGTGGATTCTGATTTATCAGCCATGCATCTATCAAATCTTCTAGCGTGTGCGTACCGTTATGCCGCCAGTTGATGGAAGTTATTTTCGCCAACTTTGGATTTAGCCCGTTTCCTGGGGTTCCTTGTGGGCCGGTTGGGCCGGTAGGCCCCGTAGCGCCCGTATCACCATTCTGGCCATTTGCGCCAGCGGTACCCGCCGGGCCTGGCTGGCCGGCCGGTCCCAGGTCACCCATCGGACCCTGCTTGCCCGCCGGTCCCAGATCACCCTTCGGGCCCTGCTTGCCCGTCTCGCCCGCATCTCCTTTTGCACCCGGTGTGCCCGCTGCACCTGGCGTGCCGGCCGGCCCCGCATTGCCCTGAATTCCTTGAATACCCTGCGGGCCATCGAGGCCCCGTGGACCAACGGTGCCTTTACCTCCACTCAGGCAGGTCAGCAGCTCAATCAGCAGCTCATTGCTGAACACCTGCTCACGGCTGCCCAGGTCGAGGTGGTCAACCTTCCCGTCGGACGTCAGCGTACAGGTCGTCAGCGTGCAGGTCGCCAGCACGACGCAGACGTTTCCGTCAGGCGTGGTACAGGTGGCTGGGGCTTGGGCCAGGAGCGTGACGATAGCCTGCCGTTTGACGTCTTCATCGGTGCCATCATTGAGCGCCTGGCAGAGCGCTGCGCTGGCGAGCCGCCGTGCCGGGGGGGTACCTTCGCGCAGTACCAGCCTGAAGCCTTCCACGATGGTCGATGGGGCGCAGGGATTCTCGGTATCGCAGTCGGTCACCAGAGCAGGGATGAAGTCAGTGGTAGCCTCGCAATAACACAGGGCGAGATAGACGTCGTGGGCTGTCGTCGGATCGAGTGCGGCCGTGGCGTCGGCGGCGGTTTGCCAGGGGTTGATGACGACGGACTGCGGCACGATGATCTCGCGACCCAGACCGTCGATGGCCACACCGGGCGCTACGCACAGTGTTTTGCCGTTGGTGGTGACTTGCAGGCCGCACAGCACGCCTTTGCCCAAAGCCAGGCGATTCAGCGTCCAGCGCTTGCCGTTGAGATACTGCTGCTCCATGGTCAGGTGCAGTTCGTCGAGCAGCTTGCCGTAGAAGAAATGGTTGCGTCGCGGCGAGGCGAGCGCGTCGGACTGGATCTGTGTAATGCCGTTCATGCGATGGATTCCTGGGATCGGCTGGGCGTGGTGGCGGATGCGGTTTCCGTCGTCGCGGTCTGGTCATCGGCCAGGAAGCTGGTGCGACCAAGCACGGTCTGGTCAAGCCGGGCGGGCGGCTGCCCGCGGGCGACGATGGCGTCGATGCCTAGGCGGGCCTGGAAACCCACGCGCATGCGCGGCTTCAGGAAGCACAGGTGGTAGTCGGTGTGAGCGGGCTTCTCGGCGTCGATTGCTTGGCGCAGGCGCTGGTGTCGCTTGGGCGTACATTCGCAGGCAGGCGGCACCAGCACCGTGAAGAGGTGCGCGCTGTCGCTGAACAGGCCCTGGCCATATTGATCGGGCGTTTGCGGGCCGCTGCTGCCGACCACGGCGCTGCCCACATCGAAACCCGAGGCCTGGGTAAGCGCGGTGTCGACGCGGTCGTCAATCAGCGCGTACAAGCACGAGGCGGGCACGGTCTCGGACCGCTGGCTGCGACTGATCCATGCCAGCGAGGCGCGCAGCGAGTTAGCGGTGGTCCGCACCTCGAGCCGCAAAGGGTACCAACGAAGTTCGTCGACGGGCCAACTGATGGTGCGGGACAACTTGGTCGTGACCTGAACCGCACCGGCTGTGTTGGCGCTCGCATCAGCCCACAGAGTAGCCTCGACCAGCGGCCGGCCGTCAATCCAAAACCGCACGCGCACGTCGTCGCCGACCGCCGCCCCTTCCAGGCGCAAGGTGAGGGTGTAGCGCTCGGCATGGCGGGGCTTGATCTGGCCCGTCCAACGCAGCGTGGCAACGTCGACCATGGTACCCTGGGCGTTGGTAGGTGCCAGGACGAGCGGCGTGCTGTCGAAATCGAGGGTTGGGTCGATGCGTGGTGTACCGTTCACCCAGTCGAACGACGGCCCGCCAAAGGTCTCGCGGAGAAGCCCTAGGTAGGTCGGGTCGGTGAGCGGCTGACCAGGCACGATCAGACCATCGGGCGCGCTGGCGGCGAGCATGGTGTCAAACCCTAGCAGCGACTGGGTGTCGAGCTGCCACACCCTGCGCGAGCGCCAGGCTTCGATGATTTTGGGGCGCAGGCCTGAGTAGATTTCGGCCCAATCTTCAATGCCGGTGATGGTGCCGCGGCGCTCGTACAACTCGGGCACCCGCTCGAGCAACGCACGCAGCTGCGCAGGCGTCAGATCTTCAGGCGGTTCAAAGCCCAGGCACTGCGCCACCCATGCCAACTGGTCAGCGCGCGCCATGTGCGCATCGAACACATGCGGCATGTCGGCCAGCGTTTGCTCGAAAGCTTGGCGGTCGCGGTGGAACAGCGCCAGCCAGCGTTCAAGGAAACGCGAGCTGCGGTCATCACGCCGATAAATGGCGGGCAAGTCTTCAAGGTCGCTGCGGCCACTGGTCTGGGCTTGAACTTGTTCGAGCACGGGGCTAATGAGCGTATCGTCGCGGTTTAGACGAATGCGCAGCCACAGATAGCGGCGCGTCCCGGGTTTGTCGGGCGCGGGGCCGGGCTCGTGATGGAGTAGCACGTTCAGGCCAGGCTCAGCGCGCCATTGCGGCGTCGCGTTGGGGTCTGCAGATGTGAAAGTGTCGAGCGCAGCGCTGCTTGCTGTGGGTGTGGTGGCTTGCACCGCCACGCGTTCCCAATCGCTGTCCATGCCGGCATCGAGACGGCCCGATTCGATGGTGGCCATGGTGCTGGTAGCCGCGATAACACCTAGGGCAGTAGCCGCTGGAACGAATTTGAGAAAACCGTCACTGCCCACCTGCAACTCAGCGGGCAGCATGCAGCCCCAGCTCAAACCGTCACGCAGCAGCGCATAACGTACGGGGGGGACCATGGTCATTCGATGTAGAGGTTGTAGTGAATGCGACCGCCGTTGGGTTTGCCATTGCTTTTTAGCCTTGGCACCTTGAAGCAGATGGTGTGCTCGCTCTCGTCGATGGGCACGATGTAGCTGAGTTGGATGTCACCGGTGCCGGTCGCAAACAAGGGGTCATTGGAGTTACCGCTGCCGGTGCCTAGGGCAGACCAGTTTTCACCAGGAGGGCGGTTGTTGTTGACCTGGATCAGGATTTGCGCAGTCACGTCGTGATTGTCGAACAGGACTTCAAGGGCCTCGACGCACGTTAGCGCGGCTCCACTACGTGCGGCCACGTCAACGCCTGATTCGTTGATTGATGCGCTGAAGGAGTGATTGTGATACCCGCTCGCGGCAGGCACGGGTGTCGGGTCGCCGGTATTGCCGGTAATGGAATGTCCGTGTCCGGTTACATCGCGCACATCCATACCTACTTTATCGCCTAGGTCTATGATACGGGGAATGTCTGGCGGCACACTGTTAACACCAACGGTGGTGACCATTCGGAGCATCATTTTTGGTGTGCCGGGGGGGAACACCGGTGAATTCAGAACTGGCAGCATGATTGGCCCATCGGGATAAGGAAGTAGAAGGTTTACCAATCCAGGGATATCGAGAGGCGTTGGCGGGATGGCGCCGTTGTAGCTAGAATTCGAAGCATAGCCCCACACGGTATGATCGTGTGTATCGCTTATTGCACTGAGTGAAGCTCCGCTGTGTGTATGGCGATCGATGTCACTTGCGGGGCCGGTGGTTGCGCCCGCCGTGGCGCTGGAGACGTGCGAGTGTTTGCCCATCTCGCTATAGAAGTAACTCGGGAAGGGCTCGCTGCGCAATACGAGGGTGACTGAGCTGGGTTGCCGCCCGCGCACATGAAAGCGAACGGTGGCAGAATTGTTGGCGTCGATGTCTCGAAAACCTTCGAGCGCGTACTGTCGCACCTTGGCCGCTGATGCGTCACCAACATAGTGCCGCACCGAGGTATCGATGTGGGCGATGCTACCACAACCGTCGGCCAACACGACACGGCCCAGCAAAATCTTGCCGCTCGCCGCATGCGGCAGATCGGGTACGCACTCCAGTACCGGCTCGGCCAGCACGCGCGAAGGCCCGCCTTGCGCGGCTTTGTCGCCACCCGTGCCCTCGGGCACGCAGCAGGCATCTTGCTGCGACAATACTTGTTCGGCGTAGCGAATCACCAAGTACGATCCGTCGGAGCGCTTATTGTTACCGATGCCGTGCATCACCGGCACATCGCGACTGTCGAGCAGGATGATCTCGCGACCCAGATGGTCGATCGCCAAGCCCGGGTTGACGCGCACCATGGCCGCGCCAGGCACCGGGTAGACTTCCAAGCCCATGGCAATGCCAGGTGTGTACAGCGAGCGGTTGAGCCAGCGCCGCACGCGCATGTGGTAGTCCTGCTCAAGCTTGAAGTCGCCAGCTTGCAGGCGCTGGCCGTTGAAATAGTTCAAACGTTCTAGGGGTTTTTCGCTCATGGTGTGCTCTCCGTTGAAACGTTGAATGTGTGCGTGCCCGACAGCACTAGGCCGTGCGGGCACAACGCGATATTATTGCACAGGTCGTCGCCGCCGTCATTGCTTGCCAGCCTGAGTTGCTCGACCGCCACCACACCCGGCATGGCGTTGAGCAGGGCCAGCACCTCGGTGCGAAAGACGGGCCGGCCAAAGGGCCAGCCGTGGCCCTCGGGGCCGCCGAGCAACGGGTCAAAGAAGGTGGTGACGCTGTGCAGGGCCTTGGCACGCAAAGCAGCGCCATTGGCGCCGCGCTGGGTGCGCAGCGTGGCCTTGACCGACACCTTCGTCCAGACCGGGCCGGTCACGTGAAGCTCGGTTGCCACCGGCCGGCGGCCATCAAGGAAGCGGCGCACGGCGCGGCACAACGCTGGCGTGGGATTGGGATGGTTGCGCACGCAAGGCGACACGATCACGAGCGTGATGCAGCCCGCTGCCGTCATATGCCTGAGCTGCGGGTGGAACTCGGCAATGGCCTTGCAGCGCACCACCGGTGCGCCGGGCACGTGCAGCGCGGCAGCTTCGAAGTCCGGCAGCGTGACCGCGCAACGAGCCAGCGCGATGCTGCGCACGGCCCGCGCCTTCGCGGCGCCCAAGGTCTCAGCGTCGGAGCCGCCCCAGGCAGTCACGGGCTGTTTGACGCTGAGGCCGCTGTGCCCAATCACCAACGCCAGTGACTTCGCTGGCAGATTTCCGAGGAGGCCGCTGCCGGTGCGCCAGCGCGCCGACAGGCTGGCTGCGGCTGGCGGAACCTGCCCTGCGAGTCCGTCGCCAAACACGGCTTGGCCGCGAGCGGTATCGATCACGACATGCTGTGCGAGCGGGCCACTGCGGTCGAAGTTGGCGCGTTCTTGCCAGAGGCTTTGCGTGGCATTGGGCAGGGTGAGGGTGATCTGCACGCTGCCGGGCACCAGCGGCTCGTCCGAGACGTCGAAGCGCTGCTGCGCTTGTCCCGTGCTGACACCCAACGTACGGGGCGGGTTGTCGGCCGCGTGGCGCGCCAGCACAGCGTTGAGCAGCAGGGCGGTGAGGTGCGGCGCGCAATCGAATGTGCCGCAGATGATGCGGCAGCGGATGAATAAGGTAGTGTCGTATCCGGTGACGCCGCCTGCATGCATGTCGCTCGGGCTGCGAAAGCGTACTGGGCCTGACAGCGAGAGCGCGCGCGTGGCATCACGCAAGCCGGGCAGCGCGTTCCAAGTTGTGCCGTTGAAATATTCCCACGCCACGCGCACACCGTGATGTTGCCAAAAGATTGATTGGCACGCTTGGCTGCGGCGGCAGCCGGAACTGGAGGCGCGTCGCTGGCGCCGGTGCTCGGCGTACAAGGCGCGCCACGTCAACTCATCACCTGCCGGATCGTCGGTAAGTGCAAACAAGCGTACGCGGGCGTTGGCGGCAGGCAGGGCACGATCGAAGCCGATGTACAGCGCGTCGCCTGGGGCGGGACGGACGCCGAAGGGATGAAAACTCGCAGCGTCGACGTCATGTGCCACGATACCCGAAGCGGTACTGCTCAGCAGGGTGGTTATGCGCGTGGCCGCCACGTCGAAAGACGTGCTGGTCTGGAAGCGCGTCTTGCCAACCACGGTGCGGATTTGCACCCCATCGGTCAGGGACGTGTTGCTGTCAGCCCTGAACGCGACGACCGTGCGTGCCACCTGGGCCGGCTGCACCTCATTGCCGACCAAGCGCAGGAAGGCGCGCTCGCTGGCGCTAGGAATGCGGTCGAGCCGGTAGCTGCCAGTTTCGGCCTGCCAGGCGAAGAGTTCAAGCAGCGTGATGCCAGGGTCGTGCGCGTTGTGGTCGGTCCACGTCGGGGCGCGGTAAGGCAGCAGGTCGCGCGCTTCGGCCAGAAGCTGGTCGTAGCGCAAGGTATCAAGCTGCGGCACGGGCAGGCTCATGCGCAATCTCCGAGCTTGATGACCAGTTCGTGCGCACCGGCGCAGGGCAGTACATCAGCCGCCGGCGTGGCGAAGTCGCCGCACAGGGTGCCGTCGGCGGTGAGCACCAGGCCCTGGGCATACGCGACGCCGGGCAGCGAGCCGATCAGCGCCGCGATCTGAGATAGCGGTACCGCTTCCCCGAACCGCCAGCCGTCGCCCTGCGTGCCGCCGAGCAGCGGGTGCAGGAAGCGGTCGATGGCAAGGCGCACGCGTTCTTCCACCAGCGCCGCCTCGCCGGCGACCAGCGGCACGATCACTGCCCGCACCGACACGCTGAGGTAGCGCGGCCCAAGCACGCGCAGGCGCACCGTGGCCGGGGCGTGCTGGGCCAGGGCGTCAGCCACCACACGCGCCAGGATCTCGGTCGGTGCGGGTCGGGCCGCGGTGCTGTACGGCGCGATCAGCACCGTGTAGTGGCCGCGCTGGGCCTGCCCATCGGGGCCACGTAGCGGTAGGCAGCGCACGCGGGCAATTTCCGGCGTGGCTTCGCGGGCCAGCCATTCGATGTCCTGCACCGCCAGGGCGCGCTGACGGTGGCGCAGACCCTGCGGGCCGCGGCGCAAGGCCTTGGCCAGCGTTTCGACATCGGCGCCCCCGGCGGCGGCGATGGGATTGGTCACCGCGGTGAGAAGCGGTTGCGCCAAGCGTGACTGGGTCACCTGGGCGACACCGACATTGCCGCGCAGTCCGCCGCCAGACCGATAGCTGGCCAGCACGCGGCGGCCGGCCACAGGTACCTGCGGGCCGAACCGCAGGACGCCGGTGGCGCGTTCAAGGGTGTACACCCGGTCGCCCGGGCCGGCATCGTGAAGGTGCGTGCGCGGCGACCAGCGCACCCAGACGGACAGGGCTTCACCGGTCACCGGGTCGCGGTCGATGCGCACGCTGTCACCAGCCACGTCGGCCAGTGCCAAGCGCCAAGTGTCGCCCCGGCCAACCCATTCCTCGATCTCGACCTGTTCGCCAGCCAGCACCGGCGCGTGCCTGAACGCCAGGCGCTGACCAGGAATACCATCGCTGCGGCCGAGCAGTTCGCGTTCGCTGGTCTGCTGGTCCACGGCCCACACGGCGTTGAGCCACAGGCCGGCCACGGGCAGGGCGCTGAAACTTTCACCGCGTTTTAGGCGGGCGCGGATGCGGTACAGCGTGCCGTGCAGGCCAGAGCTGGCCACCGCGTCGCGCGGTCCGATGAACTGGATCATCCCACTGCGCTGGAAACCGGCTGTCTCATCGATCACGCTGAGTCCGCGCCAGCCCTCGGAAGTGACGTATTCCCATTGCCACCTCGAGGGCTCGCCGGAACCGGCGCCGACCGTAGGGCAATGTGCGAAGAGGCTGCCCAAGCCATCGGGCAACGGACGATCAAAGCCGAGGTGGATCGCAGGCACCACATCGTCGAGCGCGACGAAGGGCGTAAAGGTCTGGTCAGGCCACAGTGCGGCCGCCGTCACGTCGGTGAAGCGGAAGTTGTTATGGGTGAGCGCGTGTTGCACCGGCTCGGGATCGGTGAGGTATTCAAATGCGAGCGTGAGGCTTTTGAGCACGGGCGCCTGGAACGTCGCCGGGATGAATGGCTGTGCCGCAGTCGCATTGAAGACAAGCGGGGTACCGAAGTTGCCGGCGGTCAGGCGGATCCGCAGCCAATAATTGCGCACACCGTTGACGTCGGCCTCGACCCAATCAGTCGGGCAGGTGAACGCGACGATGCCCGGTAATTTTACCAGCGATTGCACATTGAACGGAGCGGCATCGGTCGTCGTGGCGCCGTCTGGCGGCTTGGATGCGAATGGTGCCCAGCCGGCAGAGCTAAAATATTCCCAGGTCAGGAGCGTCGCAAGAGTGCCAATCATGCCAGCCGTGCTGACATCGAAGCTCATCCGGACACGTGCGCCACCCCGGGCGAAGACTTCCTTGCTGGCGATATAGCAGCAGGCGTGCTCGCCTGGACGTTGACCGAAGGGCTGGAAATGCTTGGTGACATCCAGCGCCACGACATCGGCAAACGCGGCCTCAGGCAGCAGCTCCTTTTTGCTGAACTTCACCCGCACGCGCACGTCGTTGATCACTGGCTCACGCGCCGACCAGCCGACGATCAGCGGTGAAGTCAGTCGCACGCGGATCCAGAAGGACTCATGGCCGGCGAGAACCGCCTTCTTGGCATTGGGACCGCACACGCGCCGTAAGGTCACCTGGCCGCTGCTGGTGAGGCCGCCGGTGGTGTCGTCTTCGTGGGCGTGGGGCAAGGGCACCCAGCCGCTGTCGGCAAGATACTCCCACTGTAAGGTCATCGGCGCCGCAGCAGGCTGCTGGAGCAGCATGCCCACGATCAGGGTGATGTCGTTGCCACCCAAGGCGAACAAGGTGTCGTGTCCCAGGTACAGTTCGTGCGGGGTGAGCTGCATGGCCGAGAACAGTTCGAAGCCGTCGGCAGGATGCGCGCTGTGGTCGGCATAGCGATCGGAACCCGGATCGATGCTAGCCAGACTGACCAGGCGCCCTGGCGTGAGGGTGACCGTGCGCTCCGTCGCGAACACCGGGGGTTCGGCCGGCGCCGTGGGCTTGGTGTCAGGCTCAAGCGACGGCAGAACGGCGGCCTGGATCGCGGCCACTTGGCTGCCCTGCGCCAGGGTGATGTCGCGCGTGCTGGTGGTGGCAACGGTGAAGACCAGCGGCACGCGCGCGCCCTGCGCCGGCAGCAATTGCGCGCCCAGGAGGTCGAGCATCGCGGCCTGGTGGGCGTTGGGCAACTGGCTGAGCCCGACGTTCAACAGGCTGCGAAAACGGGCGTACCCGGTGAGCACGGCATAGGCAGGGCCGTTGGTGTGCGGCGACCATTCCGGGGTGTAGGCCGGCGCGGCGGCTATGAGCGAGGCTGCGACTGCCGCCTCGTCACGTGGATCAAGCATGGGGGGCGGAATCATCGTACACCTTCTTGCAGGTAGAAGGGGTAGACGAGGTTGTAGAACGTGTTGGTCGAGCGCACCGCATACGCAATAGCGATGTCAATCCGCCCTAACGCAGACTGATTGGCGGTTACTTCGATGCTTTCCACGCGGATGCGCGGCTCCCAGGTGATTAGTACCGTCTCTACGCGATGGCGGATCAGTGCCATGGTGGTGGTGTTGATCGGTTCGAAGAGGAAATCGTTGAGGCCCGCGCCGAAATCGGGACGCATCACCCGTTCGCCCCGGCTGGTTTCGAGGATGATGCGCACGGCCTGGCGGATGTCGTCATCGTGGTCAACCAGCATCAGATCATCGCCCGCGGCGTTGGGAGCCACCGGGTAGTTCCAGCCACGGCCAAGAAAGGCTTTCTCGTCCATCTCAACCGCCGATCACGACGGTCGGCGCGCCCGCGACCACACTGGCCCCACAGGCACTGGAATCGCCCAGGCGCACTGCGGGCCGGCCGCCGATCAACACGCTGGAACTACCCTGCGCCATGACCGTGGGCGGGTGCATGGCCGGCGTGCCCGTGCCGAAGAGGCAGGCATGGGCATCACCGACCACGCTGGCCGGCATGCCGCCGATCAATACGGTGGGTACGCCGGGGCCGACGATGGTGCCGGGGTGGTTGGTTGGATCGCCGAGGCGGGCTGCAAAGGGCATGGCGGTTCCTTAGTTGATCTTGACCAGGCCGGCGGTGATTTCACACAAGCCGCCACCCGAGAGGCTGGCGCTGGTGGCGGACGAGAGTTCGAGCTTGCTGCTGCCATTCACGCTGACCTTGGGCGCTTCCAGGGTGATGCTCTGCGAGGCCCGGATCGTGATCTGGCCCTGGGACCCCAGGGAGAGCACGGATTTCCCGTCACCCGCGGATACGTCGATATGATCCGGCTCTAGAGTGATCCGCTGCTTGCCGGCGGTGGTCAGGCTGACCAGATTCTGCTGGTCGTCGAACAGCAGTTCGTGGCCGGCAGGGGTGCGGATGGTGCGCAGATTCTGCGGGTCACGGGGGCCGATCTTGGGCGGGCGGCGCGGTGCGCTCCACAGGCAGCCAATCACATAGGCTTCGCTCATGTCGCTCTGGTTGAAGGCCACCAGCACCTCATCGTGGACCTGGGGCATGAAATACGTGCCGTTCGCCGGACCAGCCATGGGGACGGCGACGCGCGCCCACCAAGTGGCGCCGGGATTCCAGCGCAGCGCAATCTGTACTCGTCCGAGACCGGCCTGGTCGGTGTTGGAAACGACCTTGGCCACGGCTATCGACGACGCTCCCGCCTGCGCCGATGCGCTGGGGAGCGATGCCAATTGAGTGAGTTCGCTCATGATATTTCCCTAGATGGTGAGGCGGACTGGCACGGCACCCTGTTCGGGCAGGGGTATGGCGCCGAACCAGATGTCCTTGCGGCATTCGAATGAGGTCTTCCAACCGCCACCATCAAGCGTGTGGTGGGCCGAGGTCACGCGATAGCGGCCGCCAAAGCGTTCGCCCACGCCTTCGACCTGGATCACGCTGCCGGCGCGGATGCGGGGATCGCCAACCGTGCTGCCGCTGGCGGTGTGCCGCTTGTTCAGGCGCGGCAGCAGTTCGCCAAGAATGGTGCGCGGTGCATCGGCGAGGGTGACCGGCTTGTTGACCAGCAGCAGTTTCGGTTGGTCGGCCTGGGCAGCTTTGGCCGTTTCGGCCGCATCGGCACCTTCGGCACCTTCGACCGGCATGATGGAGAGCGTCAGCGCCTGGCGATCCCAGTCCCACCCCACGGTGACGGCCAAAGCCATCTGCAGCGCAGGTTGCCACACGAAGACGCGGACACTCGCCACCTGGCCCACATCGGAGATGCGCGGACTGAAGTCGACGAGGTCGCGGCCATATTTCAGGGCGACCTCGCTCTCAAGCCGATCGGCTGGGGAACCGAAACGGATCAGGCGACCGCCGAGCGGACCTGCGTGGTCCATGCTCATGTCCCAGCCGTTTTCGCGCGCCAGGCGGGCAAGAAAGTCGAGGTCGCTTTCCCCGACCTGCATGCGCACGGTCTTCTGGGCCTTGTCGGGGTCAGACGGGTCCGAGGCCGATTGCGCCTGCGCGATCGCCACCTGCGCGCCACCCAGCAGCACCGCCATGGCCGCACCCACCGGATCGGTGATGGGCATCAGACCATAGGTCGATGCCATGCCAGCGGCGATCACCGGGTCGAGCAACGGCACATTGGCCAGGTTGGGTATGCACATCGCAAACCAGCGTGCGCGATTGCCCTTCTGCATGCGCTGACGGCGGTCCTGCGCCACCACAGTAAAGCCGGGCATACCGTCGCTGGGGAAGCTTGCGCTGTGGCTGACGATCTCGCCGACAAACAATTGCTGCAGCAGGTCGGGCGCATAGCCCATGGACAGCGACAGTTCGCGGTCGATGCGGAACAGCGGGTGGTCGATCCAGCGCAATCCTTCGTTGGCCAGCGCCAGTTCGACACGATCGACACCCTCGAGCCCGGTCTGCAACGAGACGCTGGTGATGTTGCTGCGCAGTGCGCTGGGCACCGGCATACCATCGATAGCCAGGCGCAGTTCGGGCGCGAAGCGTGGCTGAGCGTTCACTGGAAGACCTCCCCGGTGCCCGGATCGCGGTAGGGCAGGCGCGGGATCAGCAGGCGCTGTCCGGCCGGAAGCGACCTGGGGTCTTCCAGTCCGTTACGCAAAGCGATGGCCCGCCACAGGCGCGGTTCGCCGTAGGCGTCCGCCGCGATCGCCGAGATCTTCTCGCCTGGACGGACAATATGGAATTTGGAATAGTCGGCAGTCTCGCGCTTGACCTCCTTGGCTTCAAGTTCGGCGTTGTTGAATTGGCTGAACGTGACCTGCACCCGGGCACGCACTGGCGTGCCGTCGGGCAGGAACATGATAAACTTTTGCGTGGCGCGGCTCAGTACGCAGGTGAACGACAGCGAGCCCCAGGTGAACAGCAGCACCGGTGGAGCGTGCG
>Ga0105046_10010763_pt1 | contig 14227 bp, 10 predicted proteins | sample MAT03_FD_78385 | JGI IMG/M metagenome (GOLD analysis project Ga0105046, IMG submission 78385) | Freshwater microbial communities from Lake Fryxell liftoff mats and glacier meltwater in Antarctica - MAT-03 (megahit assembly) | ecosystem: Environmental > Aquatic > Freshwater > Ice > Liftoff... | reverse complement strand
TGTAAAAACCCGTATTGATCTGATTCAATCCTACAAATTTTAGATTAGGAAAATTTTTGATAGAATCTACATGAATTCCAGAATCTGAACAGTCAAGCCATTCTAATGCATTTAATGAAATATTTTCAGTAGTAATTGGTCTCGGCTGAAGTCCATAAAGAGATAACTTTTTAAGATTTTCTAAACTTGCGAGAACTTTATGACTTTTAATATCATTTGATTGAAAATTGTTATCCTCAAACTTATTGGTTGAATATGTATAAGGTTCAGTCGATTTCATATCCACCCGAAATAAATGAGATAAATTAAGCTCTCTTAAATATGGAGATAAAGCCGTTAACTCTTCTGGAATTTCCGTCAACCCACAATTCCCCAAATCCAAAAACTCAGCCTTTTCCTCATAAGCCTTGTTTATTAAATCAATCACATGTTTTGGAGTCGCCATTTCTAATTGGTTTGGGTTTGAAACACATTCAACTTCTTGCTCAAATCTATCGTCGCAGAAGTAATTGGGCCCAGATTTTTAACTTCGATTTTCATTCGGTTTGTTGCAAAGTGCCAAAGGGCGAAGCTAAAGCAAATTCACCAAAAAAGAATTTTGCCTGGCCAAAAACCTTTTTTCGAAGTATTTTTCATTCTGTGGTTATTTTTCATTTTTTAAAATAATAACCACAAAATTGTGGTCAAAAAATTTTATTCTAGATTTTGACCACAATCTACAAGAGCATGCAATTCAAATTAATTTGATCTAATCTGCTTCCCTAAAGGAATGCCACGATAGAAATTTTGGATGCTGAGCCTTGAGAGGCATCCTTCTAATCAATTTACTTTTCCTAAAGTTTTGAAAGAGATTAGCTCAATTTTTAAAGCCTACTCAAAAACAATCTTACCGCCAAAAGCCTTTGAAATGCCATTTATTTTCAGAAAATAGATGCCTGGTTTTTGCGGTCCTGTTTCCAAAACATTGGCTTCAACAATTCCTTTGAAAACCATTTTGCCATTTAAATCATACAACTCAAACTTTGCATCATTGAAATCTTTGATCACAAAACGGCCATTTTGATTGGGATTGGGATAGAGCTCAATTTCATTTTTGAAGTTTGGCTCTAAACTGCTGTTTACCGAACCCGACCATCCAATATTTACATTGGCCAGATATGCCTGATTACCAGCACGAAAATAAAAACGAATGGCTTCTATCTCCGGCACCCACATATAATACAGCGGCAGGTTGCTCAGGCTTATGTTGTAGAATTGATTGAGCCTTGAAAGTGTATAAGGAATGCCCTGTGCTGTTTTTGGGATAGAAATGTTGGCTAATCTTTGGTTCTGGCTATTGTTGCTTGCCGATTTTCGCAGCCAAAGTTCAATTTTTTCAGGAAAAATCTTGAAAGTGAAATGTTGCCAAAATGTACTGCTGGCCATGTTTGTATATATTTTTGTAGTGGCCCCGATGGGATAGCTTGGTCCTGTTTGAGGAGAAAGTCCTCCCGGCTGGGCTATAAAGCCTGGAAGCCACCAATCGGTTGTTTTTTCAAACTCCCCTCCTGAATCTTTCCCTCCTCCATAGAAAAAATATCCGGGTGCGGTAATTGTACCGGTAGCTGTTAGGTTTCGGTTTAATATCCTGATGTTGTAAGCTGGTCTTCCAAAAGGGGCCTCCATTTTTACCGAATCTACTTGGCCAAATACAAGACCATCTTCAGGGTATTGATACAAAAGGGCCATCACAATTCTGCCGCCTTCGCCTATTTGTTGCAGCGTATCCCAATAGGCATCAAACTCTATTAAAATTGAATCATTGGCTCTTTGCAGTTTTGGAAATCGATAGTCAAATGCGGTACAGGTCTTTAAGGATTTGGCATTGGTAAAGCCAGCTCCATGTTTCAAAGCAGAATCAGTTAAACAAATGGATTGAAACCTCAGCCCTTCCTTGTCTGATTTTACTTTTTTGATAAACGATGATGTAGGAACGGTATTGGAACCCCAAAGAAGCATCTTTGAAACATCAATTAAAGGGCTTTCAACCTGAAAGGAATCAACTACAATTTTGCGGTATTGTGCTTTTGAGGAAAGTGAAAATCCAAAAACCAATGCAAAGAAATAAAATAGAAAAGCGACATGAGTCAACCTTAATGTGGATCTAAATTGAGGCGGAACCATTGTTAAAAGGAGCGGATTTAAACGGTCATAATTTCTTTCTCCTTCTCAGCTATCATTTGATCTACCTTCTGGATGTGGTTGTCTGTCAGAATTTGAACCTTTTCTTCGGCCCTTTTTACATCGTCTTCCGATGCGCCTTCTTTTTGAAGTTTCCGCAACTCTTCGTTGGTTTCTTTTCTGATAGATCGGATGCTAACTTTGCCTGCCTCAGCTTCATTTTTAACCTGCTTCACCAGGTCTCTCCTGCGGTCTTCTGTCATTGGAGGAATGATCAATCGAATGACTTCGCCATCGCTTGATGGATTCAGCCCAAGGTCGCTGTTGATGATTGCTCTTTCAATATCTGAAATTAATTTCTTTTCAAATGGGCGAATGATGATGGTTCGGGCATCCGTTGTATTTACTGTAGCTGCTTGGTTTAGCGGAGTTGGAATGCCATAATATTCCACCATCAATCCATCCAACATAGATGGATTGGCTTTGCCTGCTCTAATCTTATTGAACTCAATTCCTGTGTGCTTTATGGCCTTGTCCATCAGTTCTTTGGCCTCGTCCAGAAACATATTGATTTCTTCCATCTACGTATTTTTGGAGGTTGTTTTATATTTTAATTGGTCACCAGAGTGCCTATTTCTTCACCCTGAATCAAATGCAATAAATTGTCTGGTTTGTTCATATCGAAAACTATGATTGGCAAATTGTTCTCTTTGCAAAGCGTGAATGCGGTCATGTCCATCACATTGAGCCCCATTTCATAGATTTTGTCAAAAGAAATGGTTTTGAATCGAGTCGCAGTTGGATCTTTTTCCGGATCTGCTGAATAAATACCGTCAACCCGTGTACCTTTCAGAACAACATCTGCTTCAATCTCGATCGCTCTAAGACTTGCAGCTGAATCGGTTGTGAAATAAGGTCGGCCAATCCCTGCGCCCAAAATAACGATTCTTCCTTTTTCCATATGGCGGATGGCTCGTCTGCGAATAAATGGCTCGCATACTTCGTCTATTCTAATGGCAGACATCAATCTGGTAAATAGTCCCTCATTTTCACATGCTCCCTGAATGGCCATTGCATTGATCAAAGTTGCCATCATACCCATATAATCTCCGGTTGCCTTTTCGATTCCTGCACCCGCAGCATCTTCACCCCGAAAAATATTTCCACCACCGATAACTACGGCAATCTCGATACCGAGTTTGGAAACCTTCCTAATCTCAGAGGCATACAGTTTGAGCATATCAGGATCGATTCCATAGCCCTTTTTTCCCAAAAGTGCCTCGCCACTAAGCTTGAGCAGGATGCGTTTGTATTTCATAGGTTGGTGTTTTGTGCCCAATGGCGGCGCAAATATAGAGTTTTGCCTTTTTGAGCCTAACGATCAATTGATTTTACTTGATTTCCACTTTGTATTTCCACTCATATTTTCCCGGGCGAATCATGTAAGGCTCTAAGGGCCAAGTGCGCCAGCTATCTACACCCGCCAAACCAGCTTGTTTAAAATCTACATGAATATGTGAAAAAGCGCTTGGGTCTAGCTCTAAGGAGTGATACTGCATTTTCTTTGGAGCCGGATCCAATTGAGAAAGTGCATATGGAATGGCTGAACAACTTAAAGTATTTTCGATTGCGACAAAGCGCAGGCCTTTCTTTTGCTGATCGTACACTTCAAATTCTTGCACATCCACATGATTTCCAGATTCTTGTGGCCTTATGTATGGATGATATTCCTTAGAAACCAAAGTCTTGAAAAAGGCAACCGCACCCGTAGATTTTCTATCAGAATACGTTTCTACAGGTCCCCTTCCCCAATACGATAAGGAATCATGACTTGCGCTTAGTTTCCAATAATCTCCAAGGCGGAACAAAGGCGGCAGTGAGTCGGGCATGGCAATGCTGTTTTCGATCACAAACTTACCATAGCCTTTATAAAAATAAGTTGTAGTTTGTTGAAAGCCAGCAAGTTTTCCGGAAATAATTTTTCTTTCAATTTTGAAATTTAAAATCGAATTCTCCGCATCTTCTATTTTTTTAACTTCAATTTGAAAATTGTATGGGGGCCGCCATGCCCTCCACTTGGTTTGTAAATTGGCACCAAAATCATTGTCGGTTGGTGCTCTCCAAAAATCTGGCTCAGGTCCAAGAATATCTGCCTTGCCATTCTCGATTTTAGAAATAAGGCCATTGCTCTTGTCAATTGAAATCTTCCTTTCGCCTTCATCTATTGTGAAAAATGCATCTTCTTCAACGACAACAACCTTTGCTCTTCTTTCACCATTGGCAACTATGTATTTCCTGGATTCAGATTTTCCTTCTTCAAATATTTGATAGACAAGGTGATTGGAAGGTAAGGAAGTATCCTTTGCGTTTGAAAAAACCTCAAATTCAAGCCCACAATTTTCCAGCTCCCTACCTACATTTTTACCTAAAAATTTGGCTGGATATTTGAATACAATATACTGACTTTGGCCTGGTTGAAGGTTATTGAAGCTTACCTTTTGGGTTTGATAAATTTTGCCATTTTTATACCATTTCAAGTTTCCACGTAACATGATGAAATCCTTAAAATCATATCGATTTTCAAGATGTAAAGTAACTCTCTGAACTTCCATATTTATCTTAGCCTGAATTGGGGAATACCAATGTTGCACCTCAAATGCATGAGGATGAGGCTCTCTATCAGGATTAACCAAACCATTGCAAAGAAAATTATTGTCAGAATTTACATTCTCAGGCCCCCAATCGCCACCATAACCAAAAAATGTTTTTCCGTTTTTGCTGGTTCTAATGCCCTGATCTACCCAATCCCAAATGAAACCACCCTGAAGCTGGGAATTGGCATAGATCAGCTCCCAATATTCTTTAAAATTGCCTAAAGAATTTCCCATCGCATGGGCATATTCGCACATGATGAATGGCCTATCCTTTTTCGTTTTGGCATATTCAGCCAATTCTTTTGGAAGCGGATACATTGGGCAAATGATGTCCGTATTTTTATCGTATTCAGCTCTTTCATATTGAACGGGCCTGGTTTTGTCTTTTAACTTTACAAGATTGTATGTGGCCTCGAAATTTGAACCTTGTCCCGCTTCATTTCCCAAACTCCAGATGACGATACATGGTTGATTTTTATCCCTTTCAACCATCCGCATGGTTCTCTCAACATGTGCTTTGCGCCAAAGCGGCTTGTTGCCCAGGGTAAATTCTTTTGAATAGCCCATGCCATGACTTTCTATGTTGGCTTCGTCAATTACATACAGGCCATATTGATTGCAGAGTTCGTACCATCGGGGATCGTTGGGATAATGGCAAGTCCGTACTGCATTGATATTGAGCTGTTTCATTAGCTTGATATCCTTGACCATCGAAGCTTCTGAAATCACATGTGCAAAATCCGGATCGTGTTCATGCCTGTTGACTCCTTTAAATTTAATCTGCTTTCCGTTTATTAGATAATGGCCATCCTTGATTTCTGATGTTCTAAATCCTACTTTTTGCCTGACAACCTGAATCGATTTTCCCTTTTCATCTTTCAAAACCATTTCCAGATCATATAGATTTGGAATCTCTGCAGACCAAGCCTTTACATCCGAAATTTTGGCTTTGAAAAGATCCGATTTCATATTGAATTGCGAAGCTTTGCTTTCAATTTTTTGATTGTCTTTCCAGACTATTTTTCCGCTTGCATCCTTAAGATTTGCTTCAATTGAATAGTCCTGGTTATTGGCTGTATAGGACTTTAAGCCAGCATCAATTTCAAGTATTCCGTTTTTGTAGGTTTCGTCAAGCGGCGATCTGACACAAAAATCCCGAAGCCAAATTGGCTCAGTGGCAAATAGATACACATCTCTCTCGATGCCTGAAATTCTCCAAAAATCCTGACATTCAAGGTAAGATGCATCTGAATATCGAAATACCTGAAGGGTGATAAGGTTGTTGCCTTCTTTCAAATATTTGGTCAAATCAAACTCTGCTTCGAGCTTACTATCCTCGCTGTAACCAACAAATCTGTTGTTGCACCAAATATAAAATACCGACTTAACGGCACCAAGGTGAATGAAAACCCGCTTGTCTTTCCAACCAGTTGGCAAATTGAATTTCCTGCGATACATACCAACTGGATTGTCATTTTCCGGAACTTCGGGAGGTGTTGGCCTCAACATATTTCCCTTTTCATCCTGCCTGGAAAATTCATAGGGAATATTTGTATAAATGGGAATGCCATACCCCTTAAATTCCCAATTGGAAGGCACCTGAATGTTGTCCCATTCAAAATCTTCATGCAATTGTTCTTCAAAACCGACAGGAATATCCGCAGGTTTAGCCACCCATTTGAATTTCCAAAGGCCATTTAAACTTTCGAAATTTGAGGCGCCTTCCATGTCTTTATTGGCCTCATCAACAGAGCGATATGGAAAGGCTGAAGCCCGCATTGGCTCACGGTTTAGCTCTACAACTTCCACATTTTTCCATTCTGGAATCTGGCCAAACAAGCCGTTAAACAGACATATAAAAGACATTAGCCCTAAAGCAAAACAGAATCGGTTCATCGGGCGAAATTAGACTAGAATTCTTCAATATACCCAAAGCAGGTTTCCATTACATTTGCGCCATGCTTGAAAAGATAAAAGAGATCAAAAGTGCGATCGATGCTTTTGTGATAGACAATCCGGTCCGTTTAGAAGAATTTCGCCTTTCTTATTTGGCAAAAAAAGGTGTGATCACCGACATGATGACGGGTCTTAAAGATGCTGCTCAGGAAGATAGGAAAGCCTTGGGCTTGGCGCTGAACGAGTTAAAAACAAAAGCATGGGAAAAATTTGAGCTTCTTCAAACCAATATTGGAAGTAAGCAAACAGAAACTGAAATTCCTGACATGAACCTTCCAGTTCAGATTTTTCCAATGGGTTCTCGCCATCCGCTTTCGATTGTGCGGCAAGAAATGATAGAAATTTTTGAGCAAATGGGTTTCGCTCTTGCCGATGGACCAGAAATTGAGGACGATTGGCACAATTTTTCTGCGCTCAATTTTCCTCAAAACCATCCTGCCAGAGATATGCAGGACACTTTTTTTATATCCAAAGATCCGGATGTTTTGTTGCGGACACATACTTCTACAGTTCAGGTGCGGTTGATGGAAAATCAAAAACCACCCATTCGGGCCATTATGCCGGGTCGTGTGTATAGGAATGAAGCCATTTCCGCAAGGGCACATTGCCTTTTTCATCAAATTGAAGGACTTTACATAGACCGGAACGTTGGTTTCAAAGACCTTAAACAAACACTTTATCACTTTGTAAAAGAAATGTTTGGCAAGGACCAAAAAATCCGGTTTCGTCCCTCCTACTTTCCCTTTACCGAACCCAGCGCCGAAATGGATATTTCCTGCCTCATTTGCAATGGCGCTGGCTGCAACATTTGTAAATACACTGGCTGGGTAGAAATTGGAGGATCTGGCATGGTTGATCCCAATGTGATGATAGCCAATGGAATAGATCCTGAAGAATTCACTGGTTTCGCCTTTGGAATGGGGATAGAAAGAACAACAATGCTTCGGTATGGAATAAAAGACCTAAGGCTATTTACAGAAAACGATGTTCGTTTTGTGAGTCAATTTGCTGGCTTAAGTTAGCTTTTGATGCAAAGCAATCTCCAAATCATTAAGCCTTAAATGGCCCAATTTCATTGTCGAATTTGGAGATTGGAAATTCAGCTTCTTTATTTGGAGCAAATTTTAAAATGAAAAAAACAATTCTTCTCTCTGCTGTTTTTTTAAGCAGCCTTTTTGCCACGCAAAGCTTTGCTGGCGATGATCGTAAATTTAAACCTTTCAAAGTAGATGTAATGGCTGGTTATGCCATACCATCTGCGAAAGTCAACAAAGGAGCGGTCGCATTTTCCGTTGAGCCAAAATATGGCTTTACAGATAATTTCTTCATTGGTCTCCGTTTGGATGGCACAGTTATTTCTAGCCAAAGAGATCCTTTTATCGGTTTGGGAATTCCATCTGTCTTACTTACAACCGAATACGCTTTTTTGATAACTGACAAATTTAAAGTGTTTGGTGGGCTCGGACTAGGCAACTATTCCTATTTCCCTATTTTTAAAAACTCAGACAAAGCCAATGTTAAGACACTGAATAAATTCGGATTCTGCCCAAGAGTTGGACTTGAATACGACCATTTTAGGTTTGCGATTGAATACAACATTATCGATGAATTTATAAGCACCCTTGCTTTCAAGATTGGATTTGGCATAGGTGGTGGAGCAAAGGATTAGGTAGAAAATCAATTCCTTCGACAGTTAAGATTATAAAAAAAGCCCTCTAAAGGGCTTTTTTTATTTTAGTTCGATTTCAATTGCCAAACTATTTCTTTGGCCTTTCCGCCTACTGTTAAAATGAGTCGGGCCGGAGCTGGTATCAACACCAACCTTGAAGTTTTGTTGGGATATTTATCTGCTTCCACAATCACGCCTTCCTTTGAAGTGATTTCATAAATTGGATCGCCGTCTATGGTTTCTCCTTTTCGAATATAATTTTTGGCGATGTAAGCCAATGGAATAAGCACATCGGTATCTGCGCAAACCGCTTCATGTACTTCTTCTAAAACGCCTTCCATATAATCTCCAAACTCCGAGAGGAAAGCATCTTCTGCATTGTGCAATTCATCTTCTGATTCATCATACAAATCATCTGCATAGTCTAATTGATTAAGCTTGATGCGCTTTTCAGCAAGGTCTATTAAGTCTGCGTTGAATTTTTTCTGGTTCATGTCACTTTTCGAAATCTGCCTCAAAGGTTGACTAGTGAATAGAATTATCAAAATAAAACCTCACTTTGTCTGAAAAAAGATAATGAAAGGCCTGAATATCATTATTTTGCAGTATATAAAATTACCTATGTTAGTTGACACCAATCCAATATTATCAAAAACAAGCTCCGATTTTCTTCCACTTCTTGGCACCGACCATGTGGAATTTTATGTTGGAAACGCAAAGCAGTCGGCCTATTTCTACCAAACCGCCTTCGGATTTAGACTCACTGCCTATTCTGGTCCTGAAACCGGAGTAAAAGAAAAAGCCTCTTACGTTTTAGAGCAGGGAAAAGTAAGACTTGTACTCACAACTGCTTTGCAGCCAGATTCCTATATTGCAGAACATGTGAAACAACACGGAGATGGCGTAAAGGTTCTTGCGCTTTGGGTTGACGATGCGGCAAAAAGCTTTGAAGAAACCACAAAACGTGGGGCAGTCGCTGTAGCCGCACCCAGCTCTTTTTCTGATGAAAATGGAACGGTGATCATGGCTTCCATCCAAACTTATGGGGAGACAATCCACACTTTTGTAGAGCGGAAAAATTACAATGGGCCTTTTCTTCCAGGATTTGTGGCTGTTGATAAACCTGCTCTTTCTAAGCCAATTGGACTCAAAAATATAGACCATTGTGTAGGAAATGTGGGCTGGGGAGAAATGAACACCTGGGTTGATTTCTATGAAAATGTAATGGGCTTCAAATTGCTTGTCACGTTCGATGACAACGACATTTCTACTGAATATTCGGCATTGATGTCTAAAGTGGTTTCCAATGGATCAGGATATGTGAAATTTCCAATCAATGAGCCGGCAGATGGAAAGAAAAAATCTCAGATTGAAGAATATCTGGACTATTACAAAGGCCCTGGTGTTCAACACCTTGCTCTGGCGACAGACAACATTCTTGAAACCGTTTCAGAACTTCGAAAGCGGGGCATAGAATTCCTTCACGTTCCAGATTTGTATTATGAAGATTTGGAAGAAAGGGTTGGGGAAATAAAAGAAGAAATAGCGGCAATAAAATCCCTTAACATATTGGTGGACAGAGATGATGAAGGCTATCTCTTACAAATCTTTACAAAGCCGGTTGAAGATAGACCAACAGTATTTTATGAAATTATCCAACGGCATGGTGCAAGATCATTTGGCAAAGGAAATTTCAAAGCACTATTTGAATCAATAGAAAGAGAGCAGGAACTAAGAGGAAATTTATAATGTAAAGCTGCTTTTCAAACAAAAGAAATTCACACATATTGCCGCAGTTCTAAAAGGATCAAAAGATCCTTTTTTTATAACCAAACACGACCATAATCTTGAAAGTACTTTCTGTAATTGCCTCATTTCTAATCATGATCTGCATGGGAGGCGTGTATGCCTGGAGCCTTTTTGTGCCAATGATGAAAACACAACTCGGCTTTTCAACCGCCCAAACACAACTGATGATTGGAATGACCCTGGCTGTTTTTGCTTTATCGATGTTGATTACAGGAAAGCTGGAAAAGAAATATGGATCCAGAACTTTGGGACTGCTTTCTGGTTTTTTTATGTTTTCAGGTTATTTGTTGGCTGGATTTTCTGGTGGAAAATTTTGGCCCATGTGCTTGTCCATCAGTATTTTTGCGGGCATTGCTACAGGTTGTGGCTATGTTGCCGGACTGATCGTTCCGGCAAAAAACTATCCCAATCACCGTGGGCTGGTTGTCGGGATTTCTGCCGCTGGATTTGGCGGAGGGGCAATTATTTTGACCTACCTCGTCAAATACCTCATTTCAATTCAACCAGATATTGGTGTATTGGAGCTTTTCAAGTTTGTAGGTCTGCTTTACGGATTCATTTATGCCATTTCTTTTTATTTCCTTCAGTATGATGGATCTGGCAAAAGCACAGAAAATCTTTCGCTTTTTAAGTCTTCAATTTCCTTCGCAAATCCTAAATTTTTGATACTGTTTTTTACCATGTTCTCCGGTGCGTTTGCAGGTCTTTTGGTGCTAAGCAACTTAAAGCCAATGGTTTTATCTTTTGGCTTTTCAGAGTCGGTTGCCACTTTCGCCATTTCTTTGTATGCGATTGGAAACATGCTGGGAAGAGTTTTCTGGGGATATACGGCAGATAAAATTGGTGCCATTCGTTCCACCATTTCTGCATTCCTGGTTCTTCTATTTTTTGTTTTGATGCTCAACATGCTGCCACATACAGAAATTTACATTGCCCTCACGCTTGTTGGAATTGGGCTTGGGTATAGTTCGTTGTTTGTTTTGCTGCCCATGCTCACCACCAAGGTTTTTGGTCTGGATCAATTTGGCACTGTTTATCCCTACATTTTCATAGCTTATGGCCTTGCTGCCATTACAGGGCCATATTTGGCTGGTTATATTTTTGACCTAAACAAAAGCTATTCCATCGCCGTCTTGCTTTCTTCTGCGCTTGGCGCATCGGCTTTGGCTGTATTCTGGTTCAATCGAAACAGGATTTAAAGCATCAAACAATAGAGAATTTTTGCATAGTCTGACTTTGAATTTTTTCTAACCCATAAGTGTTGTTTCAATACATCAATTCTTTCGTAAATTTGAACCCAATAAGACGGAGCGATGAAAGCAAAATATATAAACCCATTTACCGACTTTGGATTTAAGAAAATATTTGCTGAAGAGGCCAGCAAGCCACTTTTGCTGGACTTTTTAAATACGCTTTTGCCAGCGCACACCCAGATTAAAGATCTTTCTTTTAAAAATGCAGAGCATTTGGGGCAGACTTTGGCCGATAGAAAATCTCTTTTTGACATCTATTGCGAAGCTGAAAATGGAGAGAAATTCATTGTAGAATTACAAAAAGCCAAACAAAACTTTTTCAAAGAACGGACTGTTTATTATTCAACTTTTCCCATCCGGGAACAGGCAGAAAAAGGAGAATGGAATTATAATTTAAAGGCCGTTTTCTGCATTGGCATTTCAGATTTTACCTTTGACGACTATGACAGCGACCTCGAAAAAAGCGAGGTGGTGCACACTATAAAACTAAAAAATCAAAATGGGAAAACTTTTTACGAGAAGCTGACTTATATCTATCTTGAAATGCCAAATTTCAAAAAAGTGGAATCAGAACTAAAAACAAGGCTGGATAAGTGGCTATTTTTCATCAAAAATCTTGAGGATTTTGAAACCATACCAGCCATTTTAAAAGAGGAAGTTATTTTTGAAAAAGCGTTTGAAAAAGCAGAATTGGCAAACCTTGACAGTGCGCAAACTGAGAGTTACGAACGTAGTTTAATGGAATTCAGAGATCTGAAAGGGATGTTTGACTACGCTACAGGAACTGGCTACGATGAAGGATATGATGAAGGCCTAGCCGATGGAAAGCGTGAAGTAGCAAAATCGCTAAAAAAGGCTGGTGTTTTGGCCGACACTATTTCTGTATCTCCAGGTCTTTTAATTGAAGAAATCAATCAACTTTGAGCAATATCGATTTTGAATTGCATCATTCATTTTTGACACAAATAACGAAGCGCTAACTATTGGCAGATCATTAATTTAATATCGTATTTTTTGGAATTTCAACTCACATCTGAATATCAACCTGCTGGAGATCAGCCCCAGGCAATAGAAAAACTTGTAAAAGGAGTTTTAGGTGGCGAAAAATCACAAACGCTGCTTGGGGCAACTGGAACGGGCAAAACTTTTACAATTGCCAATCTGATTGCCCAAACCCAAAAGCCGACCATCATTCTGAGTCACAACAAAACTTTGGCGGCCCAATTGTATGGTGAGTTCAAGCAGTTTTTTCCTCAAAATGCTGTTGAATATTATGTTTCCTATTACGATTATTATCAACCCGAAGCCTTTATTCCAAGCTCTGGAACATACATCGAAAAAGACCTTGCAATCAATGAAGAAATAGAAAAACTGAGACTTGCCGCTACGTCTGCTTTAATTTCAGGCCGAAGAGATGTGGTAGTTGTGGCTTCTGTGTCAAGTATTTATGGCATTGGAAATCCGGAAGAGTTTGGCAAAAATGTAATCAAACTGACTGTTGGAGATACACTGAGCAGGAGTACTTTTCTGTATTCTCTGGTTTCGATTCTGTATCACAGAACTGAAATAGAATTCAAACGGGGCAGTTTTAGGGTGAAGGGCGATACTGTAGATATTTTTCCAGCCTATGCTGACTTTGCTTTTCGGGTCTATTTTTTTGGTGAAGAAGTAGAAGCCATTCATAAAATTGATCCAATTACCGGAGTTAAACTCGATCAGGATTTGATCATGGTTTTGTATCCGGCCAATCTTTTTGTAACAGGAAAAGACTCTCTCATTCAGGCGATTAAAGAGATCCAGGACGATTTGGTGCAACAAATTAAGTTCTTTGAATATGAAGGCCGCACTTTGGAATCTGCCAGAATCAAAGAACGAACAGAGTTCGATTTGGAAATGATGCGAGAGCTAGGCTATTGCTCCGGAATTGAAAACTACAGCCGATATTTTGATAGGAGAATGCCTGGCACACGGCCTTTCTGCTTGCTCGATTATTTTCCAAACGATTACCTGATGGTGATTGATGAAAGCCATGCCACAATTCCTCAAATACGGGCAATGTGGGGTGGAGACAGGAGCAGAAAAGTAAATTTGGTTGATTACGGTTTTCGCTTGCCATCCGCTTTAGACAACAGACCTTTGACATTCAACGAATTTGAAGGTCTTATCAACCAGGCGGTTTATGTTTCGGCCACGCCTTCCGACTTTGAACTTCGGCTCTCAGAAGGTGTTGTTGTTGAGCAAATCATTCGCCCAACTGGCCTTGTTGATCCAATAATTGATGTGAGACCAAGCCACAACCAAATAGATGATTTGCTGGAAGAAATCCGCATTCGAATTGATTTGAAAGAACGGGTTTTGATTACCACGCTTACAAAAAGAATGGCGGAGGAGCTTTCCAAATATTTGGATCGACTCAACATCAAATGCAGATACATTCACTCAGAAGTTAAAACGCTGGATCGGGTTGAAATTTTAAGAGAGCTTAGAATGGGTGTTTTTGACGTGCTGGTTGGTGTCAATTTATTGAGAGAAGGGCTTGATTTGCCGGAAGTTTCGCTGGTTGCCATTATGGATGCAGACAAAGAGGGATTTCTACGCGATGGCCGTTCTTTGATCCAAACCATAGGCAGGGCGGCAAGGAATGAGAATGGAAGAGTGATTATGTATGCCGACAGAATAACCAACTCGATGGAAAAGGCGATTTCGGAAACGAACAGAAGGCGAAG
>Ga0105046_10010759_pt1 | contig 14231 bp, 9 predicted proteins | sample MAT03_FD_78385 | JGI IMG/M metagenome (GOLD analysis project Ga0105046, IMG submission 78385) | Freshwater microbial communities from Lake Fryxell liftoff mats and glacier meltwater in Antarctica - MAT-03 (megahit assembly) | ecosystem: Environmental > Aquatic > Freshwater > Ice > Liftoff... | reverse complement strand
CGGACGCCGATTGTGGGTCACAGCGCAATCTCGAATCTCGTCTTGGCACCCGATACGAATGCCGTCCTTGTCGGCACCCGACCAGAAATTTTTCGAGATCCGCACCCTCGTCATGAGTACGGACGGAGGGGTCGAAACTCTGACAAAAAATGACATCGGAGCCATGCAGTTCGATCAGGCATTGATCGTCTCTGCGGAGAAGCCAGCCACCGCAGTCGTGCTGCCTTTCGGGATGACGGAATCCTTTCATTCGCCATGGGCGAATTCAATGGACTTTCTGCTGACGGCTCGGAATGAACGAGGAAACACACAGAACTACTCCATCCTGAAAGAGTCGTTACTCCCCGCTGGGGAAGAGGCGCTGGATGTTCTAGACCAACTCGTCATCGGGGACGATCGGATTCTCCACGATGCGGCCGGGATCGGAGCCATCCGTCGCTGGGTGGTGGGCGGAGGCTTTTTGTGGGTGATGGCGGATCAAGTCTCCCCCGAACTGTTGGAATCACTCCTCGGGGACGAGGACGCGCTGACTGTGGTCGATCAAGTCAGTTTGACCCATGTGAATATCGTTCCGGCCCCGCGAACTCCAAGCACCACACCATTCGAGCGTGATCTGGATCGCCCTGCCCCCTTTGTCCGGGTGCTGGCGCAGAACATCGAACCTGCGTTTCTCGTCGACGGCTGGCCAGCTGCGTTCTGGAAATCTTACGGCGACGGTCGAATCCTCGTGACCACCCTCGGAGCGAATGGATGGATGAGGGCCCGACAGCCCAATGACCTGCCTCCGAGCGCGGGCATCAACTTTCAGACGCCCTTCGTTTGTGGTGAGCCGATGAACAAACTGGCGGCCGAGTTCTTTCGGAACCGGCCGGCCCCTGCCTTTCATATCGCAGTCGCTGAAGAGCAGGTTCGCCAGACCATCGGCTATTCCATCCCGAGCCGGGGAATCATCCTCGGCACTCTTCTGGGATTTACGGGAATGATGGCACTCGGAGCGATATGGCTCGGTCGTCAGGGACGCCTGGAATGGTTGGGAGTTGCCACCCCACTCGCCTCGCTGGTCGCGGCGGGAACGCTCCTCTTCACCGGCATGAGCTCTCGATCGCAAGTGGCCGATGCCACATCCGTCGTCCAATACGTACAAGCCGTTCCGGGCAGCGACGACATCCGCGTCACCGGAGTCACGGGAGTCTTTTCCCAGGGCGGGGATACGACAGCCTCACTCTCGGGGACGGGCGGCGGGTGGATGATGCCCGAGATGTCGGGGATGGAGGGCATGACTCGACGCCTAATCTGGAATGATATTGATCGCTGGTCATGGGAGAACCTGCCCCAAAAACCAGGACTCAGAACCGTCGTCACACAGGTCTCTGGAAGGGCTCCCCGACCTCTCTCTGCCATCGCAGGATTCACAGCGGGCAACCTCTCCGGGCAGGTCCAACTCCCCCCCGGAATGCAGCCATCGGACGCCATCCTCGCCACAGCTGAAGGCCGCATCGGACTGACCATCACCGAGGACGGACAATGGTCCGCGGGCCACGACTCCGAACTGGGCGCCGGTCAGTATCTGTCCGCCAGCGTACTCAGCGATGAACAGCAGCGGCGCAGCCGAATCTTGTCCGACCTGCTCCATCCCACACGGTCCAGACAGATGCCGACCACTCCGATGCCCACCGTCCCGACGCTGTACGTCTGGACTAAGCCCTGGGAGGCAGGTCTTTCCTATGGGAAAAACTCTCCCGTCACCGGTTCATCACTCGTGGCCATCCCCGTCAACTGGCAACCCCCAGCCGCCGGGTTGGAGTTTACCCTGCCCCGCCCCTTGCTGACTTATCATGAAGTCCTGGGGCCCGATGGCCTGCGTCCCAGCGGGTTTTATGATTCACGCTTTCAGCAATGGTCGGAACGCACCGGGGCCACTGCCTGCTGGGTCGCGTTCGACCTGCCGCCAGCGATACTGCCCTTAAGCACGAAGCGTGTGGAAGTGACCTTAAAAGTCGTCGGATCGATGGGTCGCCTCGAAATCTCCGGCTTTCAGGACGGCGCGGTCCGCTCGATCAAGACCTGGGAGAACCCCGTGGGTACGCTGACCCATACGATTGAAGACGGAGGCCTGGTTCCGCTCGACGAAACCGGACGCTTCATGTTCCGCATTGATGCCGGCGTCGCCCAAGACGCATTCGCCTTAGGCGCCAACTCTCGCAATAGATCGCCTGAAAAAAGTCCTTCCCCTGGGAGTTCGCCAGTTCTCCCGGCCGAAGTGAACGACATCCCACCCACCGAAGCTCCCGCGCTCAATCTCACGAATTACTGGCAATTCGCAGACATCTCCGCCCGGATCACCGTCGTCGCCCCCACTCCAGAGACAGCCACGGCCGCTGCCCCCTGATCGACCTTCGTGCTGAATCGTGATTCATTTCCAGACACACCACTTGAACCCGCACCACCATGAGCGAAACCCCCGTCGTTGATATCCGGAACCTCACCAAGCGGTACGGTGAGTTTACTGCGTTGAATGACCTGACTCTGCAAATTCCAGCGGGGCATGTCCTGGGGCTGATTGGCCCCAACGGAGCGGGCAAGACGACCGCCATTCGCGTCCTCGTCGGGCTGCTCCGCCCCACCAGCGGGACCGCGATGATCGCGGGGTCGAACTGTGTCACCCAGGCTCGAGAGATCAAGCGACTTGTCGGATACATGCCGGACAAGTTCGGCTCATACGACAATATGCGAGTGCATGAGTACCTCGATTTCTTTGGTGCCGCTTTCGGCATCAAACGCAATCCCCGCATTCAGCGCATCGAAGAGGTGATGGGTATTGCGGGCATCACCTCGATGAAGGACAAGTACGTCGAAAGCTTGAGCCACGGGATGGCTCAACGAGTTGGCATCGCCCGCACACTGCTCCACGACCCGCGCGTGATCATCCTCGACGAACCCGCCAACGGCCTCGACCCCCAGGCTCGAATCGAGATGCGGGAACTGATTCTCAATCTGGCCCGGATGGGAAAAACAGTGCTGGTCACCAGCCACATTCTGCCCGAGCTGGCTCGGATCTGTAACACAGTGGCCATCATGACCCACGGAACCTTGCGAGCCGTCGGCACCGTCGAGGAGATCGGCCAGCAAGTCTCCCAGCGACGAACACTCGAAGCCCAGTTGCTCAGCCCCGACTTCGTCCCCAAAGCCGCCGCGATCATTCGCCAGTCGATCGAGCCAGACGCCGAAGTCGTCGAGGCTCCGAGTGAAGCGGTCGTCCGCTTCAGCACCGCCGTGCCCGAGTCCCAGTTGGGTGAACTGCTCGCGCAATTGGTCAAGGCAGGACTGCCGATCACGCAATTCCGCGAGCTGCAAACCGACCTCGAAGAGGCCTTCATGTCGTTCGCGAACGCGAAACCCGGCACCACTCCCGCAGCCGTTGGCAAACCTGCAAATGCAGTGAAGGGGGTCGCCACCCGTGGCTAATCCCATCATTCAACGCGAGCTGATCGGAACTCTTCGCGAGCGGCGATCCGTCCTCGCACTCGGCCTGCTCTCGCTCGTTTTCACGCTCCTCGTGGCCATCCGATGGCCGACCGAGCCCCGTATGGCCCTCTCGGGAGCCCGGTCCCAAGAAGTCTTCCAGCTTTTCATGTTCGGATTGCTCGGAGCCCTGCAACTTCTGCTGCCGGTCTTCCCCGCGACCAGTCTGGTCAAGGAGCGCAATCGAGGCACTCTGGCCCTGCTGCTCAACACCCCACTGGGCCCGTGGAAGATTTTCTCCGGCAAGCTGGTGGCCTCGTTTGGTCTGGCAGTGCTGATGCTGTTCGTCAGCCTGCCCGCAGCCTCAGCCTGCTTCGCACTGGGAGGCGTCTCGCTTGGCAGTGGGCTGGGAGGATGTTATCTGGTGCTACTACTGACAGCTTTAGAACTCTGCGCGGTTTCGCTGCTGGTGAGCAGTGCTTCCACCACAGCCGATGCGGCGATCCGCATGGCCTACGGCGTCGTCCTGGGACTGGGGCTTATCACCCTGTTGCCCTATGCCTTGTTTGTCGGGAATGGCGGTCCCCTGGAGACGATCGCCGACTGGCTGCGTTGCCTCTCTCCCGTCGCTGCGATTTCCTCGCTTCTCGGGGGAGGAGATGCCGCCAGCCATGGAATCTCTTCGTCCACGAACGTGCCTCTCCGATTCTCGGTGTTGTCGCTGGCCGTGACCGCGATCTGCGCTCTATGGACGATGAGCCGGCTCAACTTCACGATGTTCGACCGCGTGCGCAGTGCCGGAACCATCGTCGACGATCAAAGCACCCAGGTGCGGTTCGTTCGCCGCTTGATGTTCATCGTCGACCCTGGTCGCCGGTCGCGAGCGATGGGACCGCTCGTCAATCCCGTGATGATGAAGGAATTTCGCTGCCGCAAGTTCGGCCGCCTGCACTGGCTGCTGCGGCTGGTCTCGATCTGTGCCATCCTCTCGATGGTCATGGCCTTCGTGACTGCCACGCGCACGATTGCTTGGGATGTGTCGACGATTGGAGGCATCCTCGTCATTTTGCAGGTCGCCCTCCTGGTGCTCCTCACTCCCAGTTTGACCGCGGGTTTGATCTGCACGGAACGTGAGTCGGGCGGTTGGGTACTGCTGCAAATGACGCCGATGCCGGTGATCCGCATCCTCTGGGGCAAACTCCTCTCGGTCTTTCTGACGCTGGCCCTCGTGCTGTGCGCCACACTTCCCGGCTACATCGTGATCGTCTGGATCGACCCCGGCCAGCGCCCTCAGATCGAGCGTGTCGTTGTCTGTTTGTTGGTCACGGCTGTCTTTGCCACGCTCAGCAGCGCCGCCGTTGGCAGCCTCTTCCGCCACACCGCCACTGCCACGGCGGCGGCCTACTCGATGCTGATTGCCGTCTGTACGTTGCCGCTTCTCGTCTGGATGGGGCGAGGAGCTCCGTTCGGCCATGAAACGGTCGAGAGAGCGCTCACCATCAATCCCATCGCGGCGGCTCTCTCCGTAATCCGATTTCCCGGATTCCAGGATTACGACCTGATCCCCGCTCACTGGGTCGTGGTCGGCATCGCGTCCGTGGTCAGTCTGCTCGTGCTCTTCATTCAAACCGTTCGTTTGTCCCGTCCGCAGTAGGTTGTCATGCGTTTTGCATCGTTTGTCGCTCTGATCACACTGGGTTGGCTGGCCTCTTACGCCGTCGCGGAAGAGCGGGCACCGATTCAGCCCCGTTTTCTGATGGATCAGGAGCCCGCTGAAGTCGCCCTGCCGGAAAACTATTTCCTCCATTCCGGGTTGTTGCCGCTGTGGAAGCAGGCACTGACTCATCCCGAGTCGGAGCTGCAGCGGCAAACCGCCGAAGCCATCATCACTCTTCAAGAGTTCGGCCACGAGGGGCTGACGGTCTTCCAGCCTGAACTCGTCTCGATACTGAAGCAGGAAAATGCCCACCCGGCCACACGTTACGCGGTCGCGCGGGCACTGATCGTTTTGAACTGCCGCGACACAGCGGCGCTATTATTTAAGGTCTCTCAGGAGGACAGCAAGATCCTGCGGCAGCTCGTGGAACCCGTGCTCTCGGAATGGGGATTCGCACCGATTCAAGCGGTGTGGATCGAGCGGGTCAAGAACTCCGCGACGCCGCGACGGGACCTGCAACTGGCGATCAGTGGCCTCTCCCGGAACCGCGTGCTGGCCGCGCAGGCCGACCTGCTTCAGATCGCCCTGACCACAACCCGCCCCAACGATCTTCGGCTGTCCGCTGCCCGAGCCGCTGGGGAGATTGCGGAACAGGGCTTAGAACCCTCTGCCCGGCAGTTATTGGCGCGAAGTTCAAAAACACTGATTGATCGGCTCTGTGCGGCAGCACTACTCGTACGCCACCGTTCTCCGGAATCGATCGAGCTGAACCGTTCTTTGGCCATCGACAGCGAGCCCGCTGTGGCGGGCATCGCCCTGAGGACACTCTTCGCAACCGACCCCCAAGCGGTAGTGCCGATCGCTGAAGCGAGCCTTAAGAGTCACGACGCCCCCGTCCGGCGAGTCGCCATCGAGACGTACATCCAGCTCCCGACTGTCGAGCGATTGACCACCCTGGTCTCTTTTCTGAACGATCCACATCCCGAGCTGCGAGGCTTGGTGCGCGAGGGCTTTTTCACTCATAGCAGCGATACTCAGTACCAAGCCTTGATCCGCGAATCCTCCATTCGCGTCCTGGCCGGTGACGATTGGCGAGGCCAGGAACAGGCTGCCCTGCTCTTGGCCGCACTCGACCACAAAGAGATCGCTCCCCGTCTCGTCAAACTGCTCCAGTCCGATCACGACGAAGTCATGATCGCCACCGCGTGGGCTCTCCGCGTTCTCGCCGTGCCCGACACAGCTGCCGCCATCACCGCCCAGATCAGCCGACGGACCAAAATCGATACCTTTTTTGAACCCGGAATCGAGCACCAGGTGTCCCATCTCTGCGAAGCACTGGCACATTTCCGGCACAAACCCGCCACTCCTGTCTTGGCGTTATTCGTCCCTAAAACCGCCAAGTATGGTCCGCTCTCACGCTCAGCGGCCATCTGGTCCCTGGGCCGTATCTATGAAGACTCAGCGGGAACGCCCACAGCCAAAACGGAATCCAGCGCGCTCACCAAGGCTGCCGAATTTCTAGGACTCCTGCAGAAGCCCGAGGGGGAACTGGTTGAAGACCTCGCCTCGCGATTCATGGAGCGGGTCGAAGATACCGATTCACAAATCCCCGAGTGGCCCGCCGTGCGGCGGACCAGTGCTCTCGCTCTGGGCCGCATGAAGGCCACCTCACAGCTGGAACCGCTCAAGGACCAAATTGGCGATCAAGTCGAAAGCGAATCGGTCGAACTGGCCATGCGTTGGGCGGTCCTCAGGATCTCTGGGGAGGATCTCCCGATCGCTCCGCCGCAATCGTACGAACGCAAAGGCTGGTTCCTCGAACCAACGACCGATAGCCTTCCGAATCAACCGGTGACCCCCTCGAAAATCAGGAAGGCACCTCGCTAAATCCTCTCGACGCTCTGCACCTGATCGAGCCGCAACGGTCCGCGCTCCACGGTCTTCCCGTCCTCGCGATCAACGAGCACGAGCAGCGCCCGCAGCGTCGCCCGACTATCGGGATACCCCTCATACTGCGAGCCATCCTGCAGCGTGACCCGCACCAAAAAACTCTCGTCGAGCCCGCGCAGCCCCTCGACATACAGCACCGGAAACCGGCTCCACGCCCACAGCCACAATGAGAACTGCGGATCAACCCGCCCCGCAATATCGCCCCATTCCATTTCCGCCTTCAGCAACGACGGCACATTCGCCGTCTGGCACCAAGGAATCAAAAACCCCTGGATCCACCCCCGCCGAGACGCCGAGAGTGCCTGAAACGCAGAAAGATCGGGAGCCGCCGGTTCGAGGTCAGTCATGGTTCAGACAGCATAGTCGAAGACGTAACGGTTCACACCCCGAACATCGCGCAACTAGGGAATGAGCTGTCGACATGCTTCTATTCAGCAGCCACGCATACCGGCTTGGCTCATGAAACCCGAGGGTCACACGCTGGCCTTCCTCGCATGCAGATCCGCAGAGACTTCCTCGGCCGTGTCCGTCGGCAACCCGGGCAATGCCCCCGCGATCTCTGCCATCCTCGACATGGGAAGTTGCTTCTTCCGACCCGTGAGCGGCGCCACAACCCCGGAAGGAGAGGGAATTTCCTCTCCTTTTGTTTTGAACCACCTCTGGCTTGCACTTCATGCCTATGGATACCGCCGCGCTCCACCACCGGCTAATCTCCGAAACCCCGGCCGGGTCGGGGAACTCACTTGATCTCTGTCCGGATGTGGCTTTCGGCCTGGTCCCGCGCCGCACTCTTGGTCAAGAACTTGTGAGCTCACGCTGCCGATTATTGATACTATCTTCCGCCACTCTGGAATGAACCGGCGGCGATCCCAAGCAAGGCTCCCTCGAACAGATTGCGTTGGAGGAACGCGCAGGTGGCTTCGACGGGAGTGTACTGCAAGACCAGCATGTCGCTGGGCTGGACCAGAATGTTTTCATGCGGGTAACGGAGAGCCTTATACAGGTCGACTTCGACAGTCATCACCTGATCACAACCGACCTGTCGGAGGATGATCAGGCGGCTGGCTCCGGGGACCACGTCGCGGTTCAGCGCCGATACACCGCCGGAGGACTGCAAACCCTGAGAACCAGCGCGGGTACTGTTCGCTCCTTGAGCCAACGAGACAGCTTCTAACACATGCAGGTCTCGGTCCCGGGGCAGCGAGTACTGCCCCCCGCCCAGCAGACCGCCAATGAAGTAGACATCGGTGTCCCGATTCTCAATGAAGACGATATCCCCATCGTAGAGAGTGATGTCTTCTTCGGTGAGGTCCAGGGCCTCGCCGGGGGCCAGACGCACCGGGATCTTAATGATGTGGCTGCTCTCGATCGTAGGATCAAAGTTCTGAAGCGTCTGCTGCCAGCCAGGGTTTTGATTTCCGATGATCGAATGCCCGGCACCATATGGGTCAGACACGTCATGACCCGGTCGCTCCGGAGTGGGGGACAAAGGAGCCGGTGTCATCGGATCGGATGGGATCGGCGATGGCATGCCGGGGCCAGGGTTCACCGAATACCGGCTCATGTCCGGAGATCCGATGACCGGCGGGATCCCGACGGGGGGTGTCGTCGGCCAGTGATTGGTTAGCGGGCCGGAGTAGTGCTGGGGCTGCTCGTTCGTGTACTGCACGGGCATGTACGGCGACTGAGCCGCCGGAGGCTGGTGGGCCGCGGGAGCAAACTGAGGACCGGTCGGACCCGCGAAGCCCCGAGTCGAGTGGGTCGGATTGTGAAACGCCGGTCCATCAGGGGCGGAGTGGCCGTACCCGGGTTCGGTGTTCTGGGGTCCACGGCTCGGTGTTCCGGGGTTGGCACTGTCGCGATCGGGCGTCAGCCTGCCGGGGATGGGCTCGATGAGTGCGGGCCCCGTGGAGCCCCTCGCGATTTCGCGGCCGGACAGGTTGAATTGAGTAGCCGTCATATAACCGTAGGGACCTGAGCCGTGGCTTGACCCGGAGGAATCGCGGTCTTCGAAGCCGCGCGCAGGACTCTGCCCTCGGACGATCTCTTCACTCGAAGACCGTCGCCCCCGCCCTCGTGTGATCGGTGTCGGAGGGGATTCGAGTCGAGACGACATCGAGCCTCGCTGGCGAGCGTTCCTCGCTCGAATGACATAGATCACGTTTCTCGCATCCAGGCCGGGCAGTCCATCCACACCAGGTTGGGCCAGCGCATGGGCGACATCGTTTTCACCCGCACGGAGGTCGACGATTCGAGAAGTGCCCTTCCCGGCTCGTCCAATATCGATCGTGCCGGCCATCAGTGTTGAAGTCGGCGTGGTGGCCGCTTCTTGCCGACAGACCAATACGCGGTAGGTTCGGGGCCGCATGATGCTGACCACGATGCGTGGATCGGGACCCATCTTTTCCGTCTGCACAGCTGCTTGCTTGAGCCGGTCTTCGACCTCTCGCTCCGTCAGACCATAAACATCGATTGCGGGCAATTGTGGGATTTGAATCGTGTGATCATCGCGAACGGTGACAGGAAAGCCGACCGAAGGGAGATCTACTTGGTTCGCGGGCAAGTTGATCGGCGGATTGTCGCCGCGCGGCTGGTCCGGTTGGGTATCGACCAGCCCCAGCAAACCAGGGGCATAGACGGCGAGTACGTCTCCGGCTTCAATGCGGTACTGTGCCGACTGAGAGCGCTGGAGCAGGCTGAGGTCGATCGTCGACTTCCCCTCGCGGGTCTGAGCCTTATACTCATCCGGCATATACGCTGCTGGGACACCGCGCAGAGGATAAATGGCCGAGCAGCCACTGCCCAATAGCAGGCCAGCGAGGAGCGTGAAAAGAGGTTTGGGCATTGGGCTCAGATTCATGTTGCATGCCACCAAAACTGGGAGAGCTGATTCGCCGGGGAGTTGATTCATCCACGACTCGCGGGCTCTGATGTCTCACTCACACGTTTTCGGACTGGGGCACTCCGGCGGACTCGGACACGGCCAACTGCTGGCGATGACCCGGTTGAATGGTCCCCGGCATTCGAGTGCCTGAGATGAGCCTGCGGAGTAACCCGAAAGCCACTCTTCGGCTCTCACGTGACCTTCGGCGGTCCTTTGGTGGGATTTCCAATATGCGGGAGGAGCAATCGCGGGCACTTGCCCCTCGGCCCCCAGAGCGACATCCGCGTAAGCCTGTTCGAAGCCTGCCTGGAAGTCGTAGGTCGGACGGCAATCTTTGGGATACAAGACACGCATGTGCTGTCGCGCGACATCCCGGGCAATCTTGCACGCCACGAAGTCATCAATGGTCCGGTTGTAACACCGAAGCTGGGGAACCCGGACCAAGGGGCCGGGACTGTGGCAGCCACCGCTGACCAGCGGAACCATCAATATCAGCAGCTTCGAACGCATGTCATCCTCATCCCTGAGTTGTGAGCAGTCCGGCTCACGTTTTTCGAACCATCATCCGGACGGTTCTCTGCTGTCCTTATCGGACCACAGAACTGGGGAAGGTCAGGCCGGACGCGGCTCCCCTGCGCCGTTTATTCGAAACGCAAGGTACAATCGATTCGTCATGCAGAACCGTCACAATCGACAAGGTTTACCAAAATTGGGTAGTCGTACGAAAATCAAGCTCGACATTAACCGTCTTGGAATTCACATGGGTTGATTCCCCGGAGCGGACTAGCCCATGCCAAATCGCACTTTCCGGCTGAGAGCGAGCATCGAAGTGGCTTCTCAGTCCGCTCAGCAGGCCCCCCCTCAGCGTTAGCGAGAGTTGGGTGACGGTGTTTCGCCGATGATCCCCCTGCGGAGTCATCGGTGCGATTCACCCGCACACGCCAGTTCGACCGGTCTCTCCGGTCGCGCCCGCCGACACGTCGGGTGAGTCAAGTCAGTGCCATTAGGAAGCCCCGCGGTTTAGCAGGGCCGTCGCGGATCACGGCCGGTGGCTTGGCGCCAGTGCGTTCATGTCGCCTGAGAAGGAGCCAGATCGAGTATTCCCGAGGCGGCATCCTGGTGGGCGATGGCAGGGAACGAGATCGTGAATTGAGTCCCCTGACCAGGCTCGGACAGCATGTGGATCCGGCCGTGCTGCGATTCGACTAGTCGTTTGACGAGATCGAGTCCCAAGCCGTTTCCCCGTTTCCCTTTGGTCGTAAAAAATGGCTCCCAGACCTTGGTCTGGATTCCAAAGGGGATTCCCGTCCCGTTATCGGCAATACTCAGATCGATTGTCTCTAAGCCAATACTCAGATGGACCACAATCCGCCCGTCAGGCCGACCCTGGATCGCGTCAATGGCATTATTGATCAGATTCAGAAGAATTTGATGCAACTTCAGTTTATTCCCGAGGATCACGGGGTCGCAGCGCAGATCAGCCACGATCGACGCATTGGGGATCAACCGGTTGAAACGCAGGAACGACAGCAACTCACGAATCACATCGGCTAAACTGATTAACTGTAAGCTGACTTCGGCCCCTTCTTGGCGAATGATCCCCTTGATTTCATTGACGAGCGTTTTTAACCGCTCGTGTGATTCACGAGCCATTTTGGCCATACAGTTCAGCTGGGAATCGTGGGAGTATTCGTCTTCGATGAGTTCCACGAGTGGCAAAAGATTCAGTTGATTACCCATTTCGTGGGCGATTTCGGCTGTGGCCTTTCCCAGCAGCGCGCACTGCTCGGTGACCAGCAAACGCTCCATCAAACTGGTGTTCTGCAGGGCCATGTCGTGCGCTTCCATCGCGCGCAGGATCACGGAGTGCAGTTCGGCCCGTTGCCAGGGCTTGCGGACGAACTGAAAGATCTGGCCTTGGTTAATCGCATCAATGATGGCGTCGGATTCGGCATAACCGGAAAGGATCACGCGCTGGATGTGGGGATGTTTTCGCCGGATGAGGGAAAACATTTCGACCCCAGTCATGTCCGGCATGCGCTGATCAGCGATCACCACGGGGATCGGCAGATCCTCAATCATCTCCAGGGCTTCGGCGGCACTGTGGGCCGTGTGAATACGAAAATCGTCTTCGAAGGTCGCATCGAAAACGACTAAGTTCGAGTTCTCGTCGTCGACGTACAGAATGTCTCTAAGTTCAGACATACGAGGTGACCTTTCGCGGCCCGCGATCGGTGTCCTACATCATCCGTTATCGCTTCTCGGGGCCTCTCCGAGACATTCCTACGGCACCAACCTGACATCGGCGTTCCGTGTCTAGCGATTCCATCACAATTCAATGGCGTGATGCGACCCTTACAACAGTTACGAATGTGCCGGTAGACGCTCAACGATTCAATTCGAAAACGCTTACAAATAGTGGAAAGTGATGATTCAACGGGGCGTCCGAGGTGACTCCACGGAACTGTCCAACGGAAGAATCACATCTGTGGCGGTCACCCGCAAGTCATCCAAGCTCACATTCCCGGTGCCCTTCAGATCAAACATCAGTCGCATCTCTCCGGAAGTCGCCACCTCTCGCGTGAACTCGAACTCTTGCCATTCCCCCTTCAGTGTGGCTTCTCGAAATCGCAACGCTCCGACGGTCCCGACCAGCGAATCGTAGACGAGCAAGCCATCGGTCGTGGCTGCGAGTGCCTGCCGAATCTGGATGCGGCCCTGCACACGAATGATCTGGCCGACCGCGACCGGGATCGGCGGGCTGACCATCGAAACCAGCGTCTGTTCCGAGTGGCTGGGAGTTGTCTTACCGCGAGCGACCGCGGCACCGAGACTGAGGCTCGCGGCTCCCGGAGGGCCCACCAGCGCAGCTGTCGTTCGAATCGGCGAGTCTTCCGATAACCCTGAACTGTGCGTCCAGCCGACCAGGACGGCATCGGCGTCATCGAAGCTGCCTGACGGGAGTAAGTTGTCGCTCACGGCGTTCGCTTGCTTCAGGGATTCTTTCATCCGCCAGTGGTCGGGCAGCGTCTGGAAACAGAGGGTATGGGGGCTGGAAGCTGGTGACAATTCTCGCCCCACCGCAATCTTCCAGTGCGTCTGCTGCAAGTCTCGCAGGTATGCCATGGCCCGCCGCGACAGATCCTCGACATCCCCATACTTGCCAGCAGCGTGCGACTTCTCGGCCAGATCCACGAGATGGCTCGCCTCGCGGAGAACCGGTTCGGCGTTCGTCACGGGGGGGGCCAGTTTCACGAGTTGGTGATGAATCTCCCGGACCCGTGTCAGCTTCGCGCGCCCTAACTTCACCCAAGCTTCCGACGCCATGGGGCGCACGCGCACCAGTTGCTCGTTCAAGGCGTCCATCGCCTGTCGATCGCTGGTGACAAGAATGACAGCCGACTGGTTGAAGTCCTTGAGGAGGATTTCCGTTCCTCCCGCGACGGTATTCCAGTCCAGGGTGTGAAGCTGGAGACCCGTGGTGGTCATCTCGCTGGCTTGAACGATATCGCGATTGACCAGCAGACGCACATCTTTCGCGACCATCCGGCCCGGTTGATACTGAGCGTTGTCTTCGAGCCAGTTCACCAGAATCATCAGCCCCTGATCGCATTCGAGGACTGTCGCTTGAATCTGCTGGGCTGCGATTCCGGACGGAGAGTCGTCTTTGACTCCCGGTCGCAAATCCCAACTCGACAGAAGCGGAGACCGATTCGGCGCGGAGTCTTTTCCGACCTGCACTCGAGCTTGCTGCAACACCTTAGCTGTTGCCAACCAGGGTTCGAGGACGCGGATGCGATAGTTCATAATCTCAATCGCGAGTCGACGCTCTTCGAATCCAATCCCCTCGGACTCCAAAGAGTGAAAGCTCAAGTAGCCGATCCCCTTGAAACCGGCTGCCAGTGCGATATTCGCCTGCATCCAGATTTGCTCGGGTTCGACCACTGGCACCGAGAGTCTCGCAGGACGCGAGGCGATCAGCTCTTCCGCGGGCTCAGTCGGGATCAACGTGAAAATCGGCTTGCCGGGCAAGGCCATGCGGCGGCGCAGATCGAGAGTGTCAGCGTAAATGCGGGGCGTCTTGGTCGTGTGCAAGATCGACCGGCTGACCCCCACCAGAGAAAGCTGGCGGTGGTACTCCCGCTCTTTGCCCATGACGTCTGCCATGATGGGACGGCTTCTTTGGCGATCGGCGTCGCGGACCATCTCCGCCCAGGCCGACGCCTGTTGCAGGCGGGACGACGGGATCTGCACATCCAGCATCCAGAACAGAATGGG
>Ga0105046_10010758_pt1 | contig 14231 bp, 9 predicted proteins | sample MAT03_FD_78385 | JGI IMG/M metagenome (GOLD analysis project Ga0105046, IMG submission 78385) | Freshwater microbial communities from Lake Fryxell liftoff mats and glacier meltwater in Antarctica - MAT-03 (megahit assembly) | ecosystem: Environmental > Aquatic > Freshwater > Ice > Liftoff... | reverse complement strand
GGCTTCTCCGGCCTGTTGATGGGCCAGCCCGTTCGTTTGCGCGATTATAGTTAGTACAAGAATGGTTCTGAACATTTGGCGTCCGATCATGGCGCTCACCTCACTAGCAGCCCTTACTTTCGCACGGAAGGAACCCGTTGTGAAACCATAGTTGTGATTATAAGGTTTTAAAGACATGCGCCTCCTATCATTATTTGCCGTCGCCGGTGCCGTTTGGGCCCAGGATCTCACCCCCCGCGAACTGTTCTTCTCCGCGCCCGGGTCTCCCGTAAAGGTAACTCGGAAAACCGAAGTCAAACCGGTCACGAATCCTGTCGCCTCTACCCAACCATCCGCCTCGAAGCTGCCCGTCGCCAACGAAAAACCCGGCACCCAACCCGGCGGCGCTATCGTCGTCCAGGCGGTGGCGACCACTCTCGCCCCCCTCGGCCTTCGCTACAGCATCCTGCTCAGTCGCGACAACGGCGCCTATAAAGAGGTTGATACCGACAGCACGTTTCGCTCCGGTGACCGCCTAAAGATCGACGTCGAGTCCAACGACGGTGCCTACCTCTATGTCGTCTCCCGCGGTTCCAGCGGCAATTGGAGCGTCATCTTCCCAACCAGGGAAGTCGACAACGGCAACAACTTCATCGCTCCCTATCGCCCCTACACCGTCCCCAACTCCGGACGCTTCTACTTCGACGATCAAGCCGGCGAAGAGAAACTCTTCATCGTCCTCTCGCGCAAGCCCGAGTCCAGCTTCGAAGACATTATCTACACCATCAACACGCCCAGCCCCAAGACCAAACCCCAGAAAGAAATGCAATTGGCCCAAGCCCTGCGCCCTATCGACGACCGGCTCGTTGGCAACCTGCGCAACTCCATGCTGGCTCGAGACCTTGTCTTTGAAAAAGTGGACGACTCCAAACCCATCGCCGAACGCAAAGAAACCGCCGCCTACATCATCAACAAAAACCCGGCCCCCGACGCAAAACTCATCGTGGACCTCAGCCTGAAGCACAAATAGGACCGGGAAAAATGAGACCCCTTACCCTGGGATTGCTTGTCGTAGCCGCGCTAGCCGCACAACAACGGGTCGAAGTTACCCTCGAACGTCGCGACACCGGAACATGGAAAAGTGCCGACCCCGGTCACGTCTTCGCGAATGGAGATCAAGTCCGGTTTCGCTTCAAGGCCAATTTTGCCGGCTTTCTCTATGTCGTCAATGAAGGCACCTCCGGCGAAACCTCCACCCTGTTCCCTTCAGCCGAAACCGGCACCGATAATCGTGTCGAAGCCGGCCGGGATTACCTCATTCCCGGTAATCAGGGTGCCTTTCGACTCACGGGTCCCGCCGGCTTCGACACCGTGTATTGGATCGTCTCCCCCGTCCGCCTGGGCACCGAAGCTCCCCGATACAAGCCCTTGCCCGCTCCGCCCGCGCCGGGTTCGGCCCCACCGAATCTGCAGCCTCGATGCGACGACGCCATCTTCCGAGCCCGCGGGGAATGCGTCGACACCTCTGCTGGCCTCAAAAAGAACGAACTCCCCGCCCTCCGCTCGCGCGAACTGCTGTTCCTGCGCAAGGAAGAACGCATGGTCGTCGCAGCCCCGCCGCAGAGTACCGGCCCCTTCTCTTATCAGTTCCGCATCGCCCATCGCTAACTCTGGACCGTTTATGAAACACCTCTGGCTACTCATCTCCGTCGCCGCGATCGCCTGGGCGCAGACGGCCCAGCCGCAAAAAAAGGCCCGGGACCTGAAATACGAAAAGGATCCCGAACCCATCACCCCCGCCTCTACCGGCGTGTCCATCCCCCGTAGCTACGCCCTCATCATCGGCGTGGGCGATTACAAAAACCTGCCACCCAGTGCCAAGCTCGAATTCGCCGAACGCGACGCCGAGTCGATCTACTCCGTCCTGATCAGCCCCGAAGGCGGCAATTTCCGCGCCGAAAACGTTCGTAAATTGACCGGCTCCCGCGCCACGCTCGCCAACCTCCAAAAGGAGATCGATGGTTGGCTGCCCTCCGTCGCCAAAGCCGACGACCGGGTTCTCGTCTACTTCGCCGGTCACGGTTTCGTAGATCCCAAGACCGGCCGGGCCTACCTCGCCCCGTATGACCTGGACCCCAAAAACATCGCCGGCACCGGCTACAGCATGGAGCAACTCGGCTCGGTAATCGGCTCGAAGGTCCAAGCTAAGTGGAAGGTGCTGCTGACCGACTCCTGCCACAGCGGTGCCATCACCCCCGAACAGGGTGAGGTCGTCAATAGATCCCTGCTCGATCTCAACCGGTCGATGTTTTCGATGACCGCCAGTCGAGCCCGCGAACGCTCCTTCGAATCGAAGGACTGGGGCGGAGGCCACGGCATCTTTACCTACTACGTCGTCCGCGGCATGGAAGGCTACGCCGACGAATCCAAAGATGGCATCGTCACCGCTGACGAACTCGCCGAGTACGTTCGAACCAATGTCCGGGAAGCCACCAAGGGCCAGCAGAACCCCACCTCCGACAAGGGCAACTTCGACGCGCAAATGCTGCTCGCTTTCAACCCCTCCGGCACCTCCCCCGGAAAAGCCCCGGCCCCCAAATTCGGCACCTGGATCTTCGAAGCCAACATGGACAATGTCGAGGTCTTCCTCGACGGCAAGTCCGTCGGCACCGTCAGCAAAGGAACCCCCCTGCGCCTGCCGGGCCTGCCTCCTGGCGCGCATTCCGTGAAGGGAGTGCGCCTCGGCTATGAGCCAGACGGTCCCCGGGAAGAAACCGTCTATCCGGGTCAGGAATCGACGATCAGCATCAAAATCAGCGTCCCGCGTCGCCGCACGAAAGCGGCGCTCGATTCGCTTGAAAAGGGCGTCGAACTCTATAATAAAGGCACCGCTGACAACTACAAAAAAGCGGCCCTTGAACTCCGCGCCGCCCTCACCGCCGACCCTCAGTTCTCCCAAGCCTGGCTCTACCTCGGCCGCGTGCAGCGCGATCTTTTCGAGGTCGAAGAAGCGGAGAAATCGTTTCGCAAAGCGCTGGAAATTGACCCCGACTACACCGAAGCCCGCGCCACCTTCGGGGGCATGCTGCTCGACAACGGCAGCTACGATGAGTCCATCCGTCAGCTGACCCAAGTCGTCCAACGCGACCGCAAACAAGCTACCGCGTGGTACCTGCTCGCGCAAGCCCAGCGCATCAAAGAGATGTACCCCCAGTCCATCGAATCCGCCCGCCAAGCCATCACGCTGGCGCCGCAGAACGGCGAGGCCTACTTCTGGCTCGCCGAAAGCCAGCGGATGAGCGGGCAATATGCCCCTTCTGTCCAGTCGTATCAGCAGTACCTCAACCTCAGCGACTTCGATTCCAAACTCTCCGGCAAGCTCAACTACTACGTGCTCGGCTACCTGGCCGGCATCGGCAAGAAGAAGCGCGCCGCCCAACGCGACGTCTGGGCCGAACTCCGCAGCATGGCCTACTTCGGCCTCTGTGACTGCGAACGAAAACGCGAAAACTTCGACGCCGCCATCGCCTACTGCCAACGCGCCCTCCGCTACGACCCCCAGGACGCCTTCTCCCATTACGTCCTCGGCCTCAGCTACGCCCGCAACGCGGAGAAAAAACAAAGCGTGGAACTCTATGCCGCCGCCCTCAAACACTTCCGCCGCATGCTCGACCTGAACGCCGATCTCACGGAAAGCGCGTACGCCAAAAAGAACGTTCAGGCGATCGAAGCCGCCCTCCGCTAGTCCCTCCTCCTCCCTAAATCCGGTGAAATCCCTTTAGAATCTCGCGCGTCGAATACCGCAACGCAATCGGCCGTCCGTGCGGACAGTTCGTCGGATACTCGCACTCGGCCAATCTGGCCAACAACCAGTCCATCTTCGTTTGGTCGAGCCGCATGTTGATTTTAATGGCTGCCTGACAAGCGATCGATGCCGCAATGTTACGCCGCAACTCGTCCAAACTCGCCCCGCGCAACTCCCGTTCGGCAACCTCTAAAATCTCGAACAGGATCCGTTCAATCTGCCCCGGTTTCACATCCACCGGTGCCGTCTTAATCGCAATCGTCCGGTTCCCAAACGGCTCGCTTTCAAAGCCGCTCGCCCCCAGCTCGTCCGCAATGCGAGCGTACTCAATCTGCTGGCCGGCCGTGAGTTCCACCACCATCGGGATCAGCAGTTGCTGCTTTTCTAGCCGCCCCGCCGCCCGCTGCTTCAGCACCTGCTCGAACAGGATCCGTTCATGCGCCACGTGCTGATCCACAATCCAGAGCCCGTCCCGCCCGGCGGCGATGATAAAGCTCTCGTGCAGTTGCCCAATCGGCCGAAGGTCTTTCAACACGTCCAAACTCGGCATGCCGTCCAGTTGAACGCCATCCGGTGCGCCGCCGTGGTGGTTCGGTACCTTCAGCCGCGACGGAGCAACATCCACGGAAGGGGCAACCGGAGCCGCGGCCGCTGGCGGCAGAAAATCGCCGCTCGGCGCTGCTCGGCCCATGAATAAAGGCAGATCCGCCTCCCCTACCCCCAGCGCGCCCGCCGTCGGCTCCGGCACCACACTCCGCCACTCGGGCAACTCCAGCCGGGCGTTCTCCATCGTCTGGGTGAACTCCGAATACGGCAGCACCGCCCCGGCTTGCGGACGCTGGGTCTCCGCCAGCGGAAGCTCCGACGCCGGCCGCGCCTCCATCAACGATCCCCGAATCGCGTCCCGCACGAAGTCGTGGACGAACGAACTATGCCGGAATCGGACCTCCGTCTTCGACGGATGAACATTGACGTCCACTTCTTCGGCGTCACAATCGAGAAACAGCAGCGCAAACGGATAGGCACCCGGAGGCATCAGATTGTAGTAAGCCGCCGAGATGGCGTGCAGCAGTAGACGGTCCTTAATCAACCGCCCATTCACAAACAGGTAGATCGAACTCCGGTTGTACTTTTGCACCTGCGGCCGCGAAACGAACCCGCGAAGAAGGAATGGACGGACCAAATCTTCCGGGGCAACCTCCTGCGCGTGGGGATGAGGCGGCGGTAGTTTCAACTCCACTTCGCGGAGCCCCAAGTCAATCAAGTCATCCAGAACCTGCGCCCCGAAAACTTGAAACACCCTTTCCCGTACCGTGCCGACCGGTGTCACATGGAGCAGTTCCCGGTAGTCGTGATGCAGTTCAAACGTCTTGTCCGGGTGCGCTAGCGAATAGTGGGTTACGAGCGACGCAATGTGCGCCAACTCCGTCTGATCCGACCGGAGAAACTTCTTCCGCGGCGGAACATTGAAAAACAGGTCGCGAACGGTCAGAATCGTGCCGGCCGCTAGCGCCGCCTCTTCGCACTTGATCATCTTCCCGCCCTGGATCTCGACCCGCGTACCGGTCGTCTCTTCCGGTGCCCGCGTCTCCAACGTGAGCCGGGAAACACTCCCGATCGAAGGCAGCGCCTCTCCTCGAAAGCCCAGCGTCGCGATGGATTGAAGATCCTTCAACGACGATAACTTCGATGTGGCATGGCGCTCGAAGGCCAACATCGCGTCATCGCGCAACATGCCATGACCATCATCGGTGATGCGGATTAACCGCCGTCCGCCGCTCTCCGCTTCTACCCGGATCGCCGTCGCACCCGCGTCGAGAGAATTCTCGAGCATCTCCTTGACCACGGACGCCGGTCTTTCGACCACTTCACCTGCCGCGATCTGATTCGCTACGGCGTCCGGAAGAACGCGAATTCGCCCCATTAGGCCCTATTGTACTTTGATCCCGCGTTCGTCGAGCAGTTCCCCGGTCACCCGCAGCAGATTCAACAAATTCCGCCGATACAGAACCGTCTGGTTCACGAGCGCCGCTTCGGCATTCACGAGACGCGTCTGGGCATCCAGGACGAAGAAGATTACCGACGTTCCCAAGTCATACTTTTTCTGTTCGGCGTCCAACTGCTTCTGCGCGAAACCCTGGGCGACTACCGCCAATTTCACGCTCGCCTTCGACGACTCCACTTGACTGACAGCATTCAAGACCTGCTGCCGAACGTTCTGTTCCGTGCTCCGGCGCGCCAGAATATCCTGCCGCTTGTTCACGACCGCATCGGCATAGTTCGCCGCCGCCGCCCGATCCCGAATCGGCAGACGCATCGTCAAACCGAACGAATAAATGGGGAAGCCAAAGCCAAAAACCTGGTCCAAAGCATCTCCGAAGCCGCCAGGAATAATCGTCGTGTTCGGGCCAAACCGCTGAATGAACCGGCCGCCGCGCCCCGTCGAAATGTAGGTTCCACGCAGGGAAAAGTCCGGGCGAAGAAGATTCGTCTGTTGCCTCAAAACCAAGTCGTCGGCTTGCAACTCTTCGTTGATCGAACGAATTTCGGGCCGCAACCGCAATGCCTTCTCAACCGCTTTCTCCCGGTCGATCTCGGCATTGTCCGCCGGAGGCGTCACCGACTCCGTCAGACTGATCGGCATCTGGCGGAATTTCACATCCAAATCCGCCCCCATCTGCCGACGTAACACATCCTCGGCTTGCTGCAAACGATACCGGGCCTGCAATACCTGAATCTCCGCCGAGGCGTAGTTGGCTTCCGGCTGATAAATGTCCAGCGGGCTGATCGCCCCGAGTTCCAACTCCCGCCGCGAACGCTTCAACGCTTCCGCCGAAAGTTCAAGCGCCTTTTCCTGCACCCGCAGGCTCTCGCGCGCTCCGATCAAATCCCAATAGGCTTGCTCGGCCGTCGTCAAAAGCTGGAAAACCGTCGTTAGAAAGTTCTCCTGACCGATCCGCAAACGGCTGCGGGCAATCGTAATCGGTAGTTTGTTGATCGCTGTTCCCCGGTTCCGCAACAACGGAATGGTCACTCCGGAAACTAACTGCGCGTTCAATGCGGGATTGAAAAACGCAAACGAGTTGTTCGTCGACACTTTACTGGCCGTGAACCCGCTGTTGAACTGAACGCCGTTGGCGAGCGTTTGATTGTAGGAAAAATTACTCGGCTGCGAAAGCTGGTTCAACGTCTGGGCACCTTCGAGCGAATTGGTCGTCGGAGTGATCGTTCGCTGACTGTTGAAACTCCCGGTCAGGAAAGGGTCGAACGGAGCGTAGGCGCGGGTGATCGCGTTCCGCTGAATCTCCACGTTGAGCCGCTGCACATCAATGTCGACATTATTCGCGAGCACCAGCTGCAGATAACTCCGTAACGATAATTCCAGCTTGTTATCGACCGCATAATCGACAAACTTAGCCGGTAGTCGGAGCTCATACCGAGGAGCAAGCTGCCCAAAGTGCCGGGTGAAATAGGCCTTCTGCCCAAAGATCGGAGCCTCCAAAAGGTCCTTGTCTTTCTTTGTGTAACTAAAGACCTCCTCGGGAGCCGCCGTCGAGCCCAGCGGTGCAACCGCCTGTTGAGCAAAAGAACTAGTCGTGACCACGGTTACCGTGGCGAGAGAAAGAAGTCGATGTTTCCAATTCATGCGGAACCAAATAGGGGCCAAAAACTAGGACTCCCAAAATCCTCTTATTCGTAACGTATGGCTTCGATCGGATCGAGCCGTGCGGCCTGCACTGCCGGATAGATCCCGAACAGCAAACCAATACCGCAAGAGACACCCAACGCGACGACGATCGACGAGGTCGTCACCACCGTGGACCAACCGGCGGCGGAAGCAATAATCTGCGAAAGGGTCACACCAAATGCGACTCCAATTAAACCACCCAACGTCGAAATCAGCACCGCCTCGGTCAGGAACTGGCGCACAATGTCCTTCTGCTTGGCACCGATAGCGCGGCGAATCCCAATCTCGCGCGTCCGCTCCAGCACCGTCGCAAGCATGATGTTCATGATGCCAATGCCACCCACCAGCAGCGATATCCCCGCAATACAAATCATAACGATACTGAAGATAAAGCCCGTCCGGCGGCGCTGTTCCAGCAGCCCGGCTGGCACCGTAATCGCAAAGTCACCCGCGTCCTTATGAGTCGCCGTGAGAATAGCGTTAACCACGTTGGCCGTTTCAATGGAATCGGTCCCCGTGGCAACCTTGATATACATGCCATCGATCTCGTCCTTCAAGTACGAGTTGTTATCTTCAAACCGGCGCATCACCGTGTTCAACGGCGCAATGACCAGGTTATTGCCACTCGACACCTCGAGCCCCTCAACCCCGGAATCAGCTGTCGCCTGTTGCGCCAAAACGCCAATCACCTGGAGCCAAGTATCGTTGATCTTGATAAACTTGCCGACGGCGTTGTCGTAACCCAATAGGTTAACCTTCGCCATTTCACCGAGCACGCAGACCGGAGCCGAGCGCGAATCGTCCTCTTCATTGAAGAAACGTCCTTCGATAATCTTCAAACTGTTGATCTGCAGGTAATTCGGCAACACCCCAATCAGAATCGGGGCTTCCGCCGAAGTCTTCGGCAACACCTTTTGTGGCTTGAATCGTTTGCGAGGGGTCAACGCCTCAATGCCTTGTACATTTTCCTTAATCGAACGGAAATCCCGGAACGTCATCCCCGGAGAGATCACTCGCCGTGCCTGCAATTCATTGCGATCAACAGCTTCCTTCGACTCGATGATGATGTTATTCACGCCCAAAAGGTCAATGTAACTCATCATTTCCTTCTGAGCACCGGCGGTGATCGACAACATCGCCACCACCGCACCCACGCCGAAGATCATGCCGAGCATAGTCAACCCGCTGCGAAGCTTGTGGACCAGCAAGCTGGCCAAGCCCATTTTAATTTCAGGACCAATATCTGCGATTAACGACATACGTTCGTCTCCTCTCCGGCTCGATCTTAGGACTTCCCGCCCGGCAATGCGTTCATCGGGCCAGAAGAACCGCTGCCCTTGTCCTGTTTGCCCTTCGTTCCCGGCTTGGCCGTAGGATCCGTCAGGGCCACAACCTCATCCTTCTTCAGCCCCTCGGCGACGATTAGGGTCGAGTCGCTTCGCTTCAATGGCTTAATCAGCCTCATCTCAAACTTCTCGTTTTTCTTCACGTAAACGACCAGTTTGCCATCGTTTTCAAAGACCGCCTGAGCCGGAATATTTACGGCGTTCGGGATCTTCTCCACAATGATTTCGACGTCGGCCAACAAGCCGGGTCGCAGCAGAACGTCGAGTTGGGAGTCCTGGTCAGGAGGAGGGGGAAGTTTGGCATTCTTAATGTCGGCTTCGCTGAAACGACCGGTGCCTCCACCCATCCCGAAGCCAGGACGACCCTCGCCGCCACCACCACCGCCACCACGCCGACCGCCACCGCGCCCTTCGCCGCCTCCAGCCGCACCCGGCGCGCCGCCCGCAGCCACCGCTGCGTCTCCGGACGGCTTTGCACCCGCCGTAGCCGGGCGCTGTCCGCCCGACTGCTTCATCACATCAGCCATCAATTTCTGCCGCTCTTCCGCGGAAAGGTCCTGCATAGTCCGACCCTTCAATGCCTTCTGAATCGCGTCTCGCATCTTCTGCCGGTCGGCATCGGACATCGCCGCGCCGCCAGCCCCGCCGGCGGTTCCGCCGGGCCCGCCCATCGTCATCGTCATCCGACGCGGACCGTCGGCACCCGCCGCCCCCGGTGCGCCCATACTTCCACCCATGCCACCGGGCATACCACCACCAGGCATACCGCCCGGGGCCCCGCCGCCCCCCCCCATCATCGCGGCGCCGCCCTGAGCCATCATCATCGACGCCATCCCGCCAAACGACGGCACCGGGGGCTTCTTCCGATTCGCGTCGGCTGTCGCCAGAATCTTGGCAACCTCCTCCGGCTTGGCACCCAAGGCAGTCAGCAGCTCTCGCATGTCAATCGAGAAAATCACATCAAACTTCTTCGCCGGATCACTCGACATCACGTTGGCACTCGCCGTCGACGACATCGATTTGATCTTGCCGTCAAACTGCTTACCCGGAACCGCGTCAAGACGCAGCACCACCGCTTGGCCTTCATTCAGATTCGCGCGGTCTAACTCGCCGACCCTCCCCAGAACTTCGAGCTCAGAGAGGTCAAGCACATCCGCAATCGGCATGCCAGGCTGAACTTGATCGCCTTCCCGAATGTCCGGTACGTCGAACCCAACACCCATCCGACTCGTCTGATTCTGCCGAACCGCGATCAACCCGCTCATCGGCGCCAGCACCTTCACTTGGCTCAGCCGAGCCTTCTCGCGCGCCAGTTCCACCACCGCCTTCTGACGTTTCTCCCGCAAAACTGCCAACTCCGCTTCTGCCTGTTCCTGGCGCGACTTGATGTCGCTTTCGAGCTGCTTCAACCGCCGCTTAGACTCTTCCAAGTTCAAATCGTTTCGTTTGGCGTCAATCGGCGAAAGCAACTCGTTCCGTTTCACCTCAAGCTCAGAACGACGCACCGCGTAACGGGCCCGCAATAACTCCACCTGATCCGAATTATTCCGAATCGCCAAGTCGGCCTGCGACTTCTTAAACTGCTCGTCAATCTGATCGATTTCAAGCTGCTTCTCTTCCAACCGGGACAGAAGTTCCGCGTCGTCAAACTCCACAACGAGATCCTTGTCCCGCGCAAACGAACCAATTTCGGCGAGCTTAGTCACCTGCACGGTACCGAACAAATTGGGCGCCGTTAAGGTCGCCGAACGCACCGCCCGCAATTCGCCCCGCGCAAAGGTCTTTACGATAATGTCGCCTTGCCGAACTTTCGCTGTCGGAATCAACGATTGCCGCTGCGGTAACTGCTGGACGAATCGGTAACCCGCCCACGCCGCACCCACCACCACGGCCAATATGACCAATCGAATCAAAAGCTTCTTCATCTCGTCCCGCCTACAGTTTCTTCGCCCGCTTAGCCGCTTCGTTCGGGTCTTCCATCGCGATCGTATCGCCCGGATTCAAACCCTTCAGCACCACTAAGTCCGTTTCGTTCCGCTTTCCGACTTCGATCGTCCGAATCTCGAATCGGTCGCCCTTCTGAATCCACACCGCCGGCTTTCCCTTGTGCAGGAAACTCGCCCGCGCCGGAATTAAAACCGTATCCACCGCGCTCTCGATGATGATCTCCGCGCTGCTGCTCATACCGGGCCGTAAACGCGGGTCTACTTTAGTTAAAGTGGCCCGCGCGGGGAAGGTCTTCTCGGTCAAACCCATTCCTTTCCAAATCACCGCCGCAATTGGACTGATCCAGTCCAATTCCGCATCGAACTCTAACTCCGGAATCGCATCCACGCGAACCCTCAACTTCTGGCCTAACTGTAACTTGCCCCGATCAACTTCATCGAGCTTCAACTCCATACGCATCGAAGTAAGATCGGGAATCTCTGCAATCGCCGCTCCCGTCCATGCCCGGTCGCCTTCTTTAAAGGGAGGCAACGAAGACCCAAATGCCCCGGCAGTCCGCGTATTCGGCAGAATATTCACAATCCCATCGTTGGGTGCGACAATCGACATCTTCGAAAGATAGCTCTTGGCCCGTTCGGCATCCCGCACCGTCTTATCCTTCTTCTGATTCAGGCGTTCCACGTCGGCCTCTTGGGTCGTCTTGTGAGCCTTCACGGTCGTCTTCACTTGGTCCAGATCGCCCTCGGTCGTAGTTACATCAATCCGGTTCTTCTTGCCTTCAATTTCAGACAGAATCTCCGCTTTCGACGCCTCCAGCTTGGACCGCTCGACGTTGTAACCCGCCGTCATCAAATTCATCCCGTCCAACTCATTGACGATCCGATGCGACGCCTTCAGCTGAACGATCTCTTTGTCCACGGTGCGAACACTGGTCGCTTTGTCCAGATACGTCTGCTCCTGCTGCGCGCCATCAAATTCCACGATGACATCACCCTTTTTGACCGGCTTACCCGTCTCCGCCAAACGAACGATGCGAGGGTCCGGAATCTGCGGTACCGATAAAGTCACCGAACGCGAGGATCGCACCTCGCCACGAGCCTTCACGCCAATCACGAATTCGCCCTTGCGGACTTTGGCCACTGGAACTTCTACTTTCGTCGTGCCGTTCTGGGTGTAGTAGTAGTAACCACCTCCCACCGCGGCGGCAATCAGCAACCCTGTGATGATCTTTCGGCGCAGCTGCGACCCTTCAGACTGGCCCAGACGAATCTTCGGCTTGATATCTTTTGATGACATTGTTTTAGTCCCCAATTCCGTCCGAATTAGCTCTTTTGCTCGCCTGGTGACGCTGCCGCCGGCTTGTCCAGCGCCACGACTTCGCCCGCCTTGACTCCCGACTTGATCGCCACATGAGTAAAGCTGGCCAATCCCAATTCCACCTCACGGCGTTCCCATTGGCCCGTCGTCGAACGGACGAGTACAAAAGCTTTTGTACCCTCGCCGCCTTGACCCTGTACCGCTTCGATCGGTGCCACCGCCGCCAACGCCTCTTCTTCTTCCAAAATCACGTCGGCGCTCACGCTCAGATCAGGAATCACCCGGGGATCCATCTTTTCCAATTTAAACCGCACCAGGACGTCTTTCTTGAACTGCGCCCGCGAACCGCCAGCCTTCGTTATCGCGCCAATCACCACCAACCGGCCCGGTAATTCCAAACCAGGGAAAGCGTCAAACCGCAATCGGGCTTTCTGGCCGATCCGCATCGACTGCACATCGGACTGATTCACGGTCGCATTCACGATCATCGACGACGGATCCACTATCTGCATAAACAACATTCCAGGGTTAACCGAGTCGCCCTGCTGAATCGCGCCAAACTCGGAACCGCGGAAGGTGTTCTGCATCACCACCAAACCGTCCATCGGAGCCTTCACAAGCATTTTGTCGGCGTTCGCTTCCGACCGCTTGTATTCCATCTTCGTGCTCTGTAACTCCAAATCCGCTGATCGCACCTGCGCCTTTTCCCCGATATCGAGATATTTTCGCGCTTCCTGCAACTGTTTCAAATTGGCCTTCGACTCTTCCAGGGCCAACCGAAACCGCTCGCTGTCGATCGCGCTGCGAACTTCAATCGTTTTTATATCCAGCTCGGCCTTCTCCACGGCGTTTTTCGCGGTCAGAACCTGTTGCTCGTAAGACTTCCGCATAATCTGCAATTCCGCCGTTTGCTTGCGGAAATCAGCTTCCGCCTGGGTCACCGTCGACTTGAAATCGTCCAAACGCTGCATCATATACTGACGGTCGAACTCGGCTACCACTTCACCTTTCTTGGCCATCAAACCGCTCTTTGCCAAAGCCTGGATCTGCAAACCGAACTCGCTCCCACCGCGACTACTGCCACCACTGCTTCCGCCCCCTGAAGGCCCACCGCCGCCGGTGAGCGCCCCAGCCGTCGACCCGATGCTCGTGCTGGCCGCCGCTCGGGTTGGCGTCGCCCGGGGAGCAGATACCGTCGCCGTCCGGCCAGACGCCGAACGCGCCGAACGCAGACCACCACCACCAACTCCGGCCGCCCCAGAGGTCGATGCCAAAGACTGTGAACCACCCCCGCCGCTCGATTGGTCGCCACCGCTGGCCGCTGCGCTGGATCCGCCTCCGCTTCTGCCCGACGAGCTACCACCGCCACCTCCACCAGAAGACCGGCCACCACCGCCCATCATCGACATAGCGCTGCCACCCGACACCTGCTGCGATCCGCCACCGCGTCCACCGCGCAGCGAGGGCGCAATCAAGGAAGAGTACTTCTCCGCCGCCGTCACCCCGGTCAAACGAATCGTTTTTTCTACGCGGCCCTTGTTGACCGTCGCCGTCCGGACGACCACTGCCGTTGCCGCCGTTTCAGCGCTCTGCTGCTGGCTCTTCCAATACCAATAACCCGCACCCGCCCCAACAACCGCCAGCACGATCCATACCCACGCCCGGCTCTTCCCGCGGCTGGGCTCCTCCGGCATAGAGACCTGAGGTGCGCCACTCGGCGGCGGGGTCGCCACCGGAGCGGGAAATTCAGGCAAGGCGGAACTCGCCATAAAGAGAGGGTTCGAATCCATCGGCTGAGACGACATAGGAGGGTATTCCTTTACGGACTACTACAACAGGTAGACGAAAATTTAATCGAAAAGGTTATGCCGCGCACCCGCGGCACATTGAATTTCCTTAGCCATTCATGGATGCCAAAAATTCAGCGTTGCTTCGCGTCTTGCCCAGCTTGTCCTGCAACAACTCCATCGACTCGACTGGGGACAATGGATTCAATACTTTACGGAGAACCCAAACCCGATTGAGCTCCTCTTTCGGGATCAGCAACTCCTCTTTCCGCGTGCCGCTCTTGTTGATGTCGATCGCCGGGAACACCCGCTTGTCCACCAACTTCCGGTCCAGATGAACTTCCATGTTCCCCGTACCCTTG